>Ga0214545_1000199_pt1 | contig 79393 bp, 33 predicted proteins | sample CNSS4metaG_FD_160064 | JGI IMG/M metagenome (GOLD analysis project Ga0214545, IMG submission 160064) | Root nodule microbial communities from cowpea collected in UCLA plant growth center, Los Angeles, California, USA - CNSS4 | ecosystem: Host-associated > Plants > Roots > Nodule | place: USA...
TAACACTTTGATTTCTATTCTCTAAATATCATATCATAGGTCAAACGAAAGACCAGTTCATAAACATAAAGCAAATACAATGAGCATTCTCTTCTTCATTCAACACCTTCCAAGCTACTACTCTTTCTTAACCGAATCAATTATGTTATTATATATTGCATTCCAGGGCTGTTTTTGTGTTGTGATAATAGATCATTGTTGTTGTACAGATGTGAAAAAATTCAAAATTAAAATCTGACTGATTGGACCAAAAAGTATACAGATCAGAAAAAACTGGCGGGCCAGCCCGCCAGCCCGCGGGCCGGGCCCAAAAAAGTAGCCCGTTTTACCATGTCGGGCCAGCCCGACCCGTTTAATACGGGCCAAAATCGGGCCGGGTCAAAACGGGCCGGGCTGGCCCGTTTTGACACCCCTAGGCTTCGTATACCGTTTACCTTTTCTTCACCGTATTGTGTTTATGTCCGTTTGTTGTTATTACCTTTTCTTTACCGTATTCTGCTGACGTCGTTTGTTGTTGTTATGCTTATAGTTTTCGCAAGTATAACCATCAACACTACTGGACAATGTCTCCTTTTTACAGTATTTTGTACGGATTATATTACTAAGACCTCGTAATATCAGAAAAGTACATTACAATCTTAGATTTATGATGCTTTTAACCAATGCTTACATGATGTATAACAGATATTTTTGTAATTGCTTTATCTATCGATAGAATGTTAACTCTTGATATAAAATAGGAATTTTATAATCTTAATGATTTTTATTTCACTTTAAATAAAGATTGTTCTCCATATTTTTGTCTTCGAAAAAATACTTATTTTTTTTCAATATATAGGTAGTAGGTGAAGGTACCGTGAATGTTTATGCACTAATTCACTCTTCTGTTTACCTTGTTTAGGTGGCTATGACAACTCCCTAACCCTAACCCTCACAATCACCGTCACCGTCACCCACCGATCGTGATTCTTGCATGCACTCCTCATAATTAATCTTCTCTCACAACTTCATTCTTCAGTCAAAAAACGTAACGTCTTTTCATATCCATTATCTGCTTTACCGTTGCATCCACGGCAATTGAATTCGATCGATAAATATAACTAAAATCTGGATTCAGCAGTATAGCATCGTTTGAGGTAACATGTTACTAACGTTATGATGGACATAACAATACTTTTGCGGGTCTATGAAGAAATAGAACCACTTCGTTTGTCTGTTTGGCTGTCTCGTCTGTAATAAATTTTATGACAATTGTTATTTACATGCTGTAGACTTAAACAATGGGTTATATTATTATATTAATTGATAACTTTCGATTACGATGTTCCAACTTCGTTCTGTTACATTCTTCAACGTATTTATTTGGTACAGAAAATTAAACAAAATTTTGACTTTTGAGGGGTCCATCATGTTTCACGTACTTTTTCTTAAACCATCTTCAATCAAATTTACTTGCATAAGTCCTTTGTTAATAAAAAATAATATTTTAACACATGTATATTTTCTCATAAATATAAATACTTGCCGGTAATATAAATCTTTACATGGACTTCGAACCAGTATAAAAGTCAATATTTTGTTTATTGCACATTGTAGTTTATGATTAAATCGTGATGTAAACTTGTTTCATACTATTTTTTTTATTTATTATTTCATTAGAAATAATAATATGTATGCAGAGGCGGATGCTTAATGGGCCATGAGACCTCCAATTTTTTTAATTATAAGTAGTACATACTATCATGAAAATTAATTAGATAGATTTTTATTTTTTATAAAGTATAATATTTAATATTAATAAAAAATAAAAAATAAATAACAAAGAATAAATTAATTTGTTGGGTTATTTTTTATGATTTTTAAACTATTTTTTTTTATTTTTTTGCATATTATATTTTCATATCACTCTTACTTTTTATATGTTCTATTTTATTATTGAAGATAAAATTGATAACTCTATCTTATCTTATTTAATAGTGAAATATTAATTTTATAGTTAGTATTTTTTTATTTTGTAAATTTTGTGTATATTTATTTTGTTATGAATATAAAAAAATGTATTATATATTGTTTCATAACTATATATTTAACTTAATTATTATAATTTTCACTTTTAATAATTATGTTTTTCAATGTTTTATTAGATTTTGATCAACTGTTCTTTATTCATAAATTATTTTTCTAATTAGGTATATTAATGAAGAATAAAATAGATTATTTTTTAAAAATAATAAATGAAAAACAATGTAAAGATGAAGATCGAATATATCTTACTCAATTATATATTTTAAAACATAATATTAAAGATTCAATTGTTAAAGCAGATAAATTTATTCAAAAAGTGTGGTTAAGATTGGTATATATATATATATAATTAAATGGTCATAAAACATTTTTTCATATGAGATATTATTTAAGTATCAACCGAGTCTATGTATTATTGCGTTATATTTTTAATAAAAAGGTTAAATAATAATTTATCATTTTATACGGGTGATTAAATTTTTCTATCAAGTTCAAATATTTTATTCCGTTGAATATATATACATACATTTTTGTAAATGGAACGAGTTCATTAACATGAATTTGTGAGGAGCATTTATTACCCAAGTAATTAATGTGAAGTCTACTCGATAAGATACTTGCTTAACAAAAGATGTTCTGTTTTGAAACATACCTAACATCAATTTAATGTTTAATTTTGTAACCATGTTTAAGGTGTTAATTGTAACGTCATTGTTAAACAATTTTTTATCTTGAGAATTATATTTTAAGATTTGAACATGCGAAAGATTTAACTGTTTTATTTATGCGTTTCAACTTGTTAAAGTTGTAGACAATAGTTAAAGTAATACAATTATTTCATTACTAAGTTCATGTATGACAATCCCACACCTTCAATATCTTTTAGAAAATACAATTTGAAACATATTAAAATACTTTGAAAAAATATATATTTATCAGAAAAGCCAAAATAAAATTTTGCAAGCTCTGTTGCTTTTTTGTTCTTTCTGTTTCTAGCAATTTTCAAAATAAGAAAGTTTCGTTTAATTATTTTCTTCGTTTATGTTCTTTTTTTTTCACATTGATGCTTTTCAATTTTACGTCAACCAGAACTTCATTTCAGAATTAATTTCAAATTACATATTATGTAATCTTTATTTCAAATTATAATTTTTGTTTGAATGCCTCCGGGACGTGTAATTTTAAAAATTAAAAATATTTTAAATAAAAAAAATTAGAGGATACTTCTGTCATTATAAAAATTTAAAAATATAAAGTTTAAGAATAAATTGTGAAGTCCGGTAGCAATTTCCTTTTTCCTTTCCGATGTTCGTTGCAAACACAACCCATTTTGTTTAAGTCTTATTGGTTTTTCAATTTTTTGTCTCGGCCCATGGAAAGGTCCCTTTCTCAGTCGCTTCTGGAGCCCATTTTCGTGACTTGGGACGTCAATGTTGGTTTAAATTCATCTTTTTTATGTTATACACTTTTCTCTCTTTTAATAATTTAACGTAAAATTTATTCAAATTCGATTTAAAAATAAAAATAACATATTGAAAAAAAATTGGAATCAAAATAAAATAACATTTATTTTGAGGAAATAATGATTGCAAAAGTAAACCGAATGCTTCAATAAATATAAACATAAATTTTATTCCTTATTAACTTCGAGAAATACTCTCATAAAAAATAATTCTTAAAATTTGTAACTTTCTATTTTTTTATACTAAGATTTAATTTAAAAGATTAAATAAGGAAATACACATTAAAAATAGAATGAAAGCTATTAGATTTTTTCCACGTAAAAAAGAAAATATATAACCAATAAGAAGCTGCCGCATTGGAGAAAATAACTAACATTTTCCAAATGGTAATGGTGGACTTGCGCTTTGGAGTCGTCTGTGGGACCATCTCCTACACTACTCGCAAATTCCACGTCGAATGGAGAAGAGAGAGCCAATAAAATAATGCCACGTGTCAGAACTTTGATTTCAGACCGTAAGATTGTCCACGTTGGCGGAACGGGGTCTTGCTAGGAACGAAGCTCCCCGTGAGAAACACGGGCAAACCTATAGGTGAGTCATATATAAATAAACCATCTAAACACAGATGCGAAATCAATCCAAACTAAACGGATCTCTTCTTCACTGTTGGAAGCTACTAGAAGCTTTGAGTGTGCGAGCACTGCGATGAGGAAGTGGACGGTTGCTTCCGTTCTCCTTCTACTCTGTCTCCTCTTTCTCTTTGCAGATCAAGGTGCGCCACTTCATCATTCACCGTTCACTCTTGTTTTCCGCGTGTTCGAATTCGTTAACGCATCGTATTTTTTCTTCCGCAGGTCGAAAGTTTCAGGCGAATGCCGCGGGCGATTCCGGCGGCGTTGTAGATCCGCCCAAGGTGGAGGACAAGATCGGCGCTGTTCCTGGCGGCCTTTCCACCGATTCAGATGTGGTCAAAAGGTGTGTGTTATTATCTCTCTCTGTCTTTACCTTTCAGGTTCTTGTTTTGGCATCTGAACGCGTGTTATTGTGATTTTAAGGGAGGCGGAGTCGATCTCGAAGAGATCTCTCCGGAGCGACGCCGAGAAGTTTGAGTTCCAAGCGGAAGTGTCACGGCTCATGGATATTATCATCAACTCTCTCTATAGTAACAAGGATATCTTCCTGAGAGAGTTGATTTCCAATGCTTCTGACGTAAGCGCTTTATTTATTAATTTAAATTAAATTTAGTAAACTGCTGCATTTCAATTTCAGCGCCAGAATTCGAATAAGTTGTTGTTAATGACAAATGATGCGTGTGCATTTTAGGCTTTGGACAAGATTAGGTTCCTCTCTCTCACGGACAAGGAGGTTTTGGGAGAAGGTGATAACACTAAGCTTGATATTCAGGTTAGAACTGGTAGCATCTATTAATTATTATTATTATTTTAAAGAGTTTTTTGGTATAATGTTTACATTGACAGTCTAAGAAATGAATGGCGGTTGTGTATTGTTTTGTCAGTGATTTGTTTTTTAACTAAACTGAAACATGTTGATGTTTCAGATTAAGTTAGACAAGGAAAAGAAAATTCTCTCGATCAGAGACCGGGGTATTGGTATGACGAAGGAGGATTTGATTAAGAATTTGGGGACAATTGCTAAATCTGGAACTTCAGGTATGTATGTTGTTTTTGCTAATGTGATTTTGCTGTAATATGGTTGGGATGATGTTAATTGGAACTGTGTGTTGATTCAGCGTTTGTTGAGAAAATGCAAACAAGTGGAGATCTCAATCTCATTGGGCAGTTTGGTGTCGGCTTTTACTCTGTGTATCTCGTGGCTGACTATGTTGAAGTTATTAGCAAGCATAATGATGATAAGCAGTATGTCTTTAAGACTTCATATTGTTTTCTAATCAGTAAATGTTGAAACCTTTGTTTTGTGTTGATTTATAAATTTGAAATTATTCGATTCTCAGGTATGTATGGGAATCAAAAGCTGATGGAGCTTTTGCAATCTCGGAAGATACATGGAACCAACCTCTAGGACGTGGAACCGAGATTAGACTACACCTCAAAGAAGAGGCTGGGGAGTACTTGGAGGAATCTAAACTGAAAGTATGTACCAAACTATTACCTTAAATTATTATAACTTTGTTGAGTTTAAATTACTCGTCTCCTTGTTTACTGCGCAGAAGTTTATGCTTAGGGGTCATTAACTGTAAACTTCAGAGTATAATATGTGAAGAATATGTAGTGTGCATATTTACTCATACTCGAAAGTATAGTGCTATTGATTTTCGCTCGGTAAATATGCAATATTAAGTAGAGCGCTGGGATTATATGGAGTGTTGCACTTGCAAAATGCCCGAGTTCTTATTAGTTTAAGTAAATATTTATATGGATTATGATTTATGGTTGCGAATAGGATAAGAAAAAAAAGGATGGACATGATTTAATATTCGAAGATTTCGTCGATGACTGTTCTCAATACGAAAGAAGTCATTCTCTTGCTAAATATGATTTGATAACTGTTGTTTTTCACAGGAATTGGTGAAGAGGTACTCTGAATTTATTAACTTCCCTATCTATATTTGGGCAAGCAAAGAGGTTGATGTGGAGGTTCCCGCAGACGAAGACGGTGATGAAGATGATTCTGGTATGTATATTTTAAAGAATTCCGTTGGATCTTTCCACTTATATCCTGTTCCAAGATTATGTTTCTGTGTTTGTTCATTCTTTTATATTATGGTGATGGTAATTTAAGATTCTACCTTATGTTCTTCCGTAAACAGCTGATGGCAGCTCCAAAGAGGAAACCGAAGACGAAGATGCTGATAAAGGTGAAGATGAAGACAAGCCTAAGACAAAGACAGTGAAGGAAACAACTTACGAATGGGAACTTCTAAATGATGTGAAAGCTATATGGCTGAGGAATCCAAAGGAGGTTACCGAGGAAGAATACACCAAATTCTATCACTCTCTTGCCAAGGTAATATTTGCAAGTTCATTACTTATGCGATACTTCAAGAGAATCTGTAGCTGAATTCACTTCACTCCGAGTTTGCTAATATTCATGAAGTTGTGGCTTTATGTTTGTGCAGGATTTCAGTGATGATAAACCTCTATCGTGGAGTCACTTCACTGCCGAAGGTGATGTAGAGTTCAAGGCAGTCCTGTTTGTACCACCTAAGGCACCTCATGATTTATACGAGAGCTATTACAACGCAAACAAATCCAACCTGAAGTTGTATGTTAGACGAGTGTTCATTTCAGACGAGTTTGATGAACTGTTGCCCAAGTACCTAAACTTCTTGAGGGTAGGCATCACTGTGCCTTGTTATTGGAGATAAATATATTTATGAGGATCAGATTAATTTTTTGTTAATGTTATTTTTGACATTGGGAACAGGGTCTTGTTGATTCCGACACATTGCCACTTAATGTATCGCGAGAAATGCTTCAACAACATAATAGTCTAAAGACAATCAAGAAGAAACTTATCAGGAAAGCCCTTGACATGATCCGTAGGATTGCTGATGAGGATCCTGACGAGTCCACCGACAAAGAAAAGAAAGGTATGGTGTTAAATTATGGGCTCGATCTGTTGGAATCCATATTCTCTTCAGGGGCTATGGTTACCCAAAACGTGTCAGTCCTATAATTCTAGGCTTGCTGTGTGTCCTACAGTCGAAATATTCTCGTCTTTTTAGTTTTTTTTGCGGGGGTGGTGCTGAAATGATTTTGTCATCTTTCTTTAATTGTATGAGTAGCTTCTTGAAGTTTATTCGCTGACTTCGTACTTCCATCTATCTTAAATATTTATGCAGAAGATGCATCCTCTGACAACAATGAGAAGAAAGGTCAGTATGTCAAGTTCTGGAATGAGTTTGGTAAATCCATTAAACTTGGTATCATCGAGGATGCCACTAACAGAAATCGGTTGGCAAAATTGCTCAGATTTGAGAGGTATAGTACTTCTGCTTGTAATAACTAAAGTCGGTAGTGTAATTTCGCCGTTTTCGATAGGTAACATTTTGCTGATGCTTGTAACTCTTGCAGCACCAAGTCTGATGGTAAATTGACATCCCTGGATCAGTACATATCTAGAATGAAAGCTGGCCAGAAGGACATCTTTTACATAACCGGAACCAACAAAGAACAACTGGAAAAATCCCCATTCCTTGAACGGCTTAAGAAGAAAAATTTTGAGGTGCAAATAAAATCAGTTTCTTTTAATGCAGAACGTTACTTCCAGTAATTGTATCTATTTGTTCTTTGGGAACTTTTGTTTCTGTTCTGCTGAGGAAAAATGATTTCATTGGTTTGATGTCTTCTAAGTGTATTTTCTTTTCAACTTGATACAGGTTATTTACTTCACGGATCCAGTTGATGAATACTTGATGCAATACCTGATGGATTATGAAGATAAAAAGTTCCAAAATGTGTCCAAGGAGGGTTTGAAACTCGGGAAGGATACGAAAAACAAGGAACTGAAGGAATCCTTTAAGGATCTTACCAAGTGGTGGAAAAGTACTCTATCCAAGGACAATGTCGACGATGTGAAGATATCCAACCGATTGGATAACACTCCTTGTGTAGTAGTGACATCAAAATATGGTTGGAGTGCAAACATGGAGCGAATCATGCAGTCTCAAACTTTGTCAGATGCTAGCAAGCAAGCATACATGCGTGGGAAGAGGGTGCTTGAGATCAATCCTAGGCACCCAATTATCAAGGAGCTCCGCGAGAGAGTAGTAAAGAACCCCGAGGTATTCTTTAGATTTGAATGGTGTCTGTTACTTAATTTTATCTGTAGCCTCTCTTTACTCAACACGATTAAGGTATATTGTTGACACAATCGGATAACTTTTCAGGATGAGGGTGTGAAACAAACAGCACAGCTGATGTATCAGACTGCACTCTTCGAGAGTGGCTTCAATCTTGATGATCCCAAGGATTTCAGTTCCCGTATTTATGACTCAGTGAAGTCTAGCTTGAACATCAGTCCTGATGCAACAGTTGAAGAGGAAGATGACACCGAGGCAGAGGCTGAAAGTGAGGCTAAAGAAGATACTCCAAAAAAGCCTGAAGCTGAAGTTGATGATGACGTTGACGATACCAAAGACGAGTTGTAGATTTCAATGACATCCACTATTTATTGACGGTGCTGTCGGTTTCCTTTTGTTTTTCATGGTTTAGCTAATAGACCGTAATAGCTTTATGTACGAGTTTTGTTTTCCTAAGTTTAAGATACCTTAGTGTAATCATCTTTTACCTTGGAATTTTGTCCTCCCACCATACTAGCTTAACACAATTTTCGGTCCCAAAAGTTTACTTATTTCTCTTGACTATCATCAGAAGATTTCGCACGTCTTATGAGAAAAATATATCGTAGAAAATGATAACTGTTAAATCGAAGTAAATTTTTCATTTTTTTTATATAAATTAAAAAAAATTATTTTGTCAAGAATAAGATTCGAACCCATGCCCTTTCGGATCAGTACCTGAAACTGGCGCCTTAGACCAACTCGGCGCCAAAATAAAGAATTTCCTTAATGTTAAAATGTTTTCATATATTGAAGTACAATACTAAAAATAATAAGTAAAAGAAATTGGCTTAACAATTGGGTACACTTCCAACAATCCACAAATTTCTTCTCCCGCCTTCCCTAACTTCCCAATAGTTAGCAAATAAATTTCGGTCAGCCTTTCCTTCTATATTCTAATACATACAAATACTTAAATAAAAGTTTATCTTTATGTTGACCTACCCTTCAACCAACATTTAGCTAGTATTTTTTGTTTTATGAATTTTGAAGAGTAATTTTGAGGAGAAACACACCGGAAGAGAGGTTGTCTGGAGAAAGATGCAAGAAATGAAGAAAAATTAAAAGAAATGTGATGAGTTTAATAGAATAATAAAAAATGATAAGTATCTAGATTGTTTCAAATTTTAGAAAAAAAAAAACGAAGTAAATTTGTAATTAAGTATATAATTGTTAACCAATGGAGTAATTAAAATAAATTATAAAGTCTTGTGAGAGGAGCTTTCGTAAGGAAGGTAAGAGGAACACATTTTTTATTATATGAATAAAGGGATTGCAATGTATATTTGAGTGATCATATAATAATTTGAAAGGTTTAATTTTACTTTTAGTTCTTTAATTTGTTTGAAAAATTTAATTAGGGATTGATGTTATTATTGTGTTACATAAGAATGACAGTGTCATATTTCCATATATTACCAGTATTAGTGTTATATTAAATTTTTTATTGTAAAAATTAAGTTTTGTCAAGAATGGAATTCGAACCCATGCCCTTTCGGACCAGTACCTGAAACTGGCGCCTTAGACCAAGGCGGCCATCTTGACTTGCACATTAATTGATGAATGTCCATTTTCATAGAACTCCCAGAATGGATTATCCACTCTCCAATAGAAGTTTACCCAATTTGCCAAAAAAGAAAAAATTAAATGTTGTTAATGTAAAATAAATCTCTAATTGCAAAATGTTTCCATAACTCTGCAAAATGTTACCAAATAAATTGCGGCCAGCCTTCCCTTGTATATTGTAATAGTCACACAAATATTTAAATAAAATTCCATTTTTCTGTTAACTGATGTAGAAATAAATGTTAGGAATCTAACTGATGTTTCTCTTCTTTGATAAACACAAAAAACTGATAGTTAGGTGTGAAACTTTATGTATAATTATTTAAAAATTGTGCTTATTGGGACATTACAATATTGAACATAACCAGAGTGTGTTTAACATCAGCAATAAGTGGCTTATGTCTCTTTTCCAGACAATATAATTGCATATACCATTGTCTTGCCAACCCAAATGACATGGTGCCAAGCTTAAAATACCCTCAAAGTTCCCTTTACCAACCATGTTACTCAAATTCTAAGTCAAGCAAAGCATAAAAAACCCTACTTTTTATACTCTGCTACATCACTTTCTAATTCAATAATTCCAATCCATCTATGAAAAACTCCCTTTTTTGCTGGTGGGGTGCACATGATTCTCATTACCAAAGAAAACTCATCGCGAGATTTAGTTATCCATACTAAAAAATTTCACCTACCACTTTTCTGCACTATGAGCATTCCAAAGAGAAGAAGATTATCACAGTGAGTGTAAGAATGAATGGGAAGGGACATGAATGAGTGTTTGATGAAATTCCAGTGAAAAAGTTGGAAAACCATGGACTGTTAATTATCAACGGTATTTCCCCTGTCACTGTTTCTGACCCATTTCCAGAAGGAGGAGGTGGTGAATAATCTCTTGCAGATTTTTGGCTGCAAGTAAACAAAAACAAATAAATCATTATACCCAACAAAAAAAAATTAGATTTTGAAAATGATTACGGTTAGAAATTTTATATCGGTTAAAAATAGAAAGTAAAACATTATATAAATGGTTAAACTCAAGTTTTATCGGTGTTTTTTCTGTTTGGAAAAACGTTAGACCTAACAATTATAGATTGTTGGAACAAAATGGTATGTTATTTCTTTTGGTATGTTTCTGAATGATGAAACAATCCAACGAAGATATCCTGTAATAGATTCCAATTGTTTGGTAACTCTCTTTTCTTTTTGTGTTCCTCAAGCAAATATAGTTTGTACTTTAACTTGTGCCACACTAAAAGGTCACTATAACTAGAAAACAAAAAAGTTAGCAACCACCGTATCACTCAGATTTTAATAAAAAAAAAGGTTGCATATTATTATAATAATAGTTATTACTATTGTTAATGTAACATGAACAACCGAAAGTGTTCATCAACGATTGAAATCGTAATCTCAGAAAAATTAAAACAAAACATAAAGAAAGCGATGGTACTGAAAAGAAAACAAATGAGTATAAATAATTGATTAAAATAATAGTTAGATGCAGAATCTCCTTACCTTGTGGTTGAAGGGCAGAATGTGATGGTGTAATCAGCTCCGGTACACGTAAACGTACTCGTAGCGTCGTCGTACGCGTAGCTATACGATTTCGGACACGCGGATTTGAATACCTGCGAATATATCGAAGGCTTGCATGTCGCGGGTGAAGCGTACGCGCCGCTGCAGCAATACTCTGGGCTCTGAAACGCCTCACAGGCGCTCCTACACGCGGCGCGATCCGCCACGCGTAACTCGTTGGGGCACCGTTGGTTCAGGTCCGCAACGCACCCGGTGGACCCGCACGTACCCGACCCGCCACTGGGGTCTACAATCAACGGCAAGTTGTAACCGTCAACGAGACTCACGTCATAGAAGTCCTGCGTGCCCGAACCCGACCCGATTGTGAACTCCGCCAATGTGGCGGGTGGACTTGCCCCGCCACCGTTGCATTGGACCTGATTGGAGCCACAGTCTCCCGTCGTGCAACTGCCCTGTTGGGTATTCGGGTCGAAATTGCACCCGGTTCTGCCCCAGAATCTGCCGGACCAATTGGGCGGTGCTTGGAAGATCCGTGAGCCACCCGGTCGGAGTTCAAACCCGGTTGAATCCAATCCGGAGCTCCCTGCATTGGCTAAAATCCCAGGCCACACCGTGTAGTCACATTTGTTGATCAGAGTAAATGTGGCACATGAAGCACCTATTATCCATTGATACAAATTATTACTACTTTGGATAGAAAATTTAATGAATGGAAAATTAATTAATAATTACCTTTGAAAAGAAAAACCCAGATGAGAGCAATGGGTATGGAGAAGCAATATTCCATTTGCAATGTGATTGATTAATGGAAATGGATGAGAAGAGAGGCCATGCATGAAATGAAAGAATGTGATATGATAATAAAGTGTATATATATATAGATACTATAAAGAATATTAGGTTGAGTAAAACCCAATATAAGTTGTTGAGTGATACGTAAAAGGTTGAGCAAAATATTTGTATCTGGTTTTTGACTGCTGAATTTTTAGGATAATTATGTTGCAATGATTCTAATCGATGGGTTTAATGAACCAACGTATATAAGGGGCAAAGTATATTAATAATTATTAATATGTAATTAATTAATTAATTAAGGTCACTCTCACTTTTGATAGTGGCTAAGGGATTCGATTCTTCTTCTATCTTTTTTCTTCTTTCTTTCTTCAGTCTTTCATTTTTTTTTCTGAGGCAAGGAACTGAGATCAGATATTTTTCAAAGTGTGTTGTGAAGTGATGACTTTTGTGTTCATTTCTGCGATTTCATTGCATTGCAAGCTACGTTTTTCTCAGTTCCTAAATTTCGGATTATGATTGTTTTTGTCAAAAAAATTTAATATGAAAATTTGCCCGTACTCTTTGAGTAATTATTATTATTGTTATTAAAATCAATAAATTAATTATATGTAATAAGTTATATTTAAATAATAGCATCAAATTTCTTTAGATTATATTGTATATAAACGATTTTCTTTACTAACTTTCAGTTTCAGTTACTCCGAAAGCATCTTCTCCTGTTTTGTTTGGTGACAATTTTACCTAACATACTTGGAAGACCAAAAATCTCATCTTTTTTAACCCTGTTGCTTATTCATTTTTTTCCCCATGTTTTAAATTATCTCCGACTTTCTAACATGAAATTGGATTCTCAATTATCGCATAAATTGAAAACGTTATATTTAGTTGCGTTTAATTTAACTAGTTTTCTATCAATAAATGTTATATTAACCCATTATTCAGTATTGTTAGTAGATAGTATATAATGACGCGTTGATTTGCTTTAAATTATGGACTAAAATTATTGAATACATTAAATTGAGATTTTCTGAATAAGATATAAAACACGCAAAGCAGTTCACTAAAACAAGGCTTAAGAACCTTATATATAATAGTTTTAAAAAATGTAATATTTATCAGTAATGTATCACATTTCCAGTAGAATATTATCATAGTATATACTTGATAATTAAGTGTATAGTATTCATAATATTACTATTGCAACATTTATAAGATTTGTTTCATACACGCTATAGATTATAACACAAAATATGTCATGTGTATTTTAATTAATAGGAATGACTACAATCTACTTCTTTGTAATTTAAATTTTGTCTTGAAAGTTTTAAGAAATCTGGGTAAAATAAATAAAAAGTGTTAAAATAAGATATTTTCTAACAATATATAAAAAGTAATAAAATAAGAAATTTATAATTGTTAAAAATCTTGTCAGATAATATATATATATAACTTGGAAATTGTTCCACAATAAAGTCAGGATGGCCGAGTGGTCTAAGGCGCCAGACTCAAGTTCTGGTCCTCATTTGAGGGCGTGGGTTCAAATCCCACTTCTGACATTTTTCAGAAATTTAAGAAATTTTGTTTGAAATTGAAATTGTAGAGGTGCATAAAGAAATGGCCCATAATTATAATAAAAAAACCCATGAAATGGATTTCAGTTTTAGGCCAGATTGGAACTTCAAAGCTAGGAATTTACTTTCTACACCTCGACAATTACTCTGCACAGCCCCTTAAATTTTTGAAATGAACATTTTTTTCCTTTGGAAAAGTAATTTCCAATTATATATCCGAAAACTTTCTGGATAAATCTTCCCATAAAATTTTCAAAATAAAATTTCAAGAACATATAAAATGTGTCCTACAATAAATTTTTCGGAATAAAACTCATGAAATACTATACGAAATGTGTTTTCCACAATATTCATACACGAAATATGTTATGAAAAGAGATTTTCAAATTACATGAAATATATTCCACACAAAACTATCTAAAATTAGTTTTTTTCTGCATTTTTTCTTATCTTCTTTCTCAGTAGCATCCTCTCTCTATCTTCTTCTTCCTCGGCAGCAACATTGTAGCGGTGACGTCGGTGTAATGTGGTATGGTGACAGTGATAAAAAATATTTGAGTCTTTTCCGGTACCGTGGGAGTATAGTTAGTAATTATATGGGGTGCAAGAAGCAATACTCCAAGGTCACATATCTATTAACACCTTTGGTCTCTTCTTCATTAATATTTTGGATTAAATATTTTGGAATTAGTTAATTTTAAAACTTTTGATCAATTTAGTTATTCGTATTTCAAAATATGTGAATTTAGTCCTCTTAATCAAATTTTGTTAAGTTTATTTAACATTTTAAACACGTTTCATAATAGTATTTAATAGTATTTGACTTAACATTAAAACAAAAATGTGTCAAATACCTCAAATAAATGCGTTTGAAACATCAAATAAACCTAATAAAATTGAATTAAAATGACTAAATTCACGTATTTCGAAAAATAAATAACTAAATCAATTCAAATATTCAAAATGGACTAATTCCAAAATTCATGAAAAATCAAATAACTCAAATAAATGCGCTTGAAATATCAAATAAACCTAATAAAATTGAATTAAAATGACTAAATTCACGTATTTCGAAAGATAAATAACTAAATCGATTCAAATATTCAAAATGGACTAATTCCAAAATTCATGAAAAGTTAAAAGACCAAAAACATATTTAACCCGTATTATTTTCCCTCCCAAGAATTCTCAGTCAAACATTTTGAATACGATCAAGAAATTATAGAAAAATGATAGATAGAACATACTGCAACAAAACATTTTGAAAAAAACCTATTTTTACTCTTCATTAAAAACAAAACCTGTCTATTATGTAACATGCAATATGTGAGGGAATGAACATAATTAGTTAGACATTAACTATTACGAATGTGATTAGCCCTAGAAGTGTGAACGTGACACATGAGTTAGGTTCACAACTTTGAAATTTGTAAAAAGCCTTACAAATTGGTCTTCATAAATTGATATGTCCCTTAAAGAATAAGAATCACGCAATCACTCCAACTTCACGTGTTGAAGTTTTTTTCTATTTAAAATTCCCTGCAACATAACATACAAACCCATCTTCATTCTTCAATGCCTTCTAGATAAAATTTCTACATCTTTTAACCATAAATTTTAAAAAATACTTTTAAATGTTATATTTATTAAATTAATTTTAAATTTTTTTAAAATGTTTAAATTTCGCACGGTTCAAATTTAAAAAATGTGGCTGTTTTTATTTGAATTCTACGATCTAAATTGAAAGAACTCTTGGCCTCCATAGTGATTCCAAAATTCATTAAAATAATTTGTCCTTAGAAACCAACGTTGAAAAGAGACCAACATTCATGTACTAATGGTGTAAAACAATTTTTATAATTATCCAATCCTAAATAATTGTTAGTATGAATTTTAATAAATAATTATTATGAAAAAAAAAGTAACAAATAATTTACAATTGACCAAATTCTAATACTATCATTGAAACACCGGTGTCTCACTCAACATAAATTGTAGTTTTATACAGATCATCATTCCCACTAACTAGGCCCATGATGAAACGAGAGGAAAGGGACTTGAATGGGCCCGGCCCAATTGTGCAATTAAGAAAAACCAATGGGACCGACCCAAATATTCTTTAAAAAATTGAAATTTAGTCTTATTCTGAAGCGTGCACACATTGAAGTGGCGTCATGAATGATCTCAATCACGCAATTCATCACTAAATTTAATTATTTTGGAACAAGTGGTGTCCATTTGTTAGCAATGCATTATCCACTTATTTTAATTTATGTGATTTAATTAATATTTAACATATTTACTTTCTACAATTTCAGAATATATTTTAATAATTTGGAAATATGCAATCAAATGTTTATTTGGAAACCTATATGTTCGAAACAAATCATTCAAATTTAGGAATACAAAATGAATATTTTTCACTCTCTCATATTTGACTATTATAGAGGAACAAACATGTCCACCACCTTGATGCTATGCACTTCCAAAAATCCCTCATGTATACATTGTTTTCATTGATGGAAAGAAGCAACAATTCAATTAATATTTGAATCCTTTATAATATAGATATAAAGAAAAAGGCTAAGGTTAGAGAAGTAGTGATATCTAAATTTCAACTACTCTTCATAATTGAGCATGTCAAAAGTCAAGCCATCATCTTATCCATACAAGCCACACACACACCATCAATTTTATTTACACATATTTGCTTCCCATTATATGACTTCAATGCACAAATTGAGGAAGATTGTCTCAAAATGAAAATATATGTCTTAACAAATAAATATAATTATAATAGTTAAAAAATCAAGATAAATTGAAAATTTTCACTTTTTATAGAAATGAATAATATATAAGTAGTAGAACTTCTAAATCTATATCGTTTTAAAAATTTAAATTAAAAGTGGTATCCTGATATTTTATATGAATTTGTTTATTATTTATTTGTGTCTGATCTATTTGATATTCACCCTTAAAAAAACTTTTTCAAATAAAATTATTAGCTTCACCTCATACTTCTTATATTACTTTTAAGTGAGTTATCAAATGCTAAAATGCCAAAAAGATTATTTCTCATTATATTATATCTTTAGTGTCACATTTTTAGTCTTAATTCAAAATCATAAAATAATAATTCAATTCTCTCCCAAGAACCAAAACTTGGACCAAATATTTTTAGTTGAAGTTCTCTCCCCTCACACAATAGAAAATTTCATATTACATAGGGTTTTTCTTACAAATTTATTAAAAAAATTTGCAAGAAAAGACTTTTTTTCTGTCATTTTTTCTAAAAATTTTAATTGACAGGTAATTCTTTCGTGGGTAATCATTTTCTACAAAATTATAAAATTTGTATGTATTTTTTACAAAATTTGTTATGAAAAGTGTTTTATACAAAATATTTTGTAAGAAAATTGGTAACAATTTCTTGTAATTTTTTTTTTGTGAAAAAAAAATTGCAAGTATTTCTTAAAAAAAAAATTCAAAATAAAATTGAGAGGAAATATGAGTTTTTTTTAGTAGTGTACTATGTTGAGTAATAATTATGTGAATGAAAATAAAAGTGTGAACTACTAGTATAAAGGATTCAATATTTTTCTCGAGATTAATTTTTGACAGAAAATTTCATTTATTTCATGAAAATCAAAATCAATTTCACTCTAGCAAAGGAATTCTGGATATAAGCTAACAATTTTCAAAAATAAAAAACAAAAAGGGGTATGCAAACAAAGTAATAAATCGTTAGGTTGATTTAAAAAAGAAAAAAACACAAGACCAGTACAAAAACACTCGCAGAAAGGTACACGTAGAACTTTCACAGTTCCTCTTTTTGTAACAGAACTTAGGTATAAGACAAGTAAAATTACATATGACTAATCAAATGTTAAGCAGTGTTTGACTTTGGTGAAACATGTTTACATTTTCTTGTGGCGGCTGAAAATGAAAAAATCGCGTTTCATTGATTTGAATTCAAACACCATGCATGCATGCATTGGTATTTTCACTGCTACTGCTATATGTCCTTATCGCGAATCCAATTCCAAAAATCTTTATTTGTATGCGTAAATATATTCAACCCTAAATACATAAATAACTTTTGCATTCCTTGCTTTATAGTTGAATATTGAATCGTACAATAAAAAGTGAGTTTGAACCTACGTTTTACTAACATCAAACTTCAAGCCATGTTATTGGTGAGTCAACAAACGGATTATATTTATCTAATCAATTAAAAATGCTTATTTGAAAGATTGTTTACTGCAATATTACTCCACTTGCTGCTATAATAATGCATTCGTTTGAAGTGGTGCTTTTTGTACGAGTTTATTTTAGGGTTTGTGGTTGCATAGTATATATACATGTAATTGTAAAATTTAAGTTGGGCGTTCTATTGTAAGTGGTATTAATTGTTCCATGACGGAGGTAAAGTGGACCGAGTCATAATCAAATCGTGATGTTTTGATAATGTTACATTCTTAAGTAAAAAAAGTTACACCCTGATTAATAGCTATAGTTTTTTACTTAGTGGTAAGCGCTCGATCCTAATATGTTTTTTTTATTTATTATTAAATATTTAAGTTGTAATTTATTTTTTAAAAATAATGATATTATTTATAAAAAAAATTTATTGTCCATTCAAATAACATACTTGTATGAATATTTCCCCATATATAAAACTCTTTTAACTAACTCATTCTTAACATTTTCCCTCTTGAAATTGCCTTTAAAATTACTCAACTCATTTTCTCTTAAATATTCTTTGTCTAATTAATTAATACGCGAATAGGTAATATTAATTATGAGTAGTCTTATCTTATTACTCTGCGAAAACTCAATTTTCCGATCCTCGGAGAAAACACACCTCATTAGTTAATAGTAATGTTTTTATTGACAAATAAAAATTGTGAAGTGATTAGAAGGTATTTTACTACAACCGTAATTAATTCGAAGAGAAAATTAGTCTAAATTGTGTCCGTATAAAAGGATGTAGGGATAGTGTTAGAATAATAAAATAAATGTACTTAATAAAAAGAAATATATTCTTAGAGATCAAATATAAAATTTGAAAACTTTTATTCTGGGCAAAAAGGTAACAAAGAAAAGAAAGAGATGCTGCCTAATAAAAATGCTGCGGAGGTAGATTCCAATAATAAAGATGTATATATATACACCGTAAAGAAAGTAACATTAATTTTTTGTGTGCGCTATAAATAAAAGTACCATGTTACGGCTCATAAATTAATTACAACCATACATGCCAAACCCGTGGTCCTCTTCCTACATTACTACAAATTAAAAACACCCTATTTTATCATTATTAATCACGAATCAACACCACTCACTTTTATTCAGTTTTAATTATATATGTACTACCACCTCACACGTCCACAATGTTGTAATTAGAAAATACACGAATCCATTTCTTTATTGCAATTAAATATTACATCCCCAACCAATAAAGAATTCAATAATAGTATTCCGAATTATAATCTAAACTACAAAAATAAATTAATAACGGAAAATTCCCTTAATACTACTGTGTTGCCTATTTTGCTACATGTATATATACGTAGAGTAATAATAGTATTGCGTTCTGGCACACGAAATTATGGTCGACAAGATTCGTAGGATCTTTGGGCCTGTAATGACTCACATCCCCGTCAGCACGGTCGTGTACAGGTCACATGGTTCTCGTTCTTGGTGTGCCAGAGAATAACTATAAGTCCAGCTTGGGCCCACTCCTTTGTGCGAGCCCATGGGCCCAACCGTGTGAAAAATAATGCTGAGGAAACGATTAGTAGTTAGAGGAGTTGGGTGAGCCGCCACATAGCCATCGCGACACCGACGATGCCGGCAACGGCTTGCGATTGGAACACGTGGCTGCGTGTGGCCCACGAGATTTCACTCTGATCGAAGCCACCTTCGTACACCATTGTGCCGTTGTTAAGCAGTGGCGTGGTGGATGAACCATCTTGTTGCTCCTGAGATGCTTTTTGGCTGAAAAACAGGAAAACAAGAACAATATTAATTATGACAAAACAAACAAACGGGAAGTGCAAAACTAGAACTGTGAGACGTGTCATTATGAGATTCGTGCAACGGTCGTGAATTGCACAGAACCAGTTACTTTAATAATGCTACACGGTAATAATTGAGTGCAACGATAACCACCGGCATGTGTGCCATCCCCTACTTCCCATGTGCACAATTAAAAATACCAAAATTTTCTCAAATTATGTAGCCGATTTTTTTTTTTGGTTCGAGGTCTCTGTCTAAGGAGACCAATCACGTTGAGTGGGGACAAACTATTTGATCCATCTCTTCTACTTCCTACATTGCTTGTAGATGCAGAAAATGGTTGCGCTTTGACATGGCTACGCTACCTAAATCCCCATACATTCAATCTTATTAACGCCAAAATTCAAACTCGGTTTTCTTAATTTATTATTCCATTAATATGTATTTGATTTTTACTTATTTTATTACCTTCATCAGATAAGATAATGATTTTAATGAATAATTTTCAGGAATAGGACAAGTGAAACTGTCAACTCAGTCCTAACCAACGATAATATTCTTTAGCATACAGTTATTGTTGGTATAAAATGTTGACTATGCTCACTGTCATTTATACAAAATTACGTCTAAGTTGACACATAATTTTTTTTAATGGTATTATTTTCACAAAAATTAAAAAAAAAAATGATTTATATGTTTTAACTTAACGGTTGTTTGTTGTAGAAGTGGAGAAGAGACAAACCTGGTGGTAGGGGAGGGGCAAAAGGTGATGGTGTAATCGGCGGAAGCGCAAGTGAAGGTGCTGGTTTTGTCGTCGTACGCGTAGCTATAAGCGCGTGGGCACGCGTTCTTGAATATCTCAGAGTAAGACGAGGGCTTGCACGTGTCGGGCGTGCCGTACGCACCGCTGCAGCAATACTGCGGCGAGTTGAACGCCTCGCACGCGCTCTTGCACGCGACGCCCTCCTTCCCGTCCGCGCTCATCACCTTCAGCTCCGACGGACACGCGCCGTTGAGGTCCCCGACGCACCCTGTGGAGATGCACTTCTCGCCGGAGCCTCCCTGCGGCACCACCAACATCGGCACGTTGTAGCCGTCCACAAGGCTTACGTCGAAGAAATCAAGGCCTCCGGCACCGTCGAGGGTGAATTCCGCCAGTGTAGCCGGCGGAGTGGCTCCACTGCCCGCACATTCGAGCTTGCCGGAGCCACAGTCGCCGGTGACGCAGGAGAACTTGCCTGAGGAGTCTTCGGAGCAGAGAGTTCGGCCCCAGAAACGACCTCCCCAAGACGCGGGTGCGGCGATTGTGGAGGACGCGCCGGTTTGTAGCACGAAGCCGGTGGTTGAAAGAGGTGGAACTCCCGCGTTTGAGAGTATCCCCGGCCACACCGTGTAATCACATTTGTTAACTAGAGTGAATGTTGTTGAAGCCACCCCTGTAATAATAAAAATGTTACGAATTAATGAAAACTATAGTATAATTGATTTAAGCTTGAGATAAAAAAAATTTATGATATGGTTATGAGCAACATTACCTGATAGTGATAGATAAAATGATAGAGAAAATGAGAACAGTGAGAATGTGATGCGTTCCATGATGATGAATGTGAAGAAGAATAGTTTTGTTGGTTTAAGAGATATGAGAGGATGGTTAGGGTGGTGGCGGTATTTATAGAAAGAATGGTGGGAAGAGAAATAATAAAATTGTTGTGGGCCTCGTGGTTTTACGGTGGTAGGGACACTACACTGACCAAAGTAACGTTAAGACTTTCTTTCTTTCTTTCACTTTTTCATGGCATGTCATAATTTTATTTTATTTTAATTTAAGAAGAATTACTATTATTTTATTTGTAGTAATATGACAAATATTTTCACATTTATCAAATTCTTATCATCTCACTTACTGTTAGGTATAGATGAGAATCATGGTCCTTAAATTTTACTTCTTTGACCATCAACTAACTTTTTAGTTCAAACGAAATACTAATGAAATGATTTACCGTTTTAAAAAAAGTAAATCATTTACTCAAGAAAAAAGATTCGTTAATACGAAGAATGATATTTTAGTTAAATATATTCTATTATAGTTAGTGACGTTGTATTAATTAAAGGTCCATATTTTTAATCAACGTGCTATTTGATAGATGATTAACCTATATAAAAAAACATTTTTTTAAAAGAATACTAAATCTAATCCTACTTGAACTAATAATGTATCGGTAATTAAAGGTATATTTGGTTTCATAACCCATAATTTTTATTACTTCATAACATTTAGATATATAGTATTATTACTTTTTCTGTTTGAAACTTCACACGTGTACGTGCATAAATATAAATGACAAAAGTAACATAATATGTAATTTTAATACAACAATAAGATTATATTTATTATTCGTAAGTATTTGACAGAATATTGTATTGTTTGAAAAAATAATTTTAAATAAATGTTTCTTAGTTTACTGAATAAATTTTAGTTTAAAATAGGGCTTAAATATTTATGAAGTTTATGTGATTTATTTCGTGTCGATTTCCGAGTTGAAGTTAAAATCTATAGCCTCACCGTCTATAATAGTGGTTTGAAGTCTTTTATAAGTAATTATATATATATTTATATATATATATATATATATATATATATATATATATATATATATATGAAAATATTTGTCATAGCTGACTTAGCCCAACCCAAAACGGATATTTAAAACACATTGAAAATGTGTCCAGGTTTAGTTTTGTCTAGGTGAATAAATCAGGAATAAGTATTCAAAGAAAAATTAATAAAGCGTGTTAAGGTTAAAAAACTTGTCAAGTTTAAACATTTCAAAAAGAAGTTTGCTTAATAGATAATTAAAAATAAACTCAGTCAATAAAATATATATTAAATAAGTTAACAAATATCTTAAACAAAACTCTGTTAGCCTATTTACAATTATAGTTAAAAATAAGCAAAATAAACATTTAAAAGATACAAAATACCGTATTAAAACTTTAAAAGTTTCAGATATCAAAACATAGAAGTAAAACTAGCGTTTAGCCATTAGTTAATTAAGATCTTACTTAAAAAACCGAACTCGTTAATTTCTTTGAAGCAATAGATATTTTATATAAATAAATAAAATAAAAATGTGAAAAAAAAAACATTATGGAATTAGCTTGGAAATTTTATTAAATTGTTTGTCATTAAATTGAGCGACTAAAAATGCCCAAGAAATATAATTGTAATGTATTATAATCTATCTAATCTAAATTCAAAACTAAATAAACTTTTACGTATTTTATAATTTCTACCACAACAGACACACGTTGATATGGTTTATGAAATACATAGAGACACAGTTTTTTTTTCAATTATAATAAAATAAGTTATACTTTTAAAAATGATTTATTCTTCTATCATTTTCTAAACTTAAACAAACTCATCCTATATATATATATACAAACTATCTTCTTAATTTTGATATAACTTGAATAAATAGAATTAAACATCAAACTGAAAATACAGGTCTTTAAAAATCTAAATCACATAAATTAAAAAATAAAATAGAATTATAATTCAACCTATTCATTTTAAGATGAAGACAAAAGCAACTTGACTTACACAAATGTTGATGTTATTGAGGTGTGTGTCATACAAAAACATGGAGCCCACAGAAGAAAATGCAATGTCATGAGAAAAAAGTTCAGAAAATTGAAAAATAATTCATCAACAGTGTTTTTTTTCTTTTCTTTTATTTATTATATTATATAATCTATAAATTTATTATTTTTGAATGTATATTAGTTGGTAATAAATGTTTTTTTGGCCAGGAATAATTTATTTTCAAGTGTGACATCATTCTACAAAACCTGAGCTAGCGCAGCCTTTGCAGAGAGGGATATGAAATGGATAAAAAAGAAGGTCTCGTTTGGCAACTTTTGCAATTTTGACACGATTTTGAACATATCTTACTTAATTATTTTATTCTAAAAATTCTTAACCTCTTTTGACTACTATGTACACCACTTTACTCTTCCACCAAATCACAAAGTTAGTTGATCAAGTTGCTGAATCTGTATGTAGAAGTTAGCTTCAACTTCCCAGTTTCTGATTCCAGAAATTCCTCCATTGTTGAACTGCTTCAGTTTTTGCTGCAGTCAACAACATTTTCATAGGAATTATAAGTGTTACCCTGAAAAGAATCTAGTCACATCACATGAGATATTTCAATGCTATTATCTTGTATCTCATACAAGGATTTGAAGTATCTTGTATCTTGTATCTTAAAATATCTAAAAGTCAGAAAAGGCACACAAAAAATATCTGGGATTGATATAGCAGCATTAATTAGTAATTTAATTTATGAAAATAATGGTTGTTTGAATTGTAATTATCCACATTATTATAGGCCACCAGCTTGTAGACTTCATTAGGTGTTTATTTTTCTTTTCTCAAGTTACCCTTTTAAGCACGCAAGAGCATGTTGATTTAGTATTATTGAGAGAGACTCTTATTACAAACTTTATGTGTATATACTGTACTGACAGATACTAACCAAAAAGAGAATTTAATCAGTGTAAAAGGTTTCTACTTTTAATTCTTTAATCGTCTTTTTTGATATTATGTTGTAATCCCACATCGATCATCTTACAATCCAGAATCATACTACATTCTATAAAATGCATAGTTTCAGAGATTATGGTTGCAGTAGTAATAGCTTTATAAATGCATAGTTTCAGAGGGGTTATGGCTGCAGTAGTAATAGCTTTATAATCAGTGTAATTGTCTTATCGTTTAAATGAGATTTATTGTATTAGAAAGTTATTTGCAAATTTGTTAGTGTTATAGCTCCATTTTATACTCTTTCACTTAGTACAAATTTACAATAATGAGTTTGATGATTTAAGAAACAGTGTAAGATGTGCTGAAGTTGTGAGTGTTTATAAGTGAAAAAAGTGATTAAGTCAACTAGTGGGTGTTTGTTAAGTGAAAAAAGTTATTAAATGAAGTAGTGAGTGTTCATTAAGTGGAAAAAATTCTAATTATTCTGTATGGTCCTTTAAATAGAAAACATGTCAATCCTAAATCAGTTTAAGCCTTAGATTCATGTAATAAGTGGTTGTACAATGTTTTATTGAACTTAACCATTGTATTTTCTCTAACTAAAATATATGAAATACATACAAAGAAAATGTTACTTTTTTCAAAGAATAAGCTTGCATCAAGAAACTGAACACAATGTCACATATATGTTTTTCCCATAATCTTTCATAAACATCTCCATCTTGCGCAACAAAACAAACCAAATCGAAAAAAAATCTTATAGTCCATCTATAATATCCAAAAGATTAGATCTTTGGTTCTCCAAAGCTTTTGTTGTAACAGGTGAACTCCCTACACTATTACTATGATGACAAAGTTTGGCTCTTCTTTTCTTGGTCACTGCAAGATCCTCACTTTTGCTAACTCCTGGGTTCCTTCTCCTCATAGTTACTTCCTCTAACAATCTTTTGTCCTCTTGGGAAAGTTGAGTTCCCAATGACTTGCTAATACTGTCTAAGCTTATAAACTGTAACATCTTTGCTTGAAATTCTAGTCGCTTCGGAGAAGTTGTTGTGGACATTATTGGTCTCATGGGATTGCTATGTCTGTATCTTACAAAGGTAACCAAGTAGTGAAGTCTAGTCAACAGTTCAATGATGTAAAAATCTATCTTCTGCTTCTCAGCATAGTAAAGTGTCTGCAGCCGAATCAGTTTATTTTCTTTGATTGTGTTTTCACAAAACTCAGTGCTGCAAATCACAAAAAATTACCGCAAATCATTCTGCTAACATTGATCATCATGAATAAATACAATAATGATATTCATACACAAAATCATTGAATTAAAAGTAAAAGATAACCTTGTATTCGCCCATTCGCCAACCCATCCAAAACCTTGATGTGCCCTGCAAAATACACAAAAGCAAAGATTAGAAGAAAAAAAAAACCAACATAACATACTTCAGCAATTTCAATGACATTTGGCTGAATTGCTTTTGAAGAGTAAAATGATTCTACTCTCTCTTCATAGTCAAATTTTAATTTTGTCTTCTATCTGTTTTTGATTTGATATTGCCATGAACATGTTATGTTATGTTAGTAGATAAGTACAAGAAAACAACTCAAACCAGAAGAATGACCTATTAATAACTTACTTTACTTAGTGTGAAACTCTTAATGTTCATAAATGTCTTCTAAATGCATGACATGTCTCAACAAATTTGTAACAATCTCTGAACTTTACAAAATGGAGTTTAAAAGGAACAAAACTAGTCCAAATACAACTGGTGTTTTCAAATATCAAAGTAGGAAACTGTGTTTTCTTACTTGGTCGTGTTTGTGGCAAATGGAGTAAGCCACTGCAGCGTCTTGTCCATTTCAGCTTTGACCTCATTGATGGAGAGCTAAAGAAAATTCCCATTTAGCATAACATAACAAGAACAGAACTTCAATAATCAGATTACACATACCTGTTTCATGGCATCAGAATTTTGCAACCGAGAAGGAAGTGCGTTCTTAATATTATTAGGCAATCCATGATACAATGTGTCTCTCATATTTGGAGGAAGAACAGTTGGACGAGATGCCTGATATAAGTTTGAAACAGACATTTTATTTAGATTACATCTTCAACACCTTACTATGTTACACTAGCATGGTACAAACTTACAATCATGTTTATCTGATTGATAATGTTAGCATAGTGCAGAGACAGACCAGCTTCACCAAGTCTTTCAGAACCCTTGCAAGAGTTTACAGAAGTTGTTCCTGCAACAAATTCACCATTTCATAACATTTTAGGAGTATAATACTAATGATAGGTTTGGCACCGAAATCCAAGTACTACACAGATGAAGGATTTTGAATTGTTATTAGATATGATCTCATACCATGGTTTCCAAGGAACTCGAAAATTGCTTGATCCATGTGGGTAACTATGTCAACAAGCTTTTCAACAATCTGCAGTAGGTAAATGCAAGGAACAAGTTCACTGATGTACAAAACTTTTATATTGAATGGAAGTTTCAGATGAGGAACTAACTATTCATAGAATAATAATCACAATCTTGTATACCTCTTCCAATCTTCTTGACCAAAGAGATTTCCTTTTCAAGCTCCTCACAAACTTTCTCTGATGCTTTATTTCAATCTGAAAAGCTGTGAGACTGTCCCCTACAATTATAAAGAAAATGGCTTGTAAAAAATAAGATAAATACTGCAGAAGATTGACTTGCAGATAATTTGTTAAATTGATAATCTAAAATGAGAACTCTCTACAAGACCAACAATTAAGAATGCTCTTAGTAAAAGGTAAAATGATTGTTGTCTTGGCACATGAACAAAACTAAATCATCAATCGAAAAGAAAGTCAAACTTTTTAGGGAAAAGTAGATTCGGAAGCTTCTAACCGTTGAGAGGAAGATTTAAAGATTCCATTTCCTTAATCTTGTTCTGATAATCTTGTTCAAAACGTTCTAATGAAGTTAGCTCGTGATATAATTCCTGTGTAAAAAAAAGATCGAGTTATTTAAAGAAGAAACAAATAAAAATTCAAGAATAGAACTGAACTTTAAGCACATCAGAAGTAGGAAACACTGCAATATCATATTCATGGATTAAACATATAACATTTCACTCATTCATTACAATTTACATTTTCAGTCTTTTACTTTCTCTAATCCTCTCTTTTGTGAAAGGCTTGCACCATGTTTTCTAACAGAGAAAATTACAATTTGCTTACAGCAGTACTGTGAGATAGAGTTATCAACTCCTGCATTGTGTTTTCTGCCTCCACCCTTGGCTGCATGTTGTCTAATATGTCCATATGTAATCTGAAATGTTTGTGATTATTTGAGAAATCAACACAATGAATTAGCATAATCTTTTTCAAAAGCAAGAAAACTCACCTTGAGAAATATCGTTCTAGGTTATGCCACTGAGGATCCTTACACATGTTTCCAAATCTAGCCACTTCCCGGGAGAAAGCATTGAATTCTTCCCTACAAATTCCCAAAAATCAGAGATAAAGAACATTAGTAAAAGAAACATATATGGAGATGCAATGAAACGCAAAACACAAAACATAAAACACTTCTAAACAAGAAAATGACCTTTTGTCAGCTTCAACTAGGCCTATTAACTCCTTTGTATCAGTTGAAACTAATTGTTGCAACCCTTCTGACTGCAAAATCTCTTTTTTAAGGAACTGAATGTTTTCTTCAGACAGTGATTGAAACAAGATTGCTCCTTTATTTATTGTGTTAGCCACTTCAAATGCCAATATAGATATTCTATTCCCTCTTGGAGCCACGGCAGAACCAAACCCATTACTGTTGCTTAACTTTGGCACACTACTTCCAAGTGTGTCCAGAACTTCCACTGCCCTCTCACCAGCTCTTCCCCAAATGGAACCTCTCTGGGATCCCTGAGAAAAGGAGACACACCATTGATCAAAGTGTAAACATCCAATTTTCAATGCAAAATATCCTAATCTATCAGATACAACTACGTGACACAAATCGAAGTATCATTTATAGCCAAGGAAAAAAATCATACAGACAAATCTATGAACTGTTTCAGAGTCAGACTATTCCACCAAAAATTTCCATCAGTTAAAAATCATCAATGTGTAGTAGAATCAGAACCAGTTCTTGTTAAGATCTCAAACCTCAAAGATTACTTTGCAGGATCAAAACAGCTTCACCACTTTCCTAGTTTAGGTAGCATATCTTCACTCAAAAATAAAAATGCAATTGATCTTCATTTTTACGAGCTTCCAACTCATTCATAATCGATTCTTTATGAATAACACCAGTTTTTTGTTACCAGTAATCATGTTTGAACAAATGTTAGAACAAGAAAATCCCTCACAGATTTATTAAAAATAAATAATGCAGAGGTCGTTTACATAGTCATTCCATAGCAGTTTACTAAGTATAATAAACTCGTTGACTTTTATCCATACCAGAAATCACGTTTACTCTAAATTTAATGAGAGAATTACATGCATTTTTAACTGTTTTGTTACCCCTCAACCAAATTAATTCAGCTTCAGAAAAAACAAAAATCAGTAGAAGAAAAGTACCTGTTTCCCTTCTTTTCCAGTAGGATTAGATATTCTGAATTCACTTCGATTTTTCTTTCTACCACGATCACTACTCCTTGGATTTGAATAACAATCTCCTTTCTCCTTTGTAACACTCTTTAACTTCTTAAGCTTTCCCAATCCTTTCCCTCCAACCTCTTTGTTTTTGTTTTTCTCAGCCTTACCAGCTGAACAAACCGACCCCATTAATGAAAAGAACAAAATTTGAAAGCCTGCAAAGAGGAGTGAGTCTGCAACTTTAACTTCTTTAACATGGTAAACAAAACACAGAACCAAAAGTAAAATAAAATAAAGAACATTCTCTTGGCTAATGATCATGGTGATTACAATGAAGACAACAACGTTGACATGCACAGTTTTACTATAAGAATTAACGACATGAAAACAAAGCAGCAGTTTTGATTCGGCAACCACTAGATTTCATTACCCCAATAAGTGTTGGGCTATTTACAGATAGTATCGAACTCCAAAACGGAAACTCTTGTAGAAGAATTGAAGAGGGAGATGAAAGAGATAATTTGCAACTATGGCTTTGACTAGAATGTGATAGGTTGGTTGATGAAGGACATTCGGGTGGTTGAAAATTTTGGAACATATAAAATAATAAGAATAGAAGTAAACTTAGAAATAAAATAAGATACGCGTAATTGGAATTGTGAGGAGAGGAAATTTCGTGGCACGAACCATGACAGTGAATCAGAGACTGCTTCAAACTTCATAGAGTGTTATTGTCATGTACTACGTATGAAAGATATAGACAAGACAACGTGAAAACGAACAAAACTGTAGTATCTACCTTGTCCCGTTTTGTTTGATTTTGGCTCTGCTTATGTTTCTGAATCATACTTACTCCTCTTAACCCCTTATTTGGTGTAATAATGTATTAATCAATTACAAATCACTCTAAATATAGCTTTTAAAACAATTAAAGTACAAGTCAACAAGTTTTAATTACTTGATTATTCATTATTTGTTGATAGAGTAAAAAAAGCATATTCGTTATGTGCATTGCTTGTTTATACATCAAGATTGTGCAATTATGAGTGATGATTATTTTCTTGAACATTTTATTAATGCATTAATCATTTTGTTATTGTGTATTGAAAAAATTGGCATACTTAGAAGTTATAGTTGACTTGACTAAGTTAATTTCTATTATGGGTGGATTACTGAAGTTTGTAACATAAACTTGGTAATAACAAAAAATGTCAATAATTGAGACTCAAGGGTCCTAAATATAACTAACAAAGTTAAACCTTTGTCAAAATTTCCCATCTTAGACCTTCATAGAAAATTTCACGTTTTAGGCTTTCATCATTGAAATTCCATTCCCACCTTACCAAACATTTTTCTTCTAACCTTTTGATTTTAATTGCTTTTTCATCTCATAAAATTATCCCTTTTTGCTATTTTAGATACCAAAATCATATTTTTATAATCTTTATCAAAACCTTTGATTCTTAACCTCCTATATTACTATCATCCCTTCTCAATTTTTGTCTAATGTTTGTAAGTATTCATAACATTTGTTAACACACTCTTAAATTATTAAGTAATTTTTGTTTAGAAGTCACAAAATTGTACAAGTTTCATTTATTATTATCAAGTAAAATCTGTAGTTTTAGTTGAAATTTTAAAGAAAGAATACACTTTTCAAGTGTAATTTTTCACGTTTGGAAAGAAGACAAAGGACGAGGAAAAAGATGAAGTAAAATGGGCCCTTATTTAAAACGTTTGTCGTGAAAAACACTGTATACAGTTAATACATTAGCAATGAGCAAAGAACGTGTTTTTCTCACTGGGCTTTTTTTTTTACGTTATTTGTTAAATTTATTTAGAACATTATTTCCAACTTATTATTATATTCTAATAAGTGGTGTATTTGCATAATTAAAAATTTAATAAAAGTTGAAAATGATTATTTAAATATATGCATTGTCTGTGAAAAAATATTTAATTATATTTTGTATGATAGACATAAAACAAATGGTTAAGTATATTTTTAGTCCATGAATTTTGATCCAAAATTGGAATTTGTTCCCATCCGAAACATTAATATATCTTGGTTTCTAAACTTAAAAAATTAATGAATATAATCTTTTAACTCAATTACGTTAATTTTTTTTAAGTATTAAACACATTTATCATTAGATATTGAACTAGGAATGTGTCAAATAGTGTAAAAAACCTTCAATATTAACATGAAAAGCGTTTTACACGTCAACAAAAATTTACATAATTGGGTTAAAAAGACTATATTCATTTGTTTTTAAAGTTTAAGGAGCAAAATATATCGAAATTTCAGACAAAAATAAATCCTAATTTTGGATTAAAGTTTGAGTACTAAATAGATACTTAATCCCAGAATAAAAGTGTATTGTAGTCAGTTAACTTTTAGTTTCGAAAATATGTCCTTTACGTGTTGGATATTTTAAAATATGTTTTATCCCGTGAATTAAATGTGTTGATTTGTATTTAAAGAAAGTTCAAATAATTGTGGATGCGACGACAAATGATTATCTCTGATTTGTCAAACAACAAGCCCAAGGAATTATCTCTTGTAAGAGTGGGCTAGTGTAAATGGGCCAACAATATTAGTCACTTTTAAAGTTTGAAAACGATAGTATTTAAAATAAGTATATATTCTTACAAAAAAGAAAATAATTTAAAAATAAAATATTGTTGAAGTGTAAAAATTAAGAAAAAGAAAAAAATTGGATTGGGAAAAGACAAAAATAGAGCGAAATAGAAGGAGAAGAAGTTAAGGTAGGGATAATAATGGGTGGTAGAATTGGCGCTTCAAACCACACTCCAAGAACATAAAACTAATACCTTTTTTCCATTCCACGATTACCCTCGCATTCTCAGTTTCTGAGATCTCGTGTATATATATACACATGTGTGTGTGGAATTGAAAGAGAGAGAGAGAGAGGGAAAGAGACGGTTGAGTAAGAAGAATGAGAGAAATATTGCACGTGCAAGGTGGGCAATGCGGGAACCAAATCGGTTCGAAATTCTGGGAAGTGATATGCGATGAGCACGGGATCGATCCCACCGGAAAGTTCACCGGCGATGTGGCGTCGGATATCCAATTGGAGAGGATAAACGTGTATTACAATGAGGCTTCTGGAGGAAGGTATGTTCCGAGGGCTGTGTTGATGGATTTGGAGCCAGGGACCATGGATAGCATCAGATCCAGCCCTTACGGCAAGATCTTCCGCCCCGATAACTTCGTCTTTGGACAGTCCGGCGCCGGCAACAATTGGGCCAAGGGACACTACACCGAAGGTGCTGAATTGATCGATTCCGTTCTCGATGTCGTTCGCAAAGAGGCCGAAAACTGTGACTGCTTGCAAGGTATCCACATTCCTCTTACACTTCAATGTAGATCCGTTACAATGCAAATGCTGTTCGCAATTATAAAAACAATCATGAGATCTCGTTTTTAAAATACTGTTAATTAGTTTTTTTCGTTTAAGTAATATGGATTACTTTATTGTTCGAGATCACACGCGGTTTAGATGTTTGTCAAATGTCAAAATTATAGAATTTAGATCACTTTACAAGATGATGGTATTAGATTTGATCATATTAGCCACAAATATGTGTTTTATTAGTTTGAGTATTGTCGTAAGATTGGACCAGCTATGGTTTGTGAACATGGATGAATGTGATATTGTGTTGTGGGTTTAATGTTTGATGTGTGTTGAATTTTTTTCTTTTTGTTCTCAGGTTTTCAAGTGTGTCACTCGCTTGGAGGTGGAACGGGTTCTGGCATGGGAACACTGTTGATATCGAAGATCAGGGAGGAGTACCCGGACAGAATGATGCTAACTTTCTCTGTTTTTCCTTCTCCGAAGGTCTCTGACACGGTTGTGGAGCCCTACAATGCTACTTTATCCGTCCACCAACTGGTGGAAAATGGAGATGAGTGCATGGTTCTTGACAATGAAGCACTCTACGACATTTGCTTCAGGACCTTAAAACTCACCACCCCTAGTTGTAAGTACCCCGATCCTGCATAAATTTTAATTCCTGCATTCATTATTCTGCACATTCACACATTCATCAACTCGGAACTGTCCTGGAACTGTGAAAAGGAAAAGTTATCTGCATTCTTTAGAATTCTCCCCCACAGAGAAATTGTTAGATCTCTGGTATACCATCACATTTTCAAAATTTTACTATACAACAATCATTATCTTAATCAACCTTTAGTCACATAACTTGATTAACTTAACGATTTGCAATTGTAGTTGGTGATCTGAACCACCTGATATCTGCAACCATGAGTGGAGTGACCTGCTGCTTGAGGTTTCCTGGCCAACTGAACTCTGATCTGAGGAAACTGGCTGTGAACTTGATCCCATTCCCACGTCTCCACTTCTTCATGGTGGGGTTTGCTCCTCTCACCTCACGTGGGTCTCAACAGTACGCCTCCCTCACTGTCCCTGAACTGACCCAACAAATGTGGGACGCCAAGAACATGATGTGTGCTGCAGATCCCCGCCATGGACGCTACTTGACAGCATCAGCAATGTTCAGAGGAAAAATGAGCACCAAAGAGGTTGATGAGCAAATGATCAACGTGCAGAACAAGAACTCATCATACTTTGTTGAGTGGATTCCCAACAACGTGAAGTCAAGTGTGTGTGACATCCCTCCGAAGAACTTGAAGATGTCAAGCACTTTCATTGGTAACTCGACTTCAATTCAGGAAATGTTCAGAAGGGTGAGTGAGCAATTCACTGCAATGTACCGACGCAAGGCCTTCTTGCACTGGTACACAGGGGAAGGAATGGACGAAATGGAGTTCACTGAGGCAGAGAGCAACATGAACGATTTGGTGGCAGAGTACCAACAATATCAGGATGCAACAGTTGATGAGGAGGACTATGAAGAGGGTGAGGGTGAAGAGGATCATAATTTCGAGTAGTAAGGGTTAATCATTACTATAATCTCATGAAGCCTCTTCCTTCTTTTTTTACTTCTGCACTTGCTGTGTTAGTCGTGTTATTCCTTACTTTTTATATCTGCCTTGTAGACCATATTGTTCATTGTTCATTGTTCATTGTTCATTGTTCATCGTTCATTGTTCTATACTTAATCCAAGTGCATGAATAAGAAAAAGTTTTCTTGTCAACAATTTCATATTCTTTGGTATGAGCACGCCCAAAAAATAATAAAAATATATGATGATACGTTATTACATGGTAATATAATCTATTATACCAAATATCTATGAATTTTCCTTTTATATTTATATTGTATTACTCGTATTCATTTGACTCTTTCTGTGCTCCTCACCCTTTTATTTGATTATTACATCTTACAAAATCATAACTTGATTTGGACTATAGCAAAACAGTTCATTTATATATTTTATTTTGAATTTTTGGAGGATCTTTTTTATAATTTTTACGATTAAAATAAATAATGATAAAAATAAAAATATTATTAAAAATATAAGCTCTAATAAATGAAAAGTTACTACTAATCAATGACTCATGGTAGTAATAAATATTACAGTTTTCTCGCTTATATAAAAATAAACAATAAAAATTATTTTTCCACATATTTATAACTTGTAATTGATATAAGTTTCATAAAGTGATATTTTACCTTTTGCATGAGTTACTAAAAGTACAAAAGATGAGATGATATTTCGAAAGAAACATAAAACCAATAAAAATGTTTATTTAGATACTTTTGTTTTTACATTGAAATATATTGCTGTGGGCTTGAAAAGTGTCAGTAATATTTGCTCAAAATCAAAATACTTGATCTATACTTAAGATGGAGTTATTCTGCTAGAAATGTCAAATAATTGGTTTAGATTTATTTTAAGTTACTAGAAATGTCTTCGAAAGATGTCGTGACACCAATTATTTAATACTCCATTTCTAAAACAAGAGAATGTTTTAAAATTTCGTTATTCTTTTTTATGATGCTTTTTTATTATCTCTTAAATTATTTTAGTTACATTATCAATATCATGATTTATCTCTTTCTTTTATTCTCTTATGTTATGAAGATAGGAGAATTGAAGAATTAAATTTTAAAAATTAATATTCTACCACTACTATTATTCCCTTTTTCATAAATTGATTGCATGAGAATAATTTTGAAAAATATTGCTATTTTCCACGTTTACTTAAAAGACGAAATGTTATCCCTTCCTATTAATCATCTAAAAAACATTCAGTAAAAAATTAATATCTTTAATATATTGGAAATATAAAATACATAGGGCTGGTAAGAAGATGTAAGAAGATTTAGAATTATTCACTTTAAAATGATCTTGACGCTAACATTTTGTAATGCACAAGTAGTGATGATCACTAATATATGGGTGAAATATGGTACAGAAGTAAGAGCTTCGATTATATGCCGCAAAATAATTATAGTTTATACATCAAGTGATGATAACAGTATATGGTATAATAAATGACTTGATAATTAGTATATGCTATATTACAGTTAAATTTAATTCGTACACGGGTAAAAGATAAAAATTTAGAAAAACCATGAGAAAACCTCAACAAATTAATTTATGTATAAAGTAGTTTTAACTAGTAAAATAGATTTATTTTTCTTAGAAATGGTTATAAAAAAATTCATCCAAACTTACTACATGGTAATAGGATGATCGTACAAAGCCTGTATTGTAAACAATTTTCACTTATTGCTCTAACTTTTTAGTTAGCTTTCCGCAAAATAAACGTACTTATTCTTCATGACAGCATACAAAACCATAATCAAACATCCAAAGTACAAATTACACAGAAAATTAAATACGTCACTTATCACTAATTCCCATCTTCGACCAAAATCATATCAGAAAGTGTGATTTTCAGTAAATTTATTAATTATATAATCATACATCGCTGAAAGAATCGCTAGAGAAAATATTGAAATTCTATTGGCAACATCAGATAAACCCATCAGAGACCTTTTTTTTCTTAAAGCAACCAATAAAACGCCTAAAAAGAACGTTTCACAGATGAATAAAAAAGTGTCATTATATTCATGTTTTAAATTTGCCTAAGAAAATGATATAGACAAAAAATCATAACAAATATCTCTATCTATATATTTATATTTATGTACATTCTCATATTCTCTAAGGACGTCCCGGTATGGAAGACAAATTGCATGATTCACGTTTAGAATATATTACGCAATTTTCCCCCCCACATGCCATGTAAGTGTTTTTTCTCTTTCAAAAAACAATAATGCTCCGGTTCTGTCAAATTGAACAAAGCTTCCTACGTTGAAACTATCTAGTGTAAAAGAAATCCAAAAGAATCAAAATGGAACTGCATATGGCAGCGCATACACATCGACCTCAGGGAAGTATTCTGCACGAGGCCACATAGAACTTGAAAGCTTGAAGACTTCAGAATCACACTTCTGTTTCTTTGAGGCACGCGGTTTTGCCTCTGCCTCTGCTTCCGAACTAAATAGCCAATCTTGATCCAATGACTCAAATCCATCATACGTTAGTGGAGGAATAAGTAACAGAGACTTGTACAAAGATTCCACTTTCTTGCTACCATCATCAACTGCAATAACCATGTCCATAGCATCATCAACTGCTTTATCTGCGACCATGGCATCACCAACTGCAATGTCTGCGACCACAGCATCCCCGTGAAAAATGTTCTTCAACGCTTTGCTATGTTTAGAATCAGGTTTCTCAGGGACCCTTTTGCGCTTGGTGAGACATTTCGACTGGTGATCACTTGCTGGAGTACTTTTAGTCACCACATCCTCTCCATGAACCAAATTCTGCACCGCTTTGCCATGTCTAGCATCAGAGTTTCCATTAACCCGTTTGGGCTCGGTATTATTCCTCGGACATTGTGTCTGACGATCATTTTGAAGGGTACTTTTAGCACCAGAAGAATCTCCACGAATAGAATTGTGTATCGCTTTGCCAGAGTTACTAACAACCCGTTTGGGTTCTTCCAACTGGAGACATTGTGATTGCCGATCACTTCCAAGAGTACCTTTATCGATCACAACATTTCCATTAACTGAATTCTGCATCACTTTCGCATGTCCAGAATCCGAGCTTCCAAGAACACCATTGGGCACTGCAGTCCTGAGAGACTGTGACTGACGATCACTTCCAAGGGTGTTTTTAGCCACTACACCATCTCCACGAACAGAATTCTGCACTGCATTGCCATGTCTAGAAACAGAGTTTCCAAGAGGAACCCGTTTGACCTCTGTCGTCCTGAGAGACTGTGATTGACTATCATTTCCAATGGTATCTTTAGCCACAACAACATCAGGACGAACTGAATTGTTCACAGATTTGGGGTGTCTAGAATCCAAGTTTCCAACCACCCGTTTGGTCTCTGAAGTCCTGAGACATTGTGACTGACGGTCACTTCCAACATTACTCTTAGTGACCACTGCATTTCCACTAACAGAATTCTGCAACACTTTACCACTGCTGGAATCAGATTTTCCAAGAAACCGCTTCGGACCTGTGTTAGTGACACTAGTTTTATTTGAGAGATGTTCATTATCTCCCGCATTTCCTGAAGAAGACCCTACATCAAATTTTGATTTGGAATTTAATTCTTCAGGGTCGCTGTGCTTTCTTAAAGGAAGTCTGATTTTAATAGCAGGTCCTGTTTCATAGAAAAGCCAAAATTAGATTTAAATACAAATTACCCAATCAAAAACAATGAGGTGACCAGCTTCAAAGCATCCTCACCATTTTCATGAGACGCTTGTGGGGAGCCCCTTTTCCTCTTACTGCTTTGAGTACTGTCGGACAAGCAGCAAGGTTCCCGAGAAGTAACAGGTTGTTCAAGTTCCTCTGTAATTCCACTCCTCTCAAGTAGTTCATTCTCACATACTTCACCCTTTTGTAACTTTCCATCTGCTTTGGTTTCCGTAATATCTTTAATGAGCTTGAACTTCTTGTCATCGTCACTGCCATTAGTAGATGCAGTTGTTTCTTCTTTATGTTTCCTTTCTTTCTTCTCCTTCCGTTTCTCTTTCTTCTCCTCCTTCGACTTCTTCTTCTCCTTCTTGATTCTCTTCTTCTCTATCTTCTCCCTCCTCTTCTTCTCTATCTCCTCTCGGAGCTTTAGGCACCAGAATAACATTTTCAAACAGAGGATAGGGAGAAAGTCCAAAGAAACAAACATGCTATGCAAGCATTTCAATGTTTCACCATGCAATTGCAATAACTAAACTATTTCATACTTCGTACAAATCTTTTGGTAGTCAAGACAATCTTTTCAGCCATTACAAGAACCATTTTATATATTATATCCTTTACAACTCTTAAGACAGTAGCAGTGCACAAGCCACACAATACCAAAAGAGGATCAGACTTGCTCCATCACACAGGTCAATATCGAACGTCTACCCATGAATGAGATTATCTAGGATTACCTAATCATCCACTAATCTATACATAACAGAGACTGATGCGATCTCACATCACATCTTCATCGCCTCAGACAAATATCCTAACATGCAGTGATATGTATACAGAAAGCCCGTCCAAGATTTGAGTCCCATATTTAGAATTGCAAAAATTATTAGTTTATACAAGAAATTTCATTAACCCCAACCCAAAGATTCAAATAAAATAGTTAGTGAGTTGAGAGAACTGCATGCATCTTAAAAATCCTTTCGCAAATCCCACCAGTTATATTAGGTTAATTATTTATTATTTATACTTGACCAAAAGAAAACCCTAGAACTATTTTTCCATGTTCACTCATAAAAATCAGCCGATCTATGCCCCAAAAAGCAAAATCACGGTTCTAGGGTTCGATCAAAGCATCGAAAGAATGGGACAATCTCATCGCCTGGTCCTATTCTAACCTAGGTTGAAAAGGAGCCGTAGTTCTACCCAGAAAATCAATTTGGAACAACATGCAGAGTTGAGCGCACAAACGCAAAAACGAAACGGCTCAACACAAACCTTAATCGATTCGATCAAGGCCTCGCTACGTGCACCGTAACCTGGAGGGGGGAAAGGGAAACAACGAGACATCTTCGGTTAATATAAAAGCTTTTGGTTTGGTTGTGAGTGTTTGTGTTTTGATCAAATCGCTCAGCTAATGAAGCGAATCGAGGTTCGATTTCAAGAAAAAAGGGATAAAGAAACGCTATGAACGGAGTAATCTCTCTCTGGCTGGCGGCTACGGCCAAAGGGCTCCACAAATATGAAACCCTAATTCTGAATCGCGCAAGCCAAATGAGGCGAAGGAATGGCAAAGGGTTGTATTTATAGCCAGGGAAACCGACTTTCAGTACCACACGGTTTCGTGATTCGTACGCGACCACGCGTATTGCTCCTTTTACGATATTACCCTCTAAAATTAATCAACAATTATCTTATATGTGTATATATGATTATTATCTAATGATAAAAAATATATTTATTATACATTATTTATGTTAAAGATATTGCTTACCATGGATTAGGATTTTATTGTATAAAATCTTTATTTTTATTTCAGAATATATGTTTTTGTATTTATTTTAGAAACGAATATGGTTATGAAAAATATATTATGATTAATGTTGGAGATCTCAACAAACAAATTTACAGTAGATCCAAACTTCATTCTATGTTTGTAATATTTAATTTTATTATGTTTAATTCATAAAATATGCTTTATATTTAATCTAGAAACGAATATGTTTATGAAAATATATTATGATTAAAATAATCAAATAACTCATTAAATCTTAAAAGAAAAATCATTTATATAAAATGATAATTAATTTACTAAATATATAATATTTTAAAGATTATTATAACTTTTTTGTTTATTATTACCACTTTTATAATTATGTTAATTATAATGCATATATATTATAACTTGAATTGGTTAATTAATTAAGATAAATATATTGAAATTTATTTTTTGTTTTTATTTCTTTTAAGATGTTTTCTTTTCTTATATATAATAAAATTGAAGCTGTCACGTATGTTTGTCTTTGAGGGCGAAGTCAAGACATGCTGTATAAAACTAATTTGATTTTAAACAAATATAAAGTAAATGACTAAACGATAATATTATTATAAAAGATAAAATATTTTTATATATGAAAATAAAATTAGGAAAATTCAAAATAATTAAGTTATACAGTAAGATTTTTATCTAAATTTACAAAATCACAAAACAATTATATACTCAAGAGAATCTTGTCTAGGTGAAGTGGCTTTCAACTTATTTTCCCATGAAAAAAATATATAGATCACAATTTATATTTGAGATTTGACGAAGAGACTGAAGTAAGAAGAATAAAATTAGAGAATGAAGAGATACGGGAAAAAGTAAATAATATGATTTGACCAAAAAGGCATAAAAAATATTTTTTCTTTTTTTTAAATATGATTTGAACAATAACACCTAAAAATAGTTTTTTATTTATTTATTTTTTCAAAATAGAACTTGAAGTATCAATGGTTTTGGAAATAGTAAATATGTGTATGAAAAGACAAAACAGAGTCCCATAATTATCATTTCTATACACTTGATTGATAATTGGTATCTCCTCGGTACAAAAGCAATTGATTAAATACGTCGGAGTAAAATATTTTATACCTTTTGTAGTTATAAGTTAAATTATTTTGTTAAATAAACTGAAATTAGAACATGGATAGTAATTGAATTTTTTTATTACAAATGGTATTTTTATCGCGTTCTTCATTTCCACTATTATCAATTTTTGTTGAAATTTTTACGACTTTTATAAAAGATATATTTTATACAATAAGTTATTATTTTATTTTATTCGTGTATCTTATATGTAAAGTAAATCATGAAAAGTTATCAATATTTTGATTTTGATTTTCTAAATCTAAATTAATAATTAATATTATTAGATTTTTATTATGTTTACTTTTTTTCTTTTATTGATATTTTTATTATTATCTTTTTAAATAATTAAGGATTTATAAATAATTTTAGAAAAGATAAATATTTTTATTATTATATAATTAATATTTTATTATATAGTTTTAAAAAAGATAAATATTTTATCTTTTATTGGATAATTAAGATTTTATTTAATAAATTAAAAAAAATAATTATTTGATTTATCTCTAATATTTAAAAGTTATCAACATTAATCGATTATCATCAATTATTAATGGAGTTAATTATTTTAATTACAAATTCAATCACAAATTTCAGACACGATCCAAAATTTTACAAAGTTAAAAAGAGAATCCCTTGTGAGGAACTTACGAGGAAGATAAACTTAATTCTTTTGTTGAAACTCATTTTAGAAGCATTCAAATACATATTTTCTTAAAAATTAAGATACTGAAATTTAATTCTATAAATAAAGTTAAGATTTTATCTTAAGATACAAATTCTAATCAATAAAAATAAATATATTTTTTTCTTGAAAAATTATATATATTCAAATTTACTTTTTTTTTTTCACGACTTATCATTCTCATTCCTCCTTCAAGATTAGATTTATTGTCATATTAAATATTAGAAATCAACGACTTTTAATTTTACCATGTTAATCATGACACATAACGGTGTTTCTTTATTTTCTTTCACTTAGTTTCATTTATATAAATTTTGTTTTTCTTTTGCATATTTTGATGTTAATTACAATGACTAATTTATTATTCTTATTTGTCTAGCTTATTATATTGTTATCGAGCTCTTCAATCGTCATCATTTTTTGTATTGTATTCTTCTTTTTGTTGTTACTTTAGTATTTTATTGACAATGTTCTGTATTTAGAAAGCCACGTAAATTTCAAATGTTGAACTATTGAAGTAGACTTTCGTACTTTAAAATCTCATGCACGGATGCAAAGTTAATTATTTCGAAGATTGCGATTGAAAATTAATAACGTTATATGATGTAAATATAATTTGTTAATTAAATTGTGATTTTTAAAATAAACCTACATGTTCATTCGCTTTATTTGTTTTTTATACTTTTATTCTACTACTTTATGTATAATATAGTGATAAGTTTATTAACTTAAACATTCTAAAAGATTGTCATGTCTTTTTCGTGTATTTTAGTTGTATTAATAAATTTAGCTAAATTTATTAATCTTTCTAAGTGTATAAATAAATTCATTGCATGAAATACTATACCAAAATATATTTGAGAATTATTTCTATTGTATAAATGATAAAATTAAAATTTTAAATTTTCGAATATAAATAACTGTATCTTAACATCTAGTTAACACATTTGATGTTACAATGAATCCATTTTATATAGTGGTTTACATTGAAATTGGTATTATAAATTCAATTTATAACTACGAAATTATAGAGAAATCACACATTTCACATTGACAAGAAAGACATTTAACACCTAACATAATATCAAAGATTAATTTATTAAACAATATATTATGTCATAATTAATCATTTTTATATATCCACCAAAGTCAAGTTACTGCGGAATTTCATTGAGGGCTTTGAGCCTCCAAATTTTGTTTTTAAATGAACAAAAAACAGTATATGAATACAATTTTTTTTATTATTAAATTTCATGTCTTTGTCCCCTTAAATTTTACATCCATTTATAAAAAAAAAAATTATACCGTATAAATCTTAAAATTGTTCTGATTACACAATTCAACATTTTTTCATAAAGAAAATGATTTTTTTTGAATTATGCAACCCAAAAAAATTTTAATACAAAAAATAATTTTAAATATATTCTATAAGAAAGAAAAAACTTTGAGATTGTGTGATGAAATTCAAAAGAATTGTGAAAAAAGTCAAAACATGACTTCAAGATTATAGCATACGAAAGTTATCTTTGAATGACAAAGTGTGGATACTTTTGTATTTGTGAAGGTGTGGAGAGAAAATATAGGGTCCAAAAAGAAATTAGCGTGACTGTGACACCTCATTGGCCAAGTAGGGTTTGATTTGTGGCATCAAATTTAAGGTTGAACTGGTCCATGCAATGTTTTCTGGTGTAGTCTATCTCAAATATTCTTTGTATTACTCTTTTCCATCTCTGCATTGCCACAAATAGTGGCAACAAAATATTAAATATAAAAATTGTTCATTTTACTCCTAAAGCATACTTAAAAGAAACACTTTGAAATTAAAAAATAATATATTTTACAGGAAAAAATTATTGTTCAAAATGCAATAGAAATGTGGTTATGTTGATATTTACATTTTAGAAAAAACTTGTACTTAAACCGACACATGCGTGTAAAGTTGTAATCAATGTGTATTTAGTTTTAAGTCAACTCTATATATGGTTAAATGAATATATTTACATTTTTTTTTGAATTATAAAATCGAATTTAATATGAAAGTATGGAATCCAAAAAATTACATTATTACAATATTTTATTTTAAGTGTGTGGCTTTTTTGAATGTATTCAAATTATTTAAATCTTAAGATAAATGTTTGATCATACATTGAGATGTTCATGGTACAATATACCTAGATGTTTTTCTGTGAACAGTTTACTTAATTATGTATGATATGTTTACGATATTAAAAAGTTGGGAATGTTTGAGATAAAATTAGTATTCTTTAAGTAAATAGATTTTCAGTGAGTTATGATATATGTTTTACATTTCAAAAGTTAAAATATTTAGATCGAGTCAAATTGAGTCAACTTATTTTTTGTTTTAGAACAAAAATTTAATCTCAATGGTAAAAAATAATGAGGTATAATTGTGACATATTTCATGTTATTGGATGATTTATATCTCATTGAATATAATTGAAATATTGTTGTCATGATGGGCTTTGTAAAGATGATTTATATCTAACATTAAACATATATTTAGATGATTCGTATTCCAACATGGATTTAACAATTTAAAAACGGTGCTCTCTAAAAATAATATAATATAAAACTTATTTATGAAGTCTCCTAACTTGTAATATTTATGCGAAATAAAGTTAACTTTAAGAGATTATGTAATTTGAAAGTCAATATTTTTTCAAAATCGGAAGCATGGCAATGCACGACAGTAGCATGGGACAATTTGGTCTTTTACCCACTTCCATGGAGTACACATGAAAAGTACGAGGGTGAATAAAGAAATGACCCAGTCAGTGTATGACCCAGTTTGTTAGTGGGTAGTGATGAGGACCAGCCCAAAAGAAGGGCCCAGTCAAGTCTGGTGATGGGACGAATTTTGTTAAACAAGATGCAAATTAAGTTTTCTTGCTCTTTTCACCTATGCAATTACTCTTTCCACCTTATGTGATAAAATGCAGAGATATAACTGTTGATTGAAATATTAATGGTTGAGATTGTAATAAAATACATGGACATTTGATTTCCCAAAAATGTTATAATTTCATACTTTACCTTTGGAAATTCTTCGTTCCTTTTAAAGGAGTCAAAGTCCCTCTTACAATGAAAAAGTAATAAGCATTTATGTAAATTATAATTACAAAAATACAATGTTAACACCAATTAGTGAATTGAAAAGTAAGTATAATATTGAAAACTTAACATCATTGTTTACTGCACTTAATAAAAAATTAAACTATATAGTTAATTATTTATATAAAATAAGAAATAAATTACTTAATTGAATAACATATTTAAAATTATACAGTTCCTTTAATTTATAATATCGTTTATTGTCTAAATTATGCTAATCTGTATTTTAATCTATTAATCATCTTAGTATTAAACTTGGTAATAAGGACTAAGTAACAAGATTTTTACAAAAGTTGAAAACAGATAAAACCATATTTACAACAAATGATATTTAAACAATAATAAAGTAAGTAATACAAGAAAAGAAAATACAAATTCATTTTTAATGATTTTGGTTGATTTTCTTCTTCTTCATTTTATATCAGTATAAAGAATATCAATAGATACAGAGAATAAAGGGTACTCCAATTTAAGAACCATAAACAAAGAACAAAAGAAACAAAACTAAAAAAAATAAGAAAGTGCAATGCAACTACAGAAGCATAAAAGAGAGGGTTCGGAATCATAAGAGAATTAAAAAGCAACACAGTGAACTAAAATCGTAAAAAGTAATTAAAATTACAAGAAACCAATCTTTTAAATAGTCTAAAACTTATTTAACAAGTTTTAATTGAATAAAATAATTAAATTATTTGCTTAATTTTTAGATTATAATAATATGTTGATGTGATTACAAACCTAATTATACTCTGAACTAAATTTCAGCGAGTTTTAAGGCTCTATATAAAATAATTATACTTTCTATGATAATTCAGAAAGCTTGAACTATAATTAAAGCAATTTATATTGTTGCGTATTCAATTTTATATTATTATATGAATAATAAGAACGATTTCAAAATGATTTCTAATTATGGTTGAATGTGAACAATTATCACTGAATCAATTTAAAAAAAAATGTATATGAAAAGTTTAAGTGTTTCTCTCTGAAGCAGAAACAATAGCACATTATTATTTTTTTAAATGTATCATTAAAAAGTTGTCGAAATGAACCAATTAGCATAGTATAAAAATCATGAAAGAACATGCAATATATTTAAGTTATGAATGCATTATGCATATTAATTTTTAGTTTATTTGGTTCAATATTTATTAGACTTTATGGTTATGTTGCAACTTACAACTAATAACAGCACGACAGCGACCAAACTTTTGTTGAAGTCCAGGTGTGTAATAAGATTATTTGAATCATATATTTAGAAGCTTTTTTTTTTTTTCAAGATGCTTGCAATTTTTTTTCTTAAAACATGTGATTGATTTTGAAGTTGTTGTACAATTAATGTAACCAAAATTAATTTTCTATAATGTCATGTGCATTTAACTTGATGGTTATGTCACAACTTCAACCAAATAACAGTACGAGGGAGACTATAGCTTTTATATAGTTGTTTTAAATATCAATAATGAGCATAGTTGAACTTTGATCCATAACATGTACGATATTTTTATCGAACTAAATTGAATATTAAATTAATTTTCCTTTTTGCTACTATAAACAATATCTGAATTTGTTAGGAAAATCAGAATAAGTGTTTTTTCTTTTACAGCTTTGGCATAAATTTTATTTGCTTCTATTTATAACAAGAACATTGCCATTTTTTTATTGTTCTTTAAAATACGACTGACTTTTTTTTATCCTAAAAATAACTCGTTGATTATTTCGACGATGAAAAACCAATCTTCAAACTTGAGGTCAATAATAACGAATATCGTATTTCAAAACCCTCCAAACAAATACTTATTTTTTCTCAGTTTAAAACTTTTTATTTATCATTGTCATTTTCTTGTGGACAGAATTCATAAAAAAAAAATTAATTTTCTTTTATAAATAAAATCTGTATATATTAAACAAAATCCATATGTATTTAAATATTATCTACGGATTATATATTAAAACAAATTCATATATAAATTAGACGTCGAAAAATTTACATAGGAAAAATATTTCATATATAATTTAACATATGAAAATCCTAAATCCTAAACCGTTGCCACAATTTTTGTTGGCATAATTAAATAAATGTTTAATGGAATTATACTTATCATAATATTAAATTAACATGAGCATCATAGTCGATAGAAAGATATAGATTATATGAAACTACAAATTTGTTATCATTTTCAACTATATAAATATTTTTTCTACAAGAAATAAGTTAAAGTAATGGTTTGAGTAATTGCTTACACTTTTTTAGTAAACAAAGTTAGTTAACCCGAATTAGATGTTAATATTTTAATTTATTTTTTTCCAATTTTTTATTAAATTAAAGTTTATTAATTAAAAAAATTAAAAGTGTATTAATGTAACTATAAATAAATTCAAGTTAAAACTAAATAGACAATGATTACAATTTCATACGAGGGTGTCGGTTTAAGTACAAGTTTTTTCCTAAAACATAAATATCAATATAAACTGTACCCTATCCATTACCAATTGAAAAATATTTTTTTGCTACAAACTATTTTTTTTATCGTAAATATATATATTTTTTAAGTATGCTTCTTTGTGAGTAAAATGGAAAATTTTACATTTAATATTTTGTTCCTACTATTTGTGGCAATGCAGAAATAGAAAAGAGCAATACAAAGAACATCTGAGGCCAATAAAATAGACCAGACAAAGAACACTGCATGGGCCAACTCAACCTTAAATTTGGTACCACAAATCAAACGCTACTGGGCCCGTGTGGTGTCACGGTCACAGTCTCTGACCCACATGTTATTGGGTAGTGATGGAGGCCCAGCCCAAAAGGAGGGCCCAGGCAAGGCTGGTGCCAACTACTTCAACTGTCTTCAAGCCTGATACCATCTCATCAATGCCACACTATTAATTTCTATACAAATAATCAAACTTCAATATTCATTCTCAAATCAATTTCAGAATCTTTCAATCAAATCTTTGGAGATAAGTTTCCATGCAGTTAATGTTTTTTTTTTCTATTGGAGCAGTGTGAATGTAAAAATAATAATTAAGAGATAATATTTTTGTTTAAGAGATAAGTAAAAATTTTAGAGATTAATTAAGTGTGAATACCAAATGAAAATTATGACATAGATGCATTGTGAATACAAAAGTAAAGGACATGGTATTTAACATGGATATACTATATTAATAAAATCATATACATCGTATATTATTTACGCAACTAAACATCAATTTCAACATCACTTTTTTTCTATATTATGGGTTGCTTATTTATATTTCTTGTTTATCTTTCATTATTGTCTCAATCACTTTATTCAAATATTCCTTATTCCTCTTGATAAATTTTTATTTATCTTATTAAATATATATATATTTGAATTCAATCGTTAAACTATGGTTATGTATTATTTTATTTGTTAAAGTCAAAACTTACTAAAATTAAACAATAATGAAAGTATAATTAAAGAGTTCTTATGCTATGTATTCCAAAAATATGTCTTTTCATAATGTTGACATTTATACAAACAAAGTAGTTAAAGAATTTAGATGAATATCAAAATTTTATAAATATAGTCTATATTATTGGAATGGTTAAACACATAACCAGTGACCGTCAAAATTATCTTAAAAAAATATCTTTAAATTTATAACTGATTTAACCTACAGAGCTAAGACTAGGTGACAAACTTTCTAGAGTTATTTCCAAAATTATTTAAAGTAATTTCATCAAATTAACTGTTAAATTTTAAATTTTCATGAAAACGATAAAATGTGATTTACCTTTTTCACAAAATTCGGTCTTAATGTATATATTTTAGGTTTAATTAAGTTTTTAATTTTTCATAAACCTAAATATTTTCAATTAATTTGTTCTAATTTTTAAATATATTAAATAGTTAAAATTTTTATAATTTTCAATTGAGTTTATGGAATCTAACTCTCTCATTAAATTGATGATGGAATTGTTATTTTACTTATGAGTCTCCATTCATTAAAAAGTGCAAGTATAATTAATATAAAAATAACATTAAAATTAATATAAAATAACAAAATGACGTATATTATATAATTTAGAAATAAATTAATATTTTATCATATAATAGTTAAATCAATTATATTTTCACATTCAGTACAAAAATAATGATATTTAATAATTAAACTGAGAATTTTTATATTCTATGAAAATCTATTAAACTTTTATTACAAACTATATAACATTGAAGAAAGAGACTTTTATTTTTCCTTGTATAAAGTTTTATTCTTATAATGCAATATTATACACCATTATACAACCACACTAAAAAAATCAGACAGAAATAATAAAGTTGTATTCTTATCATACAATATCATTCATTCATTGAACAACCACGCTAAAACACTAAAAAAAATCAGACAGAAATAATAAACATAGTAAACTATGAAGAAGAATTTATTATCAACATATAATTATAAGAAAAACCTAATTCATGCCAACATTAGCTTCCTTGATTTGTCTTGTTTTTCCTTAGACAAGCCAACAACAAATTCATGCAATAAATGACCTGAAAGGTAAAGGACACAACATGTACCAATTATTTCACTTTAAAATACGAGAGCACCAATAAGTGTTTTCCAGATATTGATCAAAATATTAAAAGTGTAAAATTTTCATGAAAAATATATTGCTACCCTCCAAATTTCAATAAAAAAAAAATCTAATTCCTGACCGATAAAAATTGTTTCTTAGCATATATAAATCTGAAAACATATATCAGATGCTAATGATTTATAAACAATAATTACAAAACTTATTTATTACTCTCAATTTTAAAAACCACTCCTATTCTACATTTTATTCATTTTTTATTACGTTCATGAATAACAATACTTTTATTTTGTTGTTCAGATATACTAAAAACAGAAGTAAAACTGGCTTTACACATGTGGAAAAATAAAATAAAATCATCTAACACATATATCATGTAGTAATGGTCCGTCCCATTTTAATAAAATTCTTTTTGCTTGCAAAAAAAAAAAAAATTATTTCCATGAAAAGAGTACGTAGGTCACTAAAACTTTGTTCTCTATAAATAAGTGTTGTTATTTGTTGTCCAACACGTAGCCAAAAGTGAAGTGAAGCAGCCATGGTTCTTTCTTCTTCTTCTTCTTTTTCTCAGTCTCTTCCTTCCAACATGCTTCGTTTTGCATTGTTGGTGTTATCTGTTTCCTTAAAAACAAAAGCTTTGTTGAAACTACCACCGAATGTGTCTGTTCCGGCAGTGTTTGTGTTCGGAGATTCAGTGGTGGACACCGGCAACAACAACAACAGAACGACATCGTTTGCTAGGTCTAATTTCGCTCCTTATGGGAGAGACTTTGAAGGTGGCGTTCCAACCGGTAGATTTAGCAATGGAAAGGTTCCATCAGACCTTATAGGTAATTATATATCTTATATCTTATTTCTTTTTTCTTATCTTTTGTTCTATTTTATTTTATGATGTTTTATGTTTGTTAGATGAAACACAAATTTTAACAGCTTAATGAAAAAAAAAAGAGAAGATAAATCCATTTTCCCTCGCGTGGGTATACACGTGCAAACTTTCTGTGATAATATTCGAGAGATATATGTGTCCTTATCTGAAACAATAGTCAACATTTTCTCTAAAGCCTGAAAATGGCAAACAGGTATGAGATTGGTGGAAAAAAATGTAGTTTTTCTTATTCTAAATATTAATAAACTATTTTTTCTTATAAGAATAGTTCAAATAACAATTTTTTTTTCACAAATCTAATTCATTCAACTACTTAAACCATCAATGACAACTTTTTATTATATTTTTATTATTTTCTCGTAAAATTTTTATTATTATTTTATTAAGGTTGACAATTGAATTTTTAAAATACTATAATATTATTTAATAATATTTAATAATTTGGATGTTTAATTTATTTATTTTGCAAATTAATTATATAGGTTGTAAGTATACTTTTCAACATGTATATTTATAATAGTGTTTGGTGAGATGAACACTTGTACAATTAAAGAAAACTTCAATTCAATATTCTTTAATTATATTGTGATAAATATATAAAATAAATTACAAAAATAATCAAGTCCGTTTTTGTAAGAGTTGGTGTCAAAGAAAATTTTTCGTTATAATAACGTGGAAGAATGAAAGAGATGATACAGAAGAAAATAATACAAGAGAGACAAAGTGAGGTTTTAAAAATATGAAGCTATATTTACTTGTGAAGTTTATTAGTTCCTTTTTTTTTTTTTCAAAAGATTTCCATTACAATGAAGAGTAGAGCTCGTACGCGGATGGGTCCATTAGTTTAAGTCTTCACCTACATGAATTGAATTAAGTTCAGTGATAACCAACAAATAATAATAAAAAATATTGAATTTTGAATTAAATTAATTTTAGTGATAATTAGTAAAAATAAAGATATTGAATTATAGTAGTTGAATTGATTTTGATCGTATGAGTTATGAGTAATTTGCGGAGTCTTCCCTTTAACCCGCGTCTTAAGTAGTTTCTGAAAGAACTTCTTAAATTTTTTTTGACTCAATTTTATTCTAAAATAAAGACAAAATTTGAAAATAATAGTATAAACCGAACACTATACTAATCCCAATCTATACAATGTTGAATAACTAAACTGATTTATTTAATAAGCGTTTGAAATCTAGTTAAGTTTAAAAAGTTTAAAATAAACAATTTATTATAATTGTTTATTTAATTAGGATTTGAAAAGAGTTTTACATTGCATTTAAAATAGATGTCAAATATCAGTACTGTATTTAATAAAGATTAAAATCAATTTAAATGTCTCAACTAAAATTTAACCTGCCTTTAAAACAGCACATAATTGTTGGATATGATGTTTTTTTTTTTTTGAAAAACTGTACTAAATATTTCATTAGTCATATTAATTAACGAGTATTTATTGTGATATAACTTCACAGATAGATTCAATTTTTTAACAATATATTCTATATTATAAACACTAAATACAATTAATAGACAGGACAAAAAAAATATTCCGATTTCACTGTAATTTGGTCCAAGAATTTATTTTTTACACCTTTTTGAAAACATGGACGCGAATTCCCATAAAAAAATAAGAGGATTTTAAACACAGCTGTAAACAGGTAAATGTTTGTCAGAATTATGATAAAATATCATCAAAAAGTGATTTTTAATAATATTTACAAAACATTTATGAAAATACTTAAGACAAAAATTGTAAAATGACACTGAAATATTATATTTTATTGTGAAGAATCAATCTGCCCCTAGATCATAATTAACAGAAGCAAAGCTTTGTTACTTCTACAGTAAAAGAATTTAATTATATGAAGAGATATAACAATATTCTTATAGTATTTTCTCTATCATATTAATCATTTCAACACACTTTGTCCTATCTCTCTGGTAATTAAAAAAATTGTACAAAAAGAAGCACAAACTCTCATTTTCTACTTATCTGGGCATGTGAAGGTAGCACTTACAGTATGAAAGTATCATCACCCCACTGTCATGACAGTGATAGACATAAATAAAAGATGGCATTTAAGCCATGGAGGACTTTGGAAGCTTATTTTTTAGTCAGAGTTCTTACATTGAGTCATTTTTTTTTAAATTTTAATTGAGTTAAATAATTTTTTTTCTGCTAATTTAGTCTTTTTTTTTTAGAAATATGTAGATTTAATTTTTTTAATAAAATTTTGTTAAGATTATCTAACGTTTCAAGTTCATTTTATGATAGTATTTGAATTGTTTATATCGTTTGAACCATTTTTATTTCAATATTAATTCAAATATTATCTTAAAACACGTTTGAAACTTTAAATAAATTTAATAAAATTTGATTAAAAGAAATATTTCTAAAAATTAAAGATTAAATCAGTTAAAAAATTTAATGAAAGACTAATTTCAAATTTTACTAAAATTTAAAGAATAAAAAATATATTTAACCATTTAATAATGACTCGATGACATAGAGAAAGAGATGTAAGACATAAAGTTTTTGTTTTAGTCAATAGGTTACAGAAAAATAATAATGTAAAGCAATATTATCAAAATGTAAGACATATGGTTTTTGTTTTATAATTTTCCCACTAAATAAAACCTGCAAAAACTAATTAAAAGTCATGTGAAATAATATAAATTATTTAAAAGTAAAATAAATTTTTATGAGAGTCTTGTTTTATAAAAAAAGAAATCTATACAGAAAGCATTAAGTTATTGCTTAAATTTAGAAATTGACCGACACTTTTGACATTCTAAGACCGATGTAGAGAATATCAGTTTTTAAGTTCTTTTGTTTACCTATATTTGTTCATTTTTATTTTTATCTTTCTTTTTCTACTCTATTTATTCACTACACATTTTATTTACGTTAATTCTAAATCCCCACACTATATATCTCATACAAACTATATATATATGCTAAATTTTCCAAATTTTTATCACTCTATTTTCTTTCCTAGATTTTTCTCTAAATTTCACTCTTATTTTAACATAATAAAATCAACATATTTTAAAGTAAGAAAATAAAGTAACAAACAACAACAAAAAATTCAGCGAAAATTTTCATATCACTCATAAAACAGAGCATGTACTTTAGAGTATTTATTGAGCTACGTTGAGTTTTTAATTCACGGCCTCAGTTGTACAGGCACGCTGGGTCCCTGTATTGACAAATTAATGCATGTTATTAATATGGAACTGTTCTAATATTATCACCCTCATTATTACTATTGTTTATTATTAATAGACATACTAAAATCACAAATTAAATAGCTGAAATTATTTACTTTTCGAGTTTTCGTTTTCACACAGTGCATAGCCGTAGGACAGGTAACAGATATAATAAAACCTTCGGTTAAAGTCATATTATAGTTCGGACAATGATATTTTTTTTTATTATAATTTGAATAATGATATTTTGACATCATATTTTTTTTCGTTAAAAAAATATTTTTTGTTAAAATTATTTTATTTTTTAAAGATGTGAGTATTTTGTTGTACATGTGGGGATGTAGTGTAATTTTATGGTGTGATATATAACATAACATAAATGATGAACAGTGGAAGAGTTGGGAATTAAGGAGCTTCTGCCAGCATATTTAAAGCCAAATCTGGAGGGTAGTGATTTGGTGACAGGGGTCTGTTTTGCTTCAGGTGGCTCAGGATACGACCCTTTGACTTCCATATTAGAGGTATCTCTACCTTATCTACATACATACCTTAATTAACACTTTATTAATGCATCTTAATAATACAACAAAGATGGATTAATCAGGGATCAATGGCGTTAAGTGGGCAACTTGATCTGTTCAAAGAATACACAGTGAAATTGAAAGGTTTGGTCGGAGACGAGAGAGCAAAGTTCATCATAGCAAATAGTCTCTTCATTGTGGTAGCAGGAAGCAGTGACATTTCCAACACCTATCGCACTCGTTCTCTCCTCTACGATCTTCCTTCTTACTCCGATCTTCTCCTTAACTCAGCTTCCACCTTCTTAACGGTCAGATAAATTTCTATGTTTTTGAAACATCATTTGACATACGTTAATTTCAAACATCAAACGTGCGTTTGTTCAATTTAATGTTATGTTTGGACTGAGGAAAACTATATTTTTTTTTATGATTGGTTTGAAAGGAATTAAATGAGTTAGGTGCGAGGAGGATTGCGGTATTCAGTGCACCTCCAATCGGGTGTTTGCCGTTTCAGAGAACAGTGGGTGGAGGAATAGAGAAAAAGTGTGCACCAAGGCCCAACAACTTGGCCCAATTATTTAACACCAAATTGTCCAATCTCGTGGGTTCTCTCAATCGTAACTTTCCCAGTAGCAGAAATGTTTTCATCAATGTTTACGACCCTCTGCTTGACATCATCGTCAATTACCAAAAATATGGTAACTGAAAATGTCTTAAATTAATTGTCTAAAAAGCTTCCCTTTTTGGTGAAAGTTGAGAAAATGAAAAGGTATATTTGTGCAGGGTATAAAGTTGGAGACACTGGATGCTGTGGAACAGGGAGAATAGAGGTTGCAATATTATGCAACAGTTTCGATACGACATGTCCCAATGTTCAGGATTATGTGTTTTGGGACAGTTTTCATCCCACAGAAAGCGCTTACAAAAGACTCATAGCTCCTATTCTTCAAAAATATTTGTACCAATTTAAGTGAGCTTTCAGAGTTCCTTCTGCTTAGGTTGTTTTCGTTACATCTTGTGTTGCTGTCTATCAATTTCATCTGTCAGAAAAATTCCGTGGATTAGTATTATATAATTATTAGCACGGAAAATGAATTTTTGAATGTTAAATTTTAATAATTTTCTTTTACAATTTTAATTATTATTTATTTTTTTATTTTCAATATTTTAAAATCATTTGAAAGATATTATTTTATATTATAAAAAAAGTTATCAAAATTTAATAGTTAAAATATTATCAGACTCACCGAAAATAGCATTTTTGTTTACGATTTTGAGTGTTTCGGGTCTCACTAATATTATATAACGATACCATTGAGGAGGAAACATTTTTCTTGGAAACATAATAATATTTAAATTAACTTCATTATTTGAATTATGCCCTCACGAAATTTTGACATTTTAAGTGAAATTCTTAAATGATATCAATTTTTTTTATGAAATAAATAGTATCAAATTTAATTACACTTAACTATGATCATGTGTCATTATCCATTGGGCTGAGGCTTTGAAGTTGCTCCACCATGTGAAGATGTCATCTCATATGTGGTTCAAAAGCGACAATTTCGGGTTGAAATCAACCAACTTGCATATTATAAGTTCTTAACAAATATCTATCACACTTTTTTGTTTTTTGTAATGTTTTAATATGTTTTTATTGGTTACTAATTATTTTAGTTTATAGGGTTATCAATTACCTTTTTAGTTTTTGTTTTTTTAAGTAAATGGATGTTATGTCTTTTTATGGTGATTTTTAATTACTCTATATTGGTTGTCTATAAAAAAGAATATCTTAAAATAATATATCCATGTTTTTCTACATTTTTCTATTGTTTTCTATTATGAATAGCTCGATTAAAAATAGTAATTCAAAGTGTTAAAAGGTGAGAGTATAAAACAACTGTGTCAAAAGCTTCATTGAGGGTAACGAATTCAAAGTGATTAACAAGTTGCTTTTTAAGTTAGAGAGGCAAAGAACATTATAAATTGTTTTTACAAGTTATTTTTCAATTTTGTGTATTAATTAATATCACCTTTTCCCACCGAAACTAATGGCAGAATAAAATTTTTCGTTTAAATACCAAAAATAAGACTTAATTTCACTCATGTGATTACTGCAACAATTGTCTACCTATTACATTTTCAATCGCCATCAACGAATTCTATACTTTTTTTTCACCGACAAAATTTGATTTTCCTCATTCTCTTCAATATTCATAAACATAATGACCATATTTGTGACATTTAAATTCTCCATTTCAGAATAAATATAAGATTGATACCTTAAACTTTTGTATTGATTATATTACGCTTTATAACCTCTCTCATGGCTTCTAACAAAATCTGAAATTATTATAAAAAATATATATTTTTTAATTCATACACAACGATTAAATGTTTATTATAATGGTAAAATAGGTAAGTAACTATAATTTAAAAAAATACTGTTTTTTTTACCACGTAATTGAGTTAATGATGTCTTATAATAAGGACTAGAAGGAATATGTATTTTTTTTTAAACACATCCATGTATTCTGATTTAAATTTAAATTCAAATTCAATAACATCACTTAAATTTTATGAACACACATTTTAATTTATTATTATTTAAATTTATTTGATTTCTATATTTTTTTTAATTTTTAAACCAGAGGTCAAAACTCGAAGCTTCATATTCAACTTTTGAGAAACCTTGATATTTTTTCTTTATCCTTAAAAGCATTTTCACGAAAAATAGTTTTAATGATAGAAAGGTCAAACAAATCTCCAATTGAATGTAATACAACAAGGTATGATACTATGTATTTTGTAAATTTGATTAAAAGGTGCACGGATAATCTTAAAAAAAAAACAATTATTTGTTGATAAAGAAAAAGTTCCTTCACTATTTGTAAGTAAAGATAACGATACTATGATTTCCATTTTTTGACTCTCACTTTTACTTTTTGGCGTGACTTAGTGTGAGTCATTGATTAATATACTACGATCTTTCCTTTAAAAGAATCAATAATTCATACTAAACCACATCAAGAAGTAAAATATATGAGTCAACAAATGAAAGTCATATTATAATTTTTCTTACAAGTATAAAGAGAGTTCATACTCTTTTATAAAAAAAAAAGGTGAAAATTATTGACGTCATTAGGATTTGTTAATAGGGATTAATGCATGAAATGAAGATTAATTATAAATAGAACATTTGACGTACATTTTCATGTTTGGAATATTAAAAGAGACCCAACTAAGCACATGCATGTAAGTGGATTCGTTGACGAAAAATAATGATGATAGAATAATTTGCATGGCTTGTCTTTATGCAAGGATTGTGTGGACAAAACTACGATTTCATTTGCAAGATAATAATATAATGAACATCTACCATCTAACTTCACGGGAACTGCTCAAAACGTATTTATTATATGCGACACATTATTAATTACAAACCCGATAAAGTAAGACATCGCAAACAAATAACATCAAACAAAATAGTTTAATATATCTTTACAAAAGTTTTACATGTTCTTAGGCAACGTTGTTTATTACAGGCACGTTTTTGGTTACATAAAAAGCAAAAAAAATTGCTTCTCCATCCCTACAACTGCATTTTAAACTGGAATCAACAATTTCGACAAAAACATATGAAAATACAAAACATATGGCCACGTCAAAGCTAAAATTTGAGTATATAATCTAAAAAAGGTTTTGAATTGAGATCAACTCATAAAACCTCTCTCATGGTGAGATTTTGTTGAAGATTACACATCGACTAAAAATAAGATTTTTTATTGTATATAAGTGAGTGTAAATTTTAATTATAAACTAATTTTATGGGGTTAAAGTAAATTTAAAGTTCACTTCTTAACAATGTATTAAAGTCATGTGTTACAACTTATCCTAACTATATTTATCGTTGTTCGATCTATTATATCATCTGTTATCGAGAGATTTGTTGTTTATTGAGTCTATTGTGTCATTCACTATTGAATCACTTTCGAACTATCCATTAATGTTTATTTCAACATTCAAAATATATATATCTCGATGTGAAGGTGAGTTTTAGAAATTGCTTATCGACTAAAAATAATATATGATCATAATATGTAAGTGGATGTAAACTTTATTTTAAAAATCAGTTCTATGAAATTGCGTTAAATTTAAAATTCATTAGACAAATTCACATTCATTTATATATTATGTTTAAAAGTATGTTTTAAATTTAACTAAATCTGATAGAATTGGTTCATAAAATCAAGTTTGAATCTATTAATTAACTTATTATCGGTGGAAATAGAATTTTCAATATCATTTTTTGAAAGATTTTTGAAAACGTACGATTTGGGAAAGCTTTGGTTACCAAATCATTGACAAGTCTAATTAATTGTTACGATGGACAGAAAATTGAATACGTCACACGCGTCTGCTTATAATTTGAATTTGGTGATTACTGATGCAACTGACACCTAACTCAATTTAGTACAGCCCTTATATTTTATTTATTTAATTAATTAATGCTTCAACACCATAACTACTCACTCTCCCATCTGAAAACGACTTAATATTCAAAATTAAAGCTTAATTATTAGGTTATAGAGTATACTAAACTCAGTTTAATTGAAGCTATCCCTCGAATAAAAAGGAGATTAATTATGCATCAGAAGGGATGATCATAAAACAATTGATTATCTTTCACAAAAATGAAAAATTATTGTACTTTCCAAAGTAAAATTTAATGTACTTCACTGATTATATAAGTTATAAAAATTAGTGTTACAAATAAAGATTATGCACACTTGCAACTTTTACCACCAAATGGAATAATACCCTTATTTTTCTCTATACGTGTTACTCTCTTTTAAATATACTTTCTTTTAGGTATAATGTTTATAGTGCAATTTTTTTATTTACATTCTTATTTTTTAATTACTTTACATAAAATATAAAAACAAAAGGGATTAATTATTTGAATAATATTTATTTTGATAGGAGTGTGTCAATTTGGTACCTGCAATAAAAAAAATATCAATTTCGTCTTCACTTTTAAAAAAATGTCTCAATTAATCCCTTTCAAATATACTTTCTTTTAGGTATAATGTTTATAGTGCATTTTTTTTATATTTACATTCTTATTTTTTAATTACTTTACATAAAACATAGAAATAAAAAAGTTAAAACAGAAAATTGAAATATTGTTTTTCTGTCAGATAGTAATGTTTTAACATTACTATTAAAACATAGTAATGTTTCAATAGCTAGAAATAGAATGGTGTACTGAAATAAATTTCTTCATATGTCTGGTTCGACTTAGTGTCAGATAATAATATCCCTTGATCTTTATCATTTTTCATTTAAATGAGGGTCATTATAAGCAATTTATTTAATTGAAATTGAAAGTCTTGCTAATTAGTGTTCTTAATGCACTTTTTTATATATATTTTTAGTATACTAGCTAAGAAAAATGAAAACATATAAATTGTGAAAAATGGATTAAAAATAAATCAAAAAATATTTTTAATTCCTGTAAAATAAGTGAGTCTATAATTTTATTTTTTTAAAGGTATTTATTTCTTAACTGCTCTAAAGTTCAAAATAAAAAACTTAAATTTTTTAACAATTATAATTTTGTCGTTTTTGTTTAACTTTTATGATCAATATAATTAAACATGCATTTTAGTAAAGAGAGTTTATTAAAAAAAATATTATTAACATGTTAATAATTAGTTAATTTTGAAGCAATCACTAATTCTTTTAAATTTATAAAATAATATGTAACAATTCAATTAGGTCAATCATTAATAGAATTCAAACAAAACTGATGAAATTATTTTTTTCTATTAAAATTTTAATTATTTATTACATTTAAAATAAAATATATTAATATTTATGGTGCTAAATTGATTATTTAGCCTAAAAATTATAATTACCATTATCAAATTTTAGTAATTTAAAGAAATTAAAATAAAATTATATTTAAATTTTAGAAATATATATATATATATATATATATATGTATGTTCGTTCTTAATCATGCTTTAATTACATTTGTCGGCGTTTGCTAAATGATAATGTTAGCATTGAAAAAGTGGAAATGGATAGAATGGAAAGCAACTGGTATTTGGTGGCGTTGACACAGCAAAAATTAAAGCACTAAAGATATTTTTTAAAACTGTTTAGTATTATTATGTTAGTTTTTAAATTAAAAAGAATTAAATAAGTATCTGTAAATATAATAATCCATTATATTAGTTTAATTTTAATAATAATATACCTTAATTTATACACTTAGATGAAATTTTGGAATAATCTGTAATTTTTTTTTTAACTTTGAATATTAATATGAGATAGTATTAAATTTTTACTGTCCAAAATAGCAGTTTGTTTATTTAAAAATTACAAAATCTAAACCATAAAATAAATTTATTTCTTATAATTAAGATATAAAGTAAATTACAGCCATATATATATATATATATATATATATATATATATATATATATATATATATATATATATATATTTATATTTCAATTTGCCATACATTCGTAATTTGTGAAATTATTTAGGAAATTACATGATTATTGACTTCGTAAATTTTTTTATCTCAATCTATTAAATTTGTGATGAGTCAAATCGACTTTAATCCTATTTTATATGAAATCGATTATGAAAAGAATAAAAAATTAAAATCACAAAGCACTTATATCATATGCATTTATATAATTTAAAACCTAAATAAAAAAATTCATTAATAGCATGACAGAATCGTGAAACTGCAATGAAAAGTTGCAAGGTAGCTTGACATAATGATGCCATAAATGAGTTAAAAACAGAGGATGATTCATTCATGCAATTTATGGTGCACACAATTATATAACATCTTCATCCTTATCTATTATCTTTCCAGAAAAAAGAACCACAACCAATAATTTATGTTGCTTTTTATGAAGCTCTCTCCTTCTTCTTCTTCTTGTTCTCCATGTTCACTCTTCCGTTTCATATTACTATTTACAATAACAGTTTTGATTGTGTGCGGAAAAACAAGGGCAGTTGTGAAACTGCCACCAAATGTTTCAGTTCCTGCAGTGTTGGTGTTTGGAGATTCGATCATGGACACTGGCAACAACAACAACAATTTAGCAACAACAGCAAGGTGCAATTACCCTCCATATGGAAAAGATTTTAAGGGAGGGATCCCTACAGGAAGATTCAGTAATGGAAAGGTTCCATCTGACCTTATAGGTGTGTGTGTCCTATTTCTCATCCCTTCTTTTTATGACACTGTCCTTCCCATCTTTGCGGATATTTAATGTACATAGTTTTGTTATATGGATAATGATATTTTGATTACTAAATTTTGATAACTTTTTCTTACAATATGAGGTGTCATCTTTTAAGTGGTTTTGAAATATTGAGAATGAGAAAATAAAAAAATAAAAAACTACTTAGAAGATACTAACTAAAATTGTGAGAGAAAGTTGTCAAAAAATTTAATAATAAAAAAATCATTTTTGTTGTTCTATGTACACCTCCAAACTGTACAATGCAATCATAAATAGTTCCTATTATAAGGCAATCAAAGTTATATATCTTTCACTCTTCAAATAAATTGTACCAAATGTATCATCACGATGAAAATACAAGCTCAATTAATGCATTACTTTGGGATTTAATTATAAATAAATTAAACTATTCTTTTTTTTAATGGTATACTTTTTAAAATAATTTTAGTTTAAAAGTGTGATTTATTTTGATGATTCAACAATAAGCATTTTTTTTAAGATTTTTTTTCAAACTTATATGTTAATGAACTTTCTTAATTAACACAAAAGCTGTTCATATATTAGACTATGTATAGAATATTTATATTAACATATATTATAAGGGTTTGTTAGTTTTATGATAAAATGTAAGGAAAGGGGACTAATATTTTTGTTTTTCAATGAAAAATTTTTACAGAAAAAGTTAAAACTTTTGGTGGTGACATGTCATTTTCTAGGTAATAATTCTGATATGATTCTAACAGCTGATGTGAATTTCATTTGGGTGACATTAGTGAAAGTCTGGATGCGACCAAGTAATAGTAAAAAGAATAACGATTAAAAGCACTTAATAACATTAATAATTTTCTTAAGCACTTTTAAGTTTTAACCATTTAGAAACAAAAATTGTGAAAACTCGTGTTTCTGCATAACTCAGTGGAGGAACTGGGAATAAAGGAGTTTCTTCCACCATTCGTGGATTCAAATCTTGAAGCTGGTGAATTGGCGACCGGTGTGTGCTTTGCATCTGGTGGCGCAGGATACGATCCTTTAACAGCACAATCATCGGTAATTTCATGTCCAAAAAATCGATTAATTAATTGATCTCTCTTGAAAGTGAAGAACTGGTTTTGATGGTTTTTCTAACTTGGTGTCAATGAACTAGTTGACTATATCATTATCGGGTCAACTAGATTTGTTCAGAGAATACGTAGGGAAGTTGAAAGGGGTGGTCGGAGAAGAGAGGAGCAAGTTCATCTTGAAAAACACTCTTTATATTGTGGTATTAGGAAGCAACGACATTTCCAACACATACTTTTTGACCCGTGTTCGACAACTGCAATACCCTGATTTTTCTGCTTATGCTGATTTCATGCTCTCCTCAGCTTCTATTTTCTTGAAGGTATCATGTTATATTGTTATATATGCTTAAATATGTTTTTGATTTCTTAATTTTCAGTGAATTTTGAAATTAGTTAATTTCAAAATTTTGAAAAACTAATTTAATTCTTCATTCTTCGAAATACGTAGATTTAGTCTTTTTAATCAAATTTTGTTAGGTTTATTTGATGTTTCGTATGTATTTCACGATTGTATTTGAGTTGTTTATAATGTTTGACACATTTTTACTTTAATGTTAAGTCAAATACTATTATGAAACGCGCTTAAAATGTCAAATAAACTTAACAAAATTTAATTAAAAGAACTAAATCTACGTATTTCAAAAGATAAAAGACTAAATTGGTCCAAAGTTTCAAAATAACTAATTTCAAAATCCACCAAAAGTTAAGAACCTAAAACATATTTAACCCTTGTATGTTTTATACAATTAGTTAAGAATTGAACTTTAAGATTAATTTAACATAATACTATGTTGTCTTTTATATTATGATGTTTGATATAAATGAAGGAAATATACGGAGAAGGGGCACGGAGGATTGCAGTGTTCAGTGTGCCACCACTTGGGTATTTGCCATCTCAGAGAACAATCGGAGGAGGAATACAAAGAAACGTTGTAGTGAAGATAAACGACGCCGTACGGATCTTTAACGCCAAATTGTCAAAGCAACTTGACTCTCTGAATCAAAACTTTCAAGATAGCAAAATAGTGTACATTGATGTTTACAACCCTCTACTTGACATCATAGTGAACTACCAAAAATATGGTAATTTTAATTTTCACTTTTTCTTATTCATATTAATTTATAGAGCTTTTTATGACAAAAAACATTCTAATGTACAGAATTACCATTTCTAATATGTTCCAAAAAGCTTGAGCAAATCTTTTAAGAGAATTTTCCATTTATAAGTGATATTTGGTACTATTCTTTTATCTTCTCTAGAAAAGTAGATGCATGTATTTATTTTCTATATTTAGTTTATTTTAAAAAATTGTAGCAACACCTGTGTTTTGCACATGTATGAGTAGATCGGAAAAATTAAAAGGTGGGTCTGTTCATTTAATACACTATTGACTGAGACAACAAAAACATTGAAACATAGACAATTATTCATCGATTATTAGTTATTTTTTTAACATATTAATGGTTTAAAATTTTTGAACGTGTTATATTACCTTTGTTTTGCAGGGTATAAAGTGGGAGACAGAGGGTGCTGTGGCACAGGCACAATAGAAGTTGTATTACTGTGCAATCGTTTCACTCCATTGTGCCCTAACGATTTGGAGTATGTGTTTTGGGACAGTTTTCACCCAACCGAAAGTGTTTATAAAAAACTTATAAGCCCTGTTATTGCAAAATATTTGAACAAGTTCTTGTGAGCAACACTTACACTTATCAAATTCATTGCTTTAAACCAAAAGTTGTAAACATATATAGGTATGTATATCCTATTCTTTAGAATTACAAACATTTAGTCTTATGGTTTAACGTGTCCAGTGCATGAGACCACAATTGATATATGTGTAATTCTTGAGAAATAGAGACAGATTTCTATTATATGTTCTTCAAAATTATGTGTTTCTTTGTCAAACCTCTTAAGAACGAGTTTTCTAATTTTAAATAAACTCTAAGGCTGGAGCAAATTTTGAGGGATGGTTAGTTTCTCTTTGACAAAGGAAATAAATAGCGAGAGAAAGTACAAAATGATTTTGTACAAGATCATTACAAATATCACAATCATATACAAAAAACATCAATAACACTAGTGTAACAAAAGAGTTTGACGCCAGAATTTGAAATCAGATTATTTTTCCATTTTCGATTTTACAACTAAAAATATCTAAGTGAAGTAAAAAAAAGAGGTTTAGACTTCGATTTCTAACCGAAACCTATATTTTAGGATTAGACTTTACTTGTCCAAAACATAAAACAATTAAAAATAAATAAATAGCAATAAGTTTTAGTCAAATGCGAGCAAGAGTGAGAGCAAAAACCAAACAAGAGTGAGAGAGATCAAGATTAACTGCTCAAACACGAACTTACAACCAAGACAATAACAATGTTGTGGTGTTCCAAACGCAATAGACCAAGACCAATATAAACATGCAATGCTGTAACATCCCAACGCAAAAAGATGACAACAACCACCAAAATGTAATGGCAACACCAAAACAAGAAGAAAAATATCATTAGGAGAAAGAAAAGAAAAACAAGAACGAAAGGAAGAGATAAACGTGAAACGAGAAGAAAGATAAACGATAATGACCTCAACAAAGACTATAATGGAGGAAAAAACGAAATTCCAACGATGAAGAAGAACAATGCAGCGGTGCTATGCAACAAGACTTTTCGTGAGTTGCAAAAATTTCTAAATTTATCATATATGCACATGGGTATAGGTTTTAATTTAATCTAGAACCAAAATCTATACTTTAACATTCAGGTGAAACCTTTTAAAAAACGTAATGACATTTTTGAAATGAAATGCTCGATTATAGGTTTCAGTTGTGCAAATATTTTAAAAAATATATCACTATGTCATTATAAGCTTCAATTTGTTTTTAAAGCGGAACATATTAGGCGACATCAAATTTTATTTTGCACTTGTGTAAAAAATATATATAATATATACCTCTCATATAAATATAGTAATACATAATATTAATACAAATAATGAATGATTTAATAATATATGCATGTGTAGTTGTTGTTTGTATTCATAACTTTTTATAGTTACATAAATTTTTTTTATTAAAATTAGATATTATGATGTATTTTTAGTGTATTTAGATCATGTTCGTATAACATATACTTGAAATACTTAATAATACATTCTTACATAAGAGTATAATATTTGTAGGGTTAAATATGTTTTTATCCCTTAACTTTTAGTGAAAATTGTAATCAGTCCCTCTTCGAAATTTTGGTTCAATTTAGTCCATGCTATTTATAATTGAGTGAATTTAGTCTTTTTAACCAAATTTTGTTAAGTTTATTTGATGTTTGAAACATATTTCATGATAGTATGATAATATTTAAGTTGTCTACACCGTTTGAAAAGTCAAATAAACTTAATAAAATTTTGTTAAATCCACGCATTTTTTAAGTTAAGAGACTAAATTAGACCAAAGTTCTGAAGATGGACTAACTCCAATTTCACTCAAAGTTAAGAGATTAAACACATATTTAATCAATATTGGTATATATAAATATTTGAATCATCATCGTTTCTATTTTTATTAAATAGTAAAATAAATAGTAATATTATTACATTATTGTTATTACACCTATATAATCTAGGTTAATTACTCTGAATGTTTATGTACACGACGTGTTTTATTAATTTGAGGTTATCCAATTTGTAGGACGTTACAACAAACATTAATATAACATCTATGTACAAATTAAATTTTGGTTTTAATTTGGAGAGGGACAAAAGTGCTCAATTTTTAAAATAATTAAAACTAAATTAAACAAAAATAACAAATATAGGGATCAAATTAAGTATAAAACATTGACATTGACATACAATGCTAATTTGACATATGAATATTTTTTAAATAAAAAATAAAAAAATAAAAAAGATAAAAAATTTCACCAACTAACACGTGACAAACAAAGTTTACTTTATGTTAATTATTTAAACGACGTTAACAAAAAAATCAAATTGAATAAAATCGATAAAAATTAAAACTAAATTGAACAAAAAAAATATATGACTAAATTGAATAAATTCAATAAAAATAAAACCAAAGTAGTATTTAATCATAAATAATATCATATATCTCATAATATTATCTTTTCCTTATTTTATTATTTTATGTAGGTAATATATTGTATAAATCTCGTACTTGGATCCTATGCTTCGTAGGTATTTTGGGTATGCCAACAAGAATAATAATAATAATGTAAATTTGGGTGGGGTAGGTACATAAACCTCCCCAATTCCATAGTTAATATAACTTTTGCAGCTCGATCAAGTTTATTAAATGAATGAGTTTATATGGTATTCTACTTTTCATCGAGTTGTATTTGGACACTTATATCGTCCTAATTTTGGATGGAGTAAGTCTATGGTTAGACATTTATAAGGTGTTTGGAGTGTTTTTAACTGGGTCATGGTCATACACTCATAGGGTATTTGGAGTGTTTTTCAAGTAAATTCATGATCAAATACTTATAAAATACATGGATTGTTTTCCAAGTAATCCATAATTAGATACTCATGTTCAGATTTATCGAATAGTCACGTATTATGACACTCATGCTTGAATTTACCGCAGAATCACACATTCGAAAATTGGACTCAAATTAACTAAGTAGTTGCAAGTTCAGACGTTGATCTCGAATTTACCGAATAATCACAAATTCATATATGACCGACTAGTCGCAAGTTGGGATGCCGTTCATATCCTTATGAAACATCAAGTTTGTAAAAGTTGTAAAAGTTTAAACTCTAAGAGAAGTTAATGTCTGTGTTTAAATTGAAAAGCAGAAAAGGAAACAAGTGGTTGTTGGTAAATTGTTTTGCTGTAGTGAGATTGCTGTCAAACCGACCACAGTGTTGATTTAGATTCCGAAGGTGATAGCCATTATTTTCAATTACAGATCACCTGTACCAACATCAGTTAAAAAAATTTATCCCTAGTGTATCACATCTTTCCCTGCAAAAAGTGACATATTTTTAATTAGGACAGTTTTAGATGCTGAATACATTGATATGTCTCTCTCCAACAGACTTCTATCCAATTTCAGAGCCACTCTCCAAACTGAAACACATGATTGTCATAAATGAGATGCAACTGTTTGGTTCAAAGTACAAGCGTGGTTTATTGTCTACATATATACTCTTCCTTGTCATTCTCAAAAACCAAAACCAAGCAATAGCAAAATCTACACTCCCTAATTCCATTCTTTTTCTTCCAATGAAGATCCCTTCTTCTTCTTCTTCTTCTTTGCATTATTTTCTGGCTTCAACCTTCAATTCACTTCTCATTTTCTTCCTAGTTGTTTTCTGCAAAACATACGAGTCTGCAAAACTTGTAGCGAATGGTTCAGTTCCTGCAGTATTGGTGTTTGGAGATTCGATCATGGACACCGGCAACAACAACAAGATTTTGGCAACATCAGCAAGGTGCAATTTTCCACCATATGGCAAAGATTTTAAGGGAGGGATCCCTACTGGTAGATTTTGCAATGGAAAGGTTCCATCAGACTTCATAGGTTTCTTATTATTGCTCTCTCAATTTCTTGTTTTTATGGAAGGTTTATTTTGTGCTAATTTTTTTATTATATCTTCGATACACTTATTATTACTAATTTTGATGTTTTAAAATATATTAAAAAGATATTTAAAATATCAGTATCAAAAATATCAGTAAAAAATCTGAACTCGTTTTTTTTCATATTTATATAATTGAAAATAAATGTTTGCATTTAAACTTAAAAGTATTTTGAAAGAATCCTAGGATTTTAATTGTAGTTTAATCGGTTGATGTTTATTTTACTCGTTTGAATCCCACCAATATTCGTCATGAAATTTTCTGTGTTGAACTATTTTTCCTTGGGCTCATCCCGTGTCACAGCATGAGTTAAATATTTACTAAAAAACATATTATATAATCACATTTTACACTTTTATGCTTTCATGCAATCATAAATAATTTATTGACTTTAAGATTAATTGTTATAATATAATGGTTAATAACAGAAAATATTTTACGTTAATAAGACATGACCCTTATATTAATATCTATTTATTCCATTCTAATTAAAATAAAGCACTTCATTTAAAGTTGGATGGATCACTAATTGAATGACAAAAAAAAAAAAGAAAAGAAAGGGAGCACAAGAAACTCATCACTTGTTGAATCAAAGCATAGACATATAATATGTTAATAGTTATTTTTGTCTGTGATATTTATCATTGTTTTATACGTGTGATATGGAGAATCTTTCTTTTTTAATCAAATCCCTCTCTTAGAAGTGAAATTCTTAAGCTATATATGCATAGGATTTCTGTTAAAAATTATGAAAACTAGTGTGATTAGGTTTATAGTTTGGTAGCTTTTGGTTAATTTCTTTATAGAAAAGTTTTAGTAATTAATAATCGAACTGGATGAGCAATATTTTTTAATTGGGATAAACAAACCAATTTACAAAATTAAAATTGTTACATGTCCACATATGATTTTTTTTAAATAGCAACTGGGATATAATATTTTTAATACCTGTAGACTTTAAATATGTCAAAAATTCTAAATTAAAACACTTATTCACTATTGTAGAAAATATTCTCTCTGAAATTAAGTACGTTAATGCGTAAAAGTGGTAATTCAATTACTTTCCAGTAGATTTTTAGATTTTTGTGATAATAAATGAATGAATTCATATTCAGTTTACATTATTCCTCAAAAAATAAGTTCTTTCTCACAATAGTTTCATAAGAGAACTTCTTCTCCTGTCTCTTTTTTTCTTTATATATTTAACTCTTATCTCAAAAATATCATTGTCCATTTAGATATGTTTGGGTTGATGTTTTCCTTCCACCCAAATAATCTTGAACTATTAAAATCAAAATTTCATCATGCTTCTTTTTCTTCTGAATTTGTTCTGTTCTTGTATTGCATGGATCAGCCGAAGAATTGGGCGTAAAAGAGTTTCTTCCAGCATACTTGGATCCAAATCTCCAACCTGATGAATTGGCCACTGGTGTTTGCTTTGCATCTGGTGGTGCTGGATACGATCCTTTAACATCAAAAACTGCAGTACATAGTTTTTCTCTTCAAAACCTAATTTCTGAAAGAAAAAAAAAAAATCTCTGTAAATTCTATTCCTCTAATAATTCTAATAAACTTGGCTTACTAATTTATAACCAGGGAGCTATATCACTATCTGGTCAACTACAAATGTTCAAAGAATACATAGTGAAGCTAAAACAACACGTTGGAGAGAACAGAACAAACTTCATCCTAAGCAACGCTCTTTTCTTCATCGTTTTAGGCACCAACGACATTTCCAACACCTACTTTCTGTCCCATCTCAGACAACTGCAATACGATGTTTCTGCTTACTCTGACTTCCTTGTTAACTCAGCTTCTACTTTCTTCAAGGTATCAGAACCAAATTCACCAACATGAAAAAGATTTAACTTTTGTGTGATGTATTAATCTTTTCTTGTCTTTGAAGGAAATATATGAACTGGGTGCACGAAAGATTGGGGTATTCGCTGGGCCACCGGTTGGGTGTGTGCCATATCACAGAACGCTGTCTGGTGGAATAGAAAGAAAGTGTATACAAAAGTACAACAATGCAGTGATGTTATTTAACGATAAACTGTTGAGGGAGATAGGTTTCCTTAATCAGAAACTTCCAAACAGTAGGATTGTTTACATCGATGTCTACAACCCTTTACTTGATATCATTGTGAACCACCAAAAATATGGTAACTTTTCACTTCGTAATCTGTTTATCACTTTAACTGTAACAATCTTCGATGATTTTAACGTTTGTATGAAAATTATGCAGGGTACGAAGTCGGAGACAGAGGGTGTTGTGGCACAGGGACTCTAGAAGTTGCATTGACATGCAACCATTTGGATGCCACGTGTCCTAATGTTTTGGAATATGTGTTTTGGGACGGTTTTCACCCTACTGAAGACGTTTACAAAAAGCTTGTGCCCAATATTCTGCAGAAATATATACACCAGTTTCAGTGATCACTCAGAAAAGTGCGTCTTTCGAAACCATTTTCTCTCATGCTCCAAACGTACCTAAAATACTTTATCGATTGTGTTCTTTTTTCTATTCTATAGAATAAAAATTGTTAAGAAAAAATAATAGTGATCTATGTCCTAAGTTACTTGTAAGGAGGATTTCCTACCCTACATATTCGTGTTTCTTAATAGGTTTTTAGTAATACTGCAAATTATATCTTCAATAATTTTAAATAACTTGTTGTTATGATTTTGCTTACACATTTGGATATAAAGTTTGCTTAGGTGTGCATCACTTCCCAACTAACACCAACTTTAAATCGTAGCACGCACAAGAGAAATGGGGGAATATATATATAAGTAGTTTATATTTTACATTTTTTCAGAGATAATATATTTTAATTGATTTTTTTACTCACTCTAATTATTTTTAGATCATCACATCGTACTATTTAAAAATTAAAATAAATAATTAAATAATAAATTAAAAAAAGATAAAAAAATGGCTAAAAATCATTTTTTTTCAAATAATAATAATAGGAGGAACAAAATTAATAAAACATTAATATTTGACCATCTGCTCAACTACTATTGTTTCTTGGAGAGAAATAAAAGAACACTATAATTTATGAAAATTTTATTGGAATGGTGCGAAGAGAGAAATTAGTTTTCTATATATAGTTTTTGCGTTTTCTTCTATAAATCGTATTTGAAATTCTTGCTTTTTATTCTATTAAAGGATAATTTTGAAATATAACTACTTTTTCATTTTAATTTTATTAATTCTTTTTAGAATTAGTTCTTTAAAGCTCATTTTTTATTTTATTTATTAAAAGTATATTTTAAAAATGTCGGAGCAAGATTTTTTGCCTTTCTTAAAGTTGTTTTCAAGGGCACGTATTTAGGTTTTTTTTTTTTTTTTTTAAGTTCAATGTATAATTGAAAACAAGTATGGCTTTAATTTATTTTATTTTCTTTTTATTTTGTCAGATTATGTAATTTCAATACATATTGTCAAGCGTATTTTTCTAGATAACCCTAATAATAAACTAAACTAATAACATTCATTAAAATTTTAAAATATAGTAATTGTAAATCGCTATATTTTCAACTTTCTTTCTCTGAAGAAATATTATTAGACTTTACAAATTTAACTATTGTATTTTAAACTTTGAAATAAAAAGATTAATTTTAGTTTTTAGTACATCTTTTAGATATTTTCTCGTTAGAATTTAAAATTATAAGATGAAAAACATCATTTTTTATCCACAATAGTTTGATAAAAATTATATTAACAAATATATTTATACACCATTTAATCAGTTCGAACTTGGTATTATTAAATATTGTATAACCACTTCTTTGATGAGGCATGCAACCACCTCCTTCAATAATAATAATAAGTTATATAATTTGTAATGGTATATATATATATATATATATATATATATATATATATATATATATATATATTTATTTATATATATTCTAAATTCGTAGCTAGTTAGCCAGTATTGTTTATTTTTAAGATTATTAGAATTAAATTGAAGAAGAGAGTATAACAGGTTATATTTATTAAATTTAGGATTAAATATATTTTTGGTTTTCAAGTTTTAGTGATTTTTAGAATTAGTCACTCTTCGAAACTTTATACTAATTTAGTCTTTTATCTTTAGAAATGCATGAATTTAGTCATTTTTACCAAATTTTGTTAAGTTTATTTGACATTTTATGATAATATTTGAGTTAATATTGAAGCGAAAATGTGTCAAACGGGATAAACAATTCAAATATTATCATGAAATGTGATTCAAACATCATATAAACTTAATAAAATTTTGTTAAAATGACTAAATTCACACATTTTTATAAATGAATACTAAATTGATCAAAAATTTTCAAGAGGGACTAATTCTAAAATACACTTAAACTTGAGTAACAAAAATATATTTAACCCTAAAATTTATAAAGAAGAAAAAGTGAATATTATTAATTGGAGCTTTTTTATGAGACAAAAACTTTCTCTTAAAATTACTAGATTTAACTAACTCATCCGTCAACTTTAAGTTCTTATCTTCTATTCTCTTTGTACGTCTGCTTTTATGAATTTTGGTTGGTCCTGCACAAAGTTAGCTACCTCTATTATCAATATTGTTCAAATCCAATTCAAACTCATTTAAACCACAACAAATTAAAAATATAAATACTAATTTTATTTATATGATGTACATTACATAAATGAGTGGGTAGTTGATGCAAATAGTATATATATTAATTTTATTTAAATAATATTTTGTTCATGAAAAAGAAATTGCTGAAAATAAGATATAAAGGTTTAGGTTAATTGCATAGGACAGGTAAGAAGTGAAAGGCACTCACCATATTCATTTCCATTCATACACTCTCAACCAATACCATTAATATATATATCTTCACAAACCTACCCTTCTTCTCTACTTAATTATTTTTGCTAACTTATTATTAGACTTAATAGTGTTTTCGTTTCTCTCATTATCATTAATGTATTTTCAATTGTTGCTTTAGTTATTCTTAAATGGATTAAAATATTTTAAAAATTTACCTCTCTTTAAAAGTAGTATATATATATATATATATATATATATATATATATATATATATATTCTATTTTTTATTCTTGATATTAATAAATTGGTAAATTTATATTCAGGACAATTGTTGTGTTATATTTAAATTACCGGTGTTAGTATGCCAATTTTAACGATATCACATACCAATAGTTATGTAAATATATAACTAGAATAATTAATCAATTACAAAATAATAAAACTATGGAAATTAAATACTAGTCAATCTCTCAATTTTTCTTATTGCAAACTCTATCTTTGCATTTTTTTTTTCTCAAAAGCTTCGTAATTGGGAACAAGTTAAGCCATTTTGAGTCTCTTATACTAATACGTTATGTTTTAAGAGCTCAAACATCATAAACAAAGTTTTAAATTTGAATCTAGTGGATAAAAACATACTTACAAAGAAACACCTACTAAACAAGATTTCAATGAGTTTGAATTTTTTGAATGAGAATATGATAAAAAAGAGAGATCATATTAATTGGTTACTCATCTTTTTTCAAACAAAATCATGGGTCAAATTAATACTTGTTACTCACCAATAACATGAAAAAATAACAGTAAAAAATTATCAAATAAATAAAATCGTATCAAAGTACTACTTATAAGTTATAATCCAATATTTGGTAGCTGAGTTAATACATATTTTATTATTTTGTGACAAATTGAAACAATACTTTTTTTCTTTCGAAAAGTATATAATCCACTCCAAAACATGTGGCAATTGTCATAAAATAAACCTACTATAGGTATATAAAAATGAAAAAAAATAAAAATGCATGCAGTTATTGCATGTAGTTACGTTCCTTTATATAACATAACCTTCCCCAAGACAGCATAGTGAAGAAGCCTCTTGTGTGTCGCATATTTAGAAACAACAAGAATGGGTTTCATGCAGCTTACCTCATTGCTCCGTTTCATAGTAATATTTGGTTTATGGTGCAGAACGAAGGGTGTGGTGAAGCTGCCACCACACGTGTCAGTTCCAGCAGTGTTAGCATTCGGAGATTCCATCGTTGATTCCGGCAACAACAACAACATTAAAACACTGGTCAAGTGTAACTTCCCACCTTACGGGAAAGATTTTCAGGGAGGAAAACCAACCGGTCGATTTTGCAACGGAAAAATCCCTTCCGACATAATAGGTACTCTTTCTTCCATTTCTTCTATGTTGTCTTTGTTAACCTAGGTTTATGTTTTAGGTCCATTTATTTTGTAATGTTCGTATCTCTCATTGCAAATTGGTTGAGTTTCAGTTGAAGAGTTGGGTATTAAGGAGTATTTGCCTGCATATTTGGATCCAAATCTGAAATCCAGTGATCTTGTTACTGGCGTCTGCTTTGCCTCCGGCGCTTCAGGATACGATCCTTTGACACCCCAAATAGCGGTAACATAAACCAAATTTCACAAATGATAGAACAAAGTGTCTTCACATTTGATGAAACAAATCCTGTTACATAGATGTAAGCAAAAATTCATAATTGTTCATCATTTGTTACACAGTCGGTTATATCATTATCTACTCAACTAGACATGTTCAAGGAATACATAGGAAAGCTGAAACGCATTGTCGGAGAGAGCAGAACAAACTTCATCCTGGCCAACAGTCTTTGCCTTGTGGTGGCAGGCAGTGACGACATTGCCAACACCTATTTTGTTGCTCACGCCAGAATATTGCAGTATGACATTCCTTCTTACACTGATCTTATGGTCAACTCAGCCTCTGATTTTGTAAAGGTATATGCTCAAGATTTTTCTTAATCAGTATCACTATTTAAAAGTTACAGTGATTAGTCGGCACACAACTCCTTTTTCCTAAAAATATAACACTCTAAACATTATAATTTTGACTCGGTCCATTTAGTCTCTATATCACCGAATTCCGAATAATTGATGTCACCCGCAACGTATATATAATCTCTTCCTGAAGAAAACCTGCATGGAAAATCAACTATATGTCTTGTTCAACATGTGAATTTTTTTGTTGATTAGGATATATATAATCTGGGAGCTCGTAGAATTGCAGTGCTGAGTGCACCACCTATTGGGTGTGTGCCATCACAGAGAACTCTAGCTGGAGGATTAGAAAGAGGGTGCTCAGAAAAGTACAATAATGCAGCAAAGTTGTTCAATTCAAAACTCTCAAAGGAGCTTGATTCCCTTCGCAGCTACCCCAATAGCAGCATTGTTTACATTGATGTTTACAACCCTCTGTTTGATATCATTCAAAACTACCAAAAATATGGTAATACCAAGTTAGCTTTGGCTTCATTGATTCTGATGAGAATTTATTTCATAATAATATATAACATCTTTTAATATATATATATATATATATATATATATATATATATTTTTTTTTTTGCAGGGTATAAAGTTATGGACAGAGGTTGCTGTGGCACAGGGAAACTAGAGGTTGCAGTGTTATGCAATCCTTTGGATTCTACTTGTTCTAATGCTTCAGAATATGTCTTTTGGGACAGTTACCATCCAACAGAAGGCGTTTACAGAAGAATAGTGAATCATGTTCTTGAAAAGTACATGAATCAATTGTTTTGAGGATATATTTATAATAAAAATAAGGATATATTTAGACAAATTTCATCCTAAGTATTTTTACGAAAAACAAATATTTTTTAACGAGTTAAAATAAAATTTTACATATAAGTTAAAAAATGATTCAAATAAACAAGAAATAATTTCTATAAAGTAATTTTTATATAAATTAATTTTAACTTATGTGTAATTTTATTTTAATTTTTTCTTATTTCTTTTTCCTAAAAATACTTATGAGAAGTTTGTCTAAATTATTATATATTAATTATGATAGCAAAGGAAATTACTGTTTTGAATTTGTCGGGTTGCTTGTGTGATTGTTCACTATTTTTTTTCTAGATTTTTATGGTCATTTTCCATCTCACAGACCTTCCAGATTTTCGTGTGTTTTTTCTTTTGATTATGGATAATAAAATTAAGAGTATTCTACTCTTTGCTTAATGTTTCATTATGTTATTTTTCACCTAAGTTTGTAGTTTGTACGATAAAAGTGGTGACATTGTTCACATAATAAATTTTCTCTATTATCTTCTCTTGCTAAAATGTTGTATTATGTAGACATATGTGTAATAAAATATTCTTCTTATGAACTCTTATTCTTTCATGTATTAATTAATGTACACTTTAGGTATAGTGGGTAGTAATGCCTCTGAGTTTTTACATATATTTTATATGTATATTATTATATTACTGTATCAAATTGTCATCTGCTAAATTAAATGATCGAGGATATTAAAATGTTTTTTTTTTTTTCACAATACACCATTTTTATTTAGTATTGGACAAAGTGCTACCCAGTCATGTATCAGAGACATTCCACCATTATTTCTTTCATAACAACTAATTTGCAAACTAAAGGCCGCTTTATGCAATTTAAATAAATTTATGATTGTAATTGATATTGAAATGCATGCATAATAGAGTTGACATTTCACGCCTTTAAGTAATATTAACTTTGAAAAATTTATGACTGTGTGAATCAACCCTTAACATTAAATATTACTGATAAAAGGGTATAATTGGAAATTTAAGATAAAACCAATGATATTCTATATTGTATAAAACATTTTGCTTCCGCGGGTCAAAGCTTGTACCTAGTCATTGCCCTCACTTATTATGTGATATTAGGAAATTATAGTAGAATAAATTAAACAATGTATTTGTACAATTTAAATTACAATAAGTTCCATTATAGAACAACGACTAACGTATTCAAATATATATATAAGATAGAGAACAAAAAAAATATCAAAAAATAATAGCAGATGAAGATAATTGAAGACAATTATCCAAACCAAGAAACACAGATAATTAACTCACAAAATATCAAAACACAAACCAAACCAAACAAATCACTAATACAAATGTCATGACCTCAACCCAACTACTCCTACTCCTGTCGAGTATTTATTTTTCACAATTGAAAAGCGTGTATTTACAGTTGGAAAAGAAACTGAGAATTCGAAAACACTATTTGCACGAAAAAGATAAGATGTTTATTCCAACTTTCTCTACTTTGTTAAAGAGATGTGCCTGTTTTACTCAAATAAAATAATTTGTTTTATATTATCATCTAATTTTTTTTATACGCAAAATATTTATAATAATCTCACATTTTTTCCTTTCTCATAATTAATAATTAATAATTAATAAATTATAGAAAAAAATTACACCAGTATGCACAAATCATAGTATACTAATAATACCCTCAATAAAAAAATATTTTATTTTTCTTGACATACACTATTATTTATAGCCGAAGGAAAACATTTAAAATTGAGAATTTAAGAAAATGCTGAATAAATTATCTACTAACACAAACTAACCCGATAAAAATTATGAAACAATCACATCATTCTTTTATTTTACCATCTTTATTGGCGTGTCATTAATACTACTTCTTTATTACTATCTGCAATGTCTTATAACCCATAAATAAAACACTACACACAAGAGACATTATTTACATCATCTAACATAAATCATTCAAAAAATGGAAGTATTCATCAAATCAATATAAGCTATACAAACCAATATACTCCATAAATCAGCCTCAATCAAAATTTTAAAGTTTTTTTTTCTAATTAATTTTTCTCTTTTATTTTTCAATTAGTTTTTCTCCTCTTTTTTCCTCTTTTTTTCCTCTTTTACCATAAGGAATGTGAATGACTCTTATTTCCTTCAACTACTTCACTCAAAATCACTATCAAAATCGAGACCACCACAGTCTCTACTCCCATCACTTCCAAAAAAAAATATAAAATAACCTAAGACCACGTTCGTTCATTGGGGAGTTGAGCAGACTAGAGGACGGTGGTTTCTTCCAAGGTTATAGCTTGAAAATTAGTTGTCAAGTTATTGTATCTTGACCCACGGGGAGAGGATGAAGTAGAAGTAGATCCAGACCGTGTTTTAGCAGAGGACACCCATCTCATCCACTCATTATGTCTTCTTAACTTATCACCCTGCAGTCAGAACAAAATAAATTTAAATATATTAAATTTAAACTATTAACAAAATAAATGTTTAATTGTGACAAAAGTCCTATTATATGAGAACTTACCCGCACTTCCACAATTGTTGAAGTTCTCATAGAATCCAAGATCAACTGAACGTTGGTCGTAAGACTTCTTACCTGGCACATGACAGTACATAGAGTAAAAACAAACGGAAAGAATCCGCTCCGAAAGTGCTGTTAAGTAGTCATGATATCAATAAATAAAGTTAAGATGTTAAACAATAATCTTTCATTTTCTTATAAGAATTTTTCAAATAAGAAAATTGTTAATAAATAATAAAGATTTCATTCCATTTGCCTCTCAACTCCACTCAAACCTGGGTAATGTGCAGAACAATATGTCTCTAATCACATTCCACAACCTTTGCTCTCTTATATCCTACTCAAGGAAAAAAACTCAGCAATACGAGGACGAATACAACAGAAGACAAGAGACAGGAGACTTTTCAGAAAATCCAATTTCATCACTTGTCACCCTTGATAGCATGCCATGCAATACAACTGACCAGTTGATAATAAATATTAAACATTTTCATTTCGAAAATACTCAAATTAAAAACAAATAAAAAAAGAATTAGTGATCTACAGGAAGAAAGATCCCACAGCCAATGACCTTGGGCGTTTTGGTGGGTTCTACGCGCCAAATCAGAAAAGAAAATCACTGACCCCACAATCCTATGAATGATAGGAGATTTTACTTTAAGATCACACCACATACCAGTTTCGGTTTGTGTGGTTTTACAACCATGCCGATATCATTAAAAAACGTTACATTCTTTGAGAATCAGTATGAATTACCAAAGACTTAACATAGATCACAGCATATACAATCAAAGCTCTGTTTCAGGTTTGAGTGATTTTAGAATCATACTGATGATCAATCACTAATAAAAGTTTACTTTTTTTGAGATCTTAATTATCAGTATGAATGATAGGAAATTTCACTTGGATCACACAATAAACAATCAAAGATGTGTTTAAGGTTTGTGTGATTTTACAAACAAACTGAAAAATTCATCTTTCCTGGTAAGAGACATAGTTAAAGTATTCATTTATAAGCAAAAGTGTACCGAAGCATTGATGCCAAATAGATTGGGTAACGAAAATCCTCAACCAAAATAATCTTAAGAAAACAAGTAAATATAAACTGCTACAGAATTGCTACCGCTAGTCAGAGATTTAGTGATTGAATAAATTATACAACCAAGAAGTATAACATTAGAAAGCTCTACACAGAAGATACAGAGTGATTTATGAAACTTACTCGAGGGAAGTCAGCAATCAAAGTAACAGGAACCCAACCCTGTTCATCCATTTTAGACCTTAAAAACCCATCTCTCACTAAATTAGCGTCACTGCAAAAAACAAATTGGAAATGAATGAAGATTTACTAACCCTCTAAATAATAAACAAAATATAAAAATTACCTAAAGTAATATTCAATTTGGCGGACTATCATATTGGAGAGAGCAGAGTCAGCAGCAGAAAAGAATGTTGTAGGAGGAGGGCTGGGCGTGAAATAAGGCATACCAGTAAACTGGTCCATTGTTACTGGCTGATAGTAATAAAACTCTAAAACGAAAACAGAAGAAAAACATTACTTTGTTTTTTATTTTATACAAAGACAATTGATGGAAAAAAGAAAGACAAACCAGAAAAACCCATGGGGTTAGCAAATGGTCCAATGGGCTGAGGGCCCACAAAAGCAGCAGAGCTAGGAGGTGGGTGCCTCAGTAATCCTCTTGGAGGCATCCTTGGTTGAGGTACAAAAGTGTCTCTAGTATTCCCATAATTTCGGCGATCTTGAT
>Ga0214545_1000200_pt1 | contig 79339 bp, 45 predicted proteins | sample CNSS4metaG_FD_160064 | JGI IMG/M metagenome (GOLD analysis project Ga0214545, IMG submission 160064) | Root nodule microbial communities from cowpea collected in UCLA plant growth center, Los Angeles, California, USA - CNSS4 | ecosystem: Host-associated > Plants > Roots > Nodule | place: USA...
CAGCCAGTTAATTTGGACCTTGGAGGAAGTGACACTAGTGACTATAGTAGCGATGATGTCAGCTCTGATGATGAAGATTGACAAGTTTGTTTAAACTGCTCAATCACAAATTGATAACTGTACAGGTAAGCGACTTTGCACCTGACTGTTGTGTCACTCCCAAATCTTATATATATGTTCTGTCAGTTGTTTCTCAAGAATTGGTTTTAATATGATGTTTTCAGGATTGATGGGTTGAGAATTAATAAGAACATTTTATCTCCTTATTGTTCCTTTTGGTATTTTGTGTACTTAATATAATCCTCTGCTGAATGCTTAGTGTTTCTGCTTTAGGCTCTAGAGTGCACAAACCATATCAGTGCGCAGTAACCACCAAGATTTCAATAAGCACTGCACCTATACTAGTGGAGGTTTGTGTTTTACAAGCTACAAAGGTGTTCAATATACAGTAATGTAAGCTGCTATATAGTACTATGAAAAAGAATGTACATTTTATATCAGCCTAATATGTATCTTGTTTTAATAATTTACTTTTTTACCACGACAAATGAATTGCTCTTTAAGACATTTTTGTACCAAATTGTGATGCGGCACCGAGTGAACATCTTTTTGTGTCAAAAAAATACTTTTTCTAGAAAAACTAACTATAATAAATAAAGAAAATTCAATCTCTAGAATTTTGCCGCCTTTTACTAGCTGATTCCTCAGTTAACCATTACTCCTTCATCTATACTAGTCATACAATTATATTGAGTTGTGAATAGTAACCATTTCTCTCTTGTGGATATATCATAGATGCTCATCAGTCATTTCAAAACGATCTTTCTCACTCTTCCACCCTTTGAGAATGCAGCACTCGATGAATTTTGCCTACTCACCCATTTTCACACCCAATGGCATTCAGTTCTCTCATTTCAAAATACTCATTAACTTTCTCATCGCTTTCTTACTTTTGGTCCTGGGTTTGATGATTTTGATTGTGTCTTCTGCTCTGTGGACTGTTTTAGTTCTCGTTGATTTTGATTTTCCTATTTTGATGTTCTTCCTTACTGGTTTGGAAGGAGTGATAGATGTTATAAGATACTATGGGATCTGCTTCTACCTTTAGTTCGTTTTGGATATATTTTCTAGAGGCTTAATCCGTGACTGTTACAGGTTGATATGCTCGATGCTTAACTATAAGTGGCAATAAGTGAGTTTGCTGTCTCATCATTCAGAATTAACGTACTCTAGAGTGAGTCTCAGTATCAATCATTTAGGATCTTGTTTTTCCTTGCACAACGGTCTAATTTGCATCATTTTGTTTGAATGATGTTTACCAAGCACTGTCAATTAGGATATTCTTCATATTATTGTTGAGACACTGCCATTGAAATTGAAATTGAAGTTAACCAAGCATTTATTTTTCTTCTTGCTTTACTAGTGCTTAGTGGTGGTGAGTTAACATGCTAGTTGCTTTATTACAAGTCTTTTATAGTTGAGATTTTAAGTTTATCAGTCTGTGACGTTTATAATGTTTCGGCTCTATTCTTTTTGTGGGGAAGGCTTCGTGGTGATTGTTTCATGGCTACGGAAATGAGAGGAAAGGGGAACAAGGCTTGTAGGGAAGGAATCTCTTGCTTTGTGTTACAATATATGGTTCTTCACAAAAACTGACAGTAACTCTAACTGCCCCATTCCTTGTGGTAATTTCTACAAGACTACAAACAGTTTGTCTCAGTTGCTTACCTCCAGTTCTCTCTCCCTCGTAAAACTACCCTTTTTTGTTGCTAAAATCAAGGGGAAGCCTGATTTCAGATTGTGAATTCCTCTGTATTTATGAAATAATAAAGCAGTTATATGTCTGGGGCATAGTGATAAGGCCGCATTGTGGGCAGTTGGTTTTCTTTTCCATCTTCATTTCTTATATTTTTTTTTCTGGTATCTCTTGATTTCCATGCTGACATTCTTGTATTTGTTTTTTGTTTTCAGGTATCTCACATGGATCAGATATATCATGAAACTATATGGGTAGTTCTTTAATCTCAATTTTATGTCCCATGTTTGTATTAAATCTGTTGTTGTTGAAGATAATGATTAATATTTATTTATTTATTTATTTATTTTTCTCGTGAGTACTCTAGAATGTGCTTTGCAGTCTTGTTGAGGTAAATGAGAAGGTGGTTAGTGAGAAATTTTAGGAAATTGGCTTCAAGTCTATTTAAGAGCATATAGGAGAATATTTAAAGCGTTTTTGGATTATTGGAATTTAGAAAGAGTTAAGGATTTTTATGATGCATTTTTGTCTAATCAAATCCTTGGAGGTTGGCATTGTATGATTTGGATTTCAACCTTACGTTTACATATGCATTTAAAACGATGGAATCTCATTTATGAAATTCGAAGAAAAAGTTGCGAACAAAAAAATTTCATTTATGCCTCGTTCTTTAACTTTTACTTAAAGTTTATCAAGAGCAGGTCAACATTAAAATTTAGGATAAATAGTCAATTTTGTCATTGTGACGTGCTTTCAGTTCTTTCTTTGCATGTACACAAAATACGTTAGTTTGGGAATGACAAATACGTTTCAATTTGGTCGTAGTCTTAGATCCTCTACATGACGGTAATGGCGTATATGTGGGTTACTTACAGTAATTTAATTAACATGACCAAGTAAAAGTTGATTGTGTTATTTAAATTTTTTTAAGACTCGTGATATAACGTTATTTTGTTTTTAATTTACTTTTCTATTTCAATTGAATGTTATTGGTTTCTAATTAAGTGACACTATACATAGATTCCTAGCAAAAACATTATTATCTCTCCTTTTGCTTACATTTCTTATTCTTCATATTTTCCGTCTCTATCTTGTCGTACAAGTAGTGATTGTAATTCATCTTTATTTTCGTTTTCATTATTTGCTTGAGCTTTTCATTGTATAAAATTAAATTAGGTAGAGTGAAATGCAAGTAATACAATAAGATTTTAAATTTTATGAGTTGTAAAAGTGGTTTTTAAATGTTTTATACATGTTATATTTGAGTAAAAGATTTCACTTGAAACTTTATTGAATCTTGTTAGCAATGTCTTACCTTTAATCAAGCATATGCAACATGCAACTATAAGATTTTGTATAGCCTTTCAAATGTTAGCTTTATTTGAACAAAATGTCATTTCCTTAGCTTTCACATTTTTCTTATCAAATTAATCAAAACAATACAGCGAAGAAGATTTATCTAGTCGATAAGCCGTCATGTTGCCATACTTTTACTTATTTAGGTTCTTTTAACATGAGTATAAGTTTAATTTAAAGTATACTTTTATTCTAACATGACATTTAAAAACACATTTCACGACATATATTTAATTTTGGTTAAAATACTCTCGTGGTCCATGTTTTTGTTGAAAAATCTCAAATAAGTCATAAGATTTTTTTTAGTCTCAATTAGATCCATATTTTTTAAAATGTGTAACAATTAGGCCCATTCCGTTAGTATAGAGTTAACGGTGTTAAAGATGTGTCACGTGTCAGCTCCACATTTTTTTGAATTTTTTATAAATTTTTTTAATTTTTTAATTTTTTTTTGAAAATTATTCATGTCACGTGTCACGTCAGTATTGTGCCACGTGTCAAGTCAGTAAGGTGACACGTGTCAATGTCTGAATCTCAATTTGATCCATATATTTGTTATTTTTATTACATTTCAGTCCATTTTTTAATTTTTTAAATATATTTATTTTAATTTTTTACAAAATTGTTCTAAAATTTTATATTTAAATTTATAAAATTGTTAATTTTAAACCAACTCTAAATATAAATTATTTAAAACAATTTTGTAACAAGTTAAAATAAATATTTTAAAATTTTAAAACAAAATATAAAATAAACCTAATATTGTTAAAATGTTTAATTAAAATATCATTATAAAATTTATATAAAAGTTAAATTTGATCTCAATTGAGAGAGGATGAAATTGAAAATTAATAAAAAAATGGACTGAAATATAATTAAAATAACAAATATATGGACCAAATTGATATTCAAACAATGACTTGACACGTGTCACCTTACTGACTTGACATGTGGCACAATATTGATGTGACACGTGGCATGAATAATTTTCAAAAAAAAAATTAAAAATTAAAAAGAAAATTAAAAAAATTAAAAAATTAAAAAAATGAGAATCTGACACGTGGCATATCCTTAACACCGTTAACACCATACTAACGGAATGGGCCTCATACTAACGGAATGGGCCTAATTGTTACACATTTTCAAAAATATGGACCTAATTGAGACTAAAAAATATCTTAGGACCTATTTGAAATTTTTCAACAAAAACATGGATAAGGGAGTATTTTAACCTTTGATTCTTTAATTTTATGTGCTTGTAATTTTTAAATGACAAATTTTGTACGAATTTTTTGAATGCGGCGGCTAAAAGCATTCAGTTTTAATTTGCCATTTGAAAGCATAATTAATAGTTCACATTTTATTTTTATTCTTAGTTTTTCTAACATATTCACAATTTTAAAAATATTTAAATACATTGAATTTGAGTTATCATTATTTTAAATTGTTTTATTTAAAAAAAAATGTTCGGATGAGATTGCTGAAATTTTGTGAATTTAATTTTTTTCATTTAAATAAACTTTGTCAATTACCATCAAATGCAAAAAAAAAGTTTAAATATAAAATAATTGCAAATAATTCAAAAATTCTGCATCACTAATTTTTAGTTAATATTGGTTTATATTATTTTTTCAATTAAAATTGGTCAAGTTATTTTTAATTTATATTTGCAAAAAAAAAAAATCTTGAACTTTGATCTTTTAAGTTGATGTTCAAATAAGATTATGTTAGGCATCATTATGAATTTTTATATCTGGATTATATTGACACTTCAAAACACATCAATCATTTGCCGAAAAATTATTAAAAAAGAAAAAATATAAAGAATACAAAGAATTAAGCATGGGAGACCATACTAAATCCATGATAAAAGTTACACTTTACGAAACATAGGTAAACTATACCTATTATAAAAAAAAAAATCAAAACAAATACAGGTAAAAAATTAAACTACTTATATTGTTCTCTATGAATCAAAGCTAAATTAGATAACTTATCAGTACAATTTTTTTCTCATGAAAAGTTTGAGAAACTTTGAACTATAAATGCTTACAAAAATGTAAGCATCGATGACATCTCCCTTTAAGACTTCAAGGAACCATTCATTGGTTCAAAAAATCATGACAAGCTAAAGAAGAATCACTCTCCAACCAAAGCCTTTGAAAGTCATCAAAGCATAAATGTCTCCCATAAACACAACATAAATAGAAGTTTGCATTCCTAAAAAAGCTAAAAAAATACCCACATACTCACCCTGACTTCTTCTAAAAATACAAACACACGAAGTTAAACCAAGACAACTCCTAGTTGTACCATCAATATTCACCTTGAAACCAATTAGTAGATGAAACTTTCCATATTATGTCTATAAATAAAACCATCCTCCCCTCTCTAGTTTGAATATTGAAAAATTTTATCACTAAAAGATCATAGACAATATTATTCATATGCTTCTTAGATTTTTTTTTCATGGTCATATGCACTAACTTCTCAATTTAAAAAATAAGAGAAGAAAATATAATTGGATCCAAAAATCTACTATAATTTTTCATCCTCCGAATCATCCAAACAAGTGGAGTAATGAGAGTCACTTTAATCACTTTAAGTAAATGACTACAAGAAGACTTCATAAATTGAACAACTAAGGTCAAAGAAGAAAACTATAAAATCTTAAAAACCTTAACCTCCAAATCAAAAGGTAAACGTCCATGTAACAATTTCCAAAAGAAGCAAAATTTTAGTTGGTAATGGATCATCCAATCAAATCAAGTTTCCCCAATCTACACTTTCCATCCTAAAAGAATAAATTCTTTTTGCAACTTTTTGAAATAGTACATGTTATCATCCAAAACCCAATTAGACACATGCTCATCCTCATTAACCATTCAAGTAGAAAAATCACATAAATTGACAACAAAAGAAGGCTTAATTATGTATTAAAATTTCTCATAAATATGAAAACTTTCAATTGAATCCATGCTATATTTGTGTGGTATATTGAATACTTATTAAATTTATTTTTTTTTAATTGAGTCCTGTATTTTTTTTTTTTGTGTTAATTGGGTGATGTGGCTATTAAGTGACTAAAGTGGTTATTATCTTGCTAGGTCACTTTGCTCACCACATGTCATTTTATTATTTTAAAATTTTATAGTTTATAATTTTATAATTTATGATTTTATAATTTTTAAATTTAATAATTTATAGTTGTACAATTTATAATTTTTTTAATTTTGAATTATGATATATTTTCAATTTTGAATTAAAATCGTAAAATTATAATTTTATAATTATATAATTTCGAATTAAAATATTAAAATCATAAAATTATAAAATAAAAAATTATACAATAATAAATTTATAAAATTTAAAAATTTAGAAATTATAAATCATAAATAATAAAATAATAAAAATTATAAAATCATACATTATAAAATTTAAAATAATAAAATGGCATGTGGTGACACGTGACCAAGTTGACTTGAGAAGATAATATCACGTCAGCCATTTAACTGCCATATATAAGGATGGCAAAAATACTCGTGACCGTAGGTATCCACAGATAAAATCTGCAAATAGTTGATACCTGCGGGTAGCGATAACGAGTATTTTAATACTCATTTATAAACAAGTTAGGTGTGGGTATCATACTATCCGTACTCGTTACTTGCAAAAAATTAAAATTAAAATTATATTTTATTAGATGAAATTAAATTTAAGTTTAAATTAAATTAAATTTATATTTGATTTTACATTTTTTTTTGTAATTTTATTTTAAAAATTTATAAAATATATATTTTTTAAAATATTTGCGGTTATCCATGGGTACCCACGAATTTTAAAATATTTGCGAACATTTTTTAAATGGATACCCGGGTCAGGTAGTGGATTTGGTAGCAAATGAATTTTTTTTGTTGTGGATCAGGTTGCGGGTAGGCAGTATCGTACCTAGTCCGACCTGTTGCCATCCCTAGCCCTGGTTAATAGTAAAAATGAATAGATTTAATTAAAAAAATTTAAATTTATTGAGTACTCAATAAATCATAAGTATTTATCATAGACTCTATTGAAAAATTTTAAATTTATGAAGGACTTAAAACATAATTAAGCCTATAATTTATATATTATTTTATATTTAATTATTATATTTGGATGTTTTTAATTTAATTTTTATAAAAAATTATCAAGTGTTTAAAATATGTATTTTTGATTTTGGTCCAAGTAACTTGTTTGATTTTTCTCTAAAAGATGAAATGATTATTATATTTGTATTTTTGTGTCTAATTTGTCAAATTTACTTGCGTTTTTCTACTTGATTAACTTTTGTCTTTCCATTATATTTTTGTCTAACTACCCAATTAATTTGTTTCTTTAGAATGAACGAACGAGTTGATTAAGAAATTAAAATAATCAAAACTTGAAGATTGAAGAACAAAAGAGTGAAACAATATGTTATGGATGATAAAACAAAAACAAAAGTCATATAATTCATTGACAGCGATAAATCTCAATAGACAAAATATTTACATGAAAATGATAAAATATTTCAAATATTCATTACATTAATTTTTCAATCAAAACTTAATTAAAAATAACTAAATTTACGTATATTTGAAACTTATACTAAATTTCTTAAAATTAGAAATAATATAATTTAGAAGTGTAGGTCTCCCATGGAAAAGACCACAGGTAACCATACCCATAATTCATTACATGTGGGCTTGATAAATTGCAAAAACTTAACCGAAATATTCTAAGGCTGAATTAAATTAAAAAACTAATCTGATAAAATTAATCCTCAAAATACTTTAAATGAATTTAACTTAAATATAATATGATTTGAGTCAATTAAATTAAATCAAACAACTTTAAATAATATTCAAAATATTTAAGATATATATATATATATATATATATATATATATATATATATATGAATTATTATCAATACATAAATTATTTTAGAATATATATTTTAATTTCGGAGATTGTAATTCAATTTAGTTAAAATAATTCTTTTTAGAAACCATTCAATTTAGTTAAAATATAACAATTTAATTCAACTTTTATAATATTTTAAATTTTTAAAACAATTGAATTCATAATTAAGTTAGTACATTTTAACCTAACCCAAAGTGACAACATAGATTCCAATGACAACTAAGATGTTAAGTGTATGGATGACCACAACAAAGGTCACATTGCTCCTCTTTGAAGTTGTGTGAAAAATACTTGAAGGTTGACGTGGTTAGAGCACCCTAATCCAATATATTAACACTCATAATATATTGATTAAAGAGTTTAAAAAATTTGAAAAAATAATAAGAGATCGATGAATGACTTGTAAATATGTAAATTTAAAGATTGAAGTTGCAAATTGAATTTAAGAACATATCTTTAACAACAAATTACTAGCGTAACCCTATAATATAAGAATACATTTTTTTAATAGTGGATATAACATTACAATATAACTGTTATGTATACAATAATTATGACTTTTCAACGTTGGTTGGAATAGTAATAAACTTATTACATATTTTTGACCTAGAATGAGTTGTAAAATTATTTCATAAGTGCAAAGGTTTTTTTTCTCTATTAATATTATCAATAATTTAGCGTTATTTAATATTATTTAAAAGTCATCAAAATTTCAAATTATTATCAAGGGACCATAGTGTAATAAAAAGGGAATAAAGGACTATTGGTAATATTTTCTTAAAAAAATTGCAAAGACTGGAAACGAAGCGTTTAGATTTAGAAGAACAGAAGATTCAGCTTCGTCGATCTTGCTTCTTCTATCATCATTCTACATCGCGTTAGGGTTTGCAGATTTTCAATTTCCCTTCGATTCGCTACCATCCACCCTCAGCATCTCGCAATTCCTCCGTTGTTCCGTTTCCGAAACTCATCAAATCGAGTGATATCGGCTCACAAGGTAAAATATTTCGTTCCTTGAGCTTCAATTTGATTATGTCCTCGTGTTACATACTCGATTCCTGCTTGTCAGTTTTACGAAATTCGAATAAAATGAATTTTACGCATCATTTAAATGTCTGCTGATGATATCTTTGTGGAAAACTAATCGGAGTGTGAATTATTATTTTTTTGTGTGCTTTTAACCTACATTGTGCGTTATGATATGTATCTTTATTCAATAATTGTGATCCCTTTTCCTCATAACTTATGATCCTGCGTTGCAGTTGAGGCATGATTTTGATACTCTATAATTTTAATTTTCAATGAAATTGAATGATATGGTAAATTTGAATTAGAAATCGAACTTTGCTAGACACATAATGAATATGGGCTTGGACCCATCCCTATGTAATGCTTTTGTATGTATATATGTTCCTCAGTTGTGCTAATTGAAATACGAGAGGATTGTATGACATAAATGTATACCATTTCTCTCTTCAGACTTCAACATAAGAAAGACGAGCATGTAAACAAAGGAAAAAAATGGAGGCTGAGGCGCAAATCTCTCACGATTCAAATACTCAATTTCAGCCAGAGCCTGTTGTCTCAGTTCAAAATGGGGATCCTGGTGTTTCCTCATCTGTGGCAAATGTTGTTATTCCTCAGCAGCCAGGTCTGTTCTGTGCATCCATCATTCTTATTTTTAATTTACTGAGCAGTTGAGTTTGACTCATGTAGTTGTTGAAATGGGAAGCTAAAGGACTAATTGTTTGGTGTCATATATAGCTACAAAAAAACCAACCAGGCAGTGGGCTGCGTGGACTCGACAAGAGGAGGAGAGTTTCTTCACTGCATTGCGACAAGTTGGGAAGGTACATCATCTTTGGCGTTATTATTTAAACTTTACTTTGTTTGTTTCATATGGTATCATAATGATTGCTGATTGAAATATTATTGTGTAGAATTTTGAGAAAATCACTTCCCGTGTACAAAGTAAAAACAAGGATCAGGTATCCGTTACAACTACATGTGGCTTCTTATCCCTTTGCATTTTCCCATTCATTATGTTTAAATTGTGAACAATATCATGAATTGTTACTTCTCTATGTGTGGGGGTTGACTTGCAGGTCAGGCATTATTACTACCGGCTTGTGAGGCGGATGAACAAACTTCTTGGTCCAGGACTATGTTTGGATGCCAAAAACTCTAAAGATACTAATGCTGCAATGCTTCGCTGGTAACAATTTACTTGGAGTGGTTGTTCGTTAAATGGCTTTATGTACATGTGTGTGAAAGTGTGTGTAAGACTAGAATATTTGTCCACCAAGAAGTTATTTCTATTAAATATGTAAAGGGCTGATGATGGAGAATGGGTGAAGGACTGGAGTTTAGTTGATTTTATTGTATAGATATAGGAAAATAATGGAAAGAACAGGTTGATAATGGGAGGGGAACATGCCCAGGTACTGAAATGTGTCAAGCCTAGACCATAAGGGTAAACACTTTTGGTAGTAGGAAAATATTAAGGGGTGAAATTCTTCACTAACGTGCTTAAAGTTACATAACTTCCCTGCTTAAAGACCTTTTTTAATTTGAGACTAGACTGGACTGTTTAATAACTTGGTGAATGATAGTTGTAGTTATTTACCCTCCTCATAGTGTCTCCTGTAATTATAAAAAATGTAAATGATGAGAGATTATTACATTTCCACGTACCTTTTGTTTTCTTGTGTTCAACTCTTCTCAAGTGACTGAAAGGTATATTAGGAATGTAACGACTCAGAGACATCCTATGCTTTGGAAATATGGAATGTTAAAAAAGTAAATACCTTCAAAGATAACTAGTTGGATTTCTGATTTGAGTTTTATTTTTATATACTAAGTGAAAGAGTTTTACAGCTTACCCCATCCTCCTATGATGTATTGTCACATCACTTAATACTTGTTAACAGCATGAGATGTCAAACATGTTAAATGTTATGGCAGTCTATAAAAATTTGGAATTAACCATAGAAATAAATGAGACTAAGCTCCATGCAAGAGGTATCCCTCATCTTAATGATAAAATTATAGAGACATGATGAAAAAAAAAATAACAAGGGGAATTAAAGGGCTTTCCACTTTCTCTTTCCTGTTGTTTTCATCCCTTTTTCCTCTTGATTCTCGTGCCAATATGTGGTCAGCTGGCTACATTTTGAATCCTCTTGTCAACTTACAGTTCCTTCACTGATTCTCTTAGAACGAGTCAATTGCTCTATTGACAGTGCATGCTATAGTTTTATCATATTATTGTGATATCCTGAATAAGAGTAGCGGATATATTACTATTTTTAAGAGAGTCTTCAGCATTGAATTTTCTCGCTTTTACCTGTGACACAGGTGGTCTTTATTGGAAAAGTATAGCTGCAAAGCCTCAAAGCTTCACCTGAAGCCCCGGAGATTTAAAATATTTTTAGAAGCCTTGGTTAGTGAAAGCTTTTTATATTTTTCATGGAAGTTCTGATTTTTTAATATCTTCTGTATCATGTATGTTTCTGGAGCTGATATATATTTTTTGTCTCAAAGGAGCATCAACTATTGAAGGACCGAAAGAAGAATGTAAGGAAGCGACCCCTGCAGGGGGGGAATTGTCTTCCTCCTGTGCCTACCACAGTCTCAAATCAGGGTAGAGCATCAGGAAATGAGGCCCGTGCAGTTAAACTGGTTCTTGTTGATAGTCAAAATATTCTAAAATTGGGACCTTCAAAATCATCAATGAAGCGCAATATAAACATGGGTGTTAGCCGTAGTACCACCAAGGGAGATTCAAATACCATGAAATCGACAAGGCAACGAAAGAAATCTGGTGATTATTTTTCGGTTCCCTTCAAGATATCTTTTACCTGTTTTCTGCTTTGAATCAATTTTCCTTCATGACTATTGGATAGTTTATATTTAAAGTCATCAATCATAATTTTACTTCCTTTACAATAAAAAAAGTTCGCTGTCTCTCTTTCAGGTATGATTTCAACTGCTGCATATAGGAAATGGGAGAAGGCTGCAATTGCTGGCGTTTCTTTAGTTGCAGATGCTGCAGAGCATTTGGAGCGAGCTGCAACTGTTAGAGAGATTGAACAAGACCAGGAGAATCCAGGTAGCTATCACACTTTTTCTTATCCTATCCTTGCTTCATCAAGGGCTTTCTCAGATCTTCTGTAACTTCACTCTTATTTTTATTCCAGGAGAAAAATGTTCTGATCCAACTGATTATGTCCTGCCATCTTTACCCTCATGTCCGCAAAATCAATTTGTTGATAACAATGTGAATAGTATGAAACTTAAGCTCCAGTTATTCCCAATCGATGAACCCACTCGAAGAGCATTGGAAGTGGTGAGTATAGAGAAAACCTATAAGCATCTTACTGTAGCAATGTGAAATAGCTTCTGGAAACTATTGTATATATATATTTTTTTTGTTCCTTTTAGGATAAGCATAATCCACACCTGGAGCTTACACTTAGTACTCGAAAGAAGATATCCTCAATTTTGGAACATCTAAACCGTAAATGGGGTCATTCTAGCATAGCGGTTGGAGAATTAATGCTTTTTCCTTATGGTGTTCAAAGGGAAAACTTGTTTAATTATCAGAGATGGACCCAGGAATCTACTCTGAGTGCAGCTGATATTTATGCAATGGTTGGAAGTCCACCCATATTTCGTTTAAGGTAACTCTTTTATCTTGCCCTCTTGGTTTATTGTCATATTTGAAGTTCATAAGTAGAGACATGTAAGACAGATGATTTAATTGTAATGTTAGCAATATGATTGGTAGATAAAAGAAAATGTGAAAATCCATTTATTATATAAACGAGAAAAATGTTTTGAGGAATCTTGACATACAATAAATGCTATAACTGGAAAGCCAACTGAGTTACTTTACCTTCTTTATCAAGACAGCTTTAAGTATTTATTGAGTGTTTTAAGTCGTTATGGGGTTTTGAGAACATTCATGAGAAAAGAAAACAGCATGAAAGGTTAGTGGATCTATTTTATTAAAATGCATGGGATTAATTAAAAATAAGATATATAGAATATAATTTAAATAGATTCCAATTCCTTGCTTTTGATTCGTTGGTTGCAATATATAGATAAAGTTGTAATAATATTTTTCACGTGCAAAACTTGACATACTTATAAAAGTGTAAATGTGACTAATGTTTAGAAAAAAAGGTCCTTTACTCTTCACTTTGAGAAACCGATAGCCTATACTTTAGTCAGCTTATGCAAACAAAACACAGACTCTCTGACAGGTATTTCAACAGCTGATATCCAAAATATAGGATACTGGGTCATATGCAGACATACACGTACATAAATTAGAGAAAAAAATATGACCAACATGGCAAATATTTTAAATTGGTTATCAGTATTAATTTTTTACCTTCCCTTGATAATGCACCTGACAAGATGACTAAGGTATTTTTTTAGTATAGTTGATTCTCCTTCATCCTATGATAATGTACCTAAAAGGAAAAGGGACATTGAATTTTTTTATGTTTTGTATTATATTTAGTTTGAGTTTTCTAAATGTTTAGAATATCTAGCGAGAAATGCTGGGCATAAATTGTTTTTGTGTAATCATGTTGAAACCGTACCTGACATTGCTTACAACCTTAAGCCGGGGTGTGTGTGTATGTTTTGATGAATATTTACATTGTAATGATCATATTCACTTATCTTTGTGAAGGTATGGTTGGTTCTCCAATTCTGAACTTGGGTTATTAAATATGCAAGTGCCTGTAGCATCCGGCTCCGTCCTCACGCAATCCAAAAGTAGTGTGTATAATTCTAAGGATCAGATTGTGAATTCAGTTTCATTTCCTACGCCATCAGCTAACACTCATTCCATGGAGCTCTCTGAAGGTTGCAGAATATCCATGAACAGAAACCATACTCTCATGACCTCTTCATCTGGTGTGCCCAACACCAGAGGCAACAATGCTTACCTCAATACAAGCTCTGAGGAATCTCGTCGTCCTACAGCCAACACATCGTGGCATGAAAAAGATGTCAGGGATGGAGCTGTAACTACGCAGTTAGAAGACTTGGTAATTGCAATCCTCTCGATCTGTTTCTTCTATTAGCCGGGTAGTTCTACTTTAGACTTTCAACTTGTGCCGAAGGATCTTAATTGGCTGCTTTATTGTACTTTTTTTGGGTCTCATGATATAAATTTTCTCATTTATTGTGAGCTTGGGCTTATCTTCCCTCCTGTTTTAGATTGTTATGTTTCAATTATGCACTTCGAGGTTGAGCGGTATACATTAACGAGGCTATTTTGTATCTGATCATTTGAATTGCATAATTTGTTCAATCAACTTCCATAACTTTTAAGTTCTTCATATTCAGGATGAGTTAAGATTAAGCGGTGGAACAGGACTGTCAGCTGGAGAATGGGCTGACAGTCTTACCAACATTAGCGTGGGGGATCTACTTTCAGGAGTGTCCCAGGATCTCGAAGATGACTGCATCAATCGTCCTATTGCTGAGAATTGTCATGATGTTCAGCAAATTCCTTTTAGTAGCGATTCTTTTGATGCTGCTATTGCTGCTCACATATCTAGACACCAAGACAAGATGGGACAATCGTCGCTGGCAGCCCATATGTCTTCCATCTGGGATGCTGAAGAAACTTGTGATGCCTTTTTATTTCGAAAAGATCCCATTCTTCATGCTGATCGTCCTTGTTTGTCTCCACTTGCTTCTTTTGAGTCCGAGAAAAAGGTTCCTGAAAGAAGCTTTGAGAAATTGGATGAGGTAGTGCGTCTTAACTGTTATTACTAGACATTGCTTGCGAAGTGAAATTTTAACTTTCATAGTATTTATTGCAGTTGTCACCTGAAAGGGAGGGGCTTGGGGATGATTTTGTTCAATCAGACCGTATGCCTATGGACAGTTCCGAGTCCGATGCAGATATCCAGGATCATTTAGGAAAGGATTTTAGTGCGCTAGCAGATATATATTGGGTATTTTTCTTCTATACTTCGGTTTTTTTCAATGTTAAAGTCCACGACTTCTTTGTAGCTGTTAGATTCACTTAAATACAATTCGTTGGAAGCTTATGTCAGGGAGTTATTACCATCTTATTTACATCCTGCTACTCTGAACTATCAAACAAATAGTTAATCTGATCTTCAAGAACTTTTGAACTGTTAATATACAGTGCGTCTGACTTTATTTCTCACTATGTTTTTTTGATTCTATCATGTGGCAGCCCGATTCCTTGGGACCTTTGGATTTGGATATACCATCATCAACTAAGTACCATACCGGAGATCTAATTTTTAGTGACAGTCTTAGTGGACTGAATCGCTTGATAGCAAGCAGCCTGGATGCATTTCAGAATTGCTCCTTTTTTGGGTTTGACAAGAAGGAAGTACCATCAACAGTTGAGGCTCGAGAATCTGCCACTCTCTCAGATTTTAAAATTGGAAGTGGTATCTGAGACTCATCATGACCGGATCTTGGTAATGTTTTCCAATTCTGGCATGAACTGGGTTGAAGTTTGTTAAGAATTAACAGTTTTCCTTAATCTTACTGGAGGGTACATGCTGAAGAATTGTACCGAGTCACTTCAACTCTTCCTGTATATGTTTCTCTAATCTGTCTTTCTTTCCTTTTGTACAAAGAAACTGTAGAAATTCTCCTTTTTTAGTTGAACATACATTTTTTATTCTCTGCTTCTGGATGTTGTATTTTCAGAGGACCGGGTTTTGCAACTCCGTGGCATGGACTATTTTTAAGCTAATGGACTTTTTCTTTTATTATGCAAGATAATGGACAAGAAAACTCACTTTTTCTATTATCTGATTTATCTTATTATTTCTTTTGATAATGCGTGGAAGATAACTTGCGTTAGATACATAACCAATGCATTTGGCAGATTTAAGTTAGTATAAAAACTGGTAATTCATTTTTGGAACAAATTGTTCCACTCAGATTTCGTATGAGGTTTTAAATGATGACGGGAAGGCATATGATGACCTCGCAGGATCATATTCATAATCAATATATATGTCGCCACGGAAAGAATAATCTTCTCATAATTGTTTTTACTTCCATATATTCAATCAAAATCTCTTACCAATTTAAGCATAAAAGATTCTTTGCAAATAGATTTTCTCGTAATTTGGAACTCGATTTTATATCAACCTAATCAAATACCTGAGACCGGCCGGTCAAATCCGATAAAAACATCATGTATAAATTAGAATAAAATATTTATATTTTGTTAATTTATTCTTCAATCATGAATATTGAGATATAGATAAAATAAATATTATTGAAGTCAACATTAAATTTATTTTAATAAGAATGATACGATACAGTAAAATATTAAAATTATTATTATTGATATTTTATCAAACGGATGCAGTTATCTTTAATATATAAAGCAACATGTTTACTCTGATTAATTCAAATCACCAATGGACTCATTTATAAGAAAGAACAAGAAAATATGTTCATTGAACTTAAATACAAAACTTTCAAATTTAAAGTTAAATCAATTTTAAAAAAATACTTTTATATTCAATTGCAAGAATCATCTCCAAGACTAATTCAGAGAATATACTCGTGAAATCAAGAATATTAAATAAACTCAACTACCACTTTTGTTATAGGCGAAACTTGTAAGATCCACTTTATTTTCTGCCATTATTTTTAAAGGCCCACCCTAATTAGTTGGATCTAAAGGCTGGTCCATAAAGTGTCAAAGCTCCTAAAACAGCCAAGGTCCTTCATTCTGCACTCATTTGCCAAAATTAGTGCTTTCACGCTTATCTTTCTTCTCCACAAAAACTCTGCTAGGGCTCAGTACCACCATGGTCAAGCTAGTTCGAACTCATTCCTTCTTCACGTAAGTTATCCCTCATCTTGTACTTCCATTTTGTCTAGCATTGTTGTCTTGATTCCAACAAGGGTCCCTCTTGGTAACCTTGTTTTCCTCTGTTCTAACATTTTTTCCAGCTTAGTAAGTTGTTCCCAGAACTGTGGTGCTCACTGTTTGGGTATACGAGTCTTTTGGCTAGCTCTTCCCAGGTAAGGGAAGTTAGGATTTTTTTTAATGCTTTTATAAATAATGTGCCTGTTTTGGTTCTGTTGGGTGCTCTTGATGATTTGATGTGCTTTTGATGGTGTGAAAATAATTTGTGTATTATGGATGAATTTTTTGCTTTGCATGCGTGAGAGCAGGTGAGATCTGCTATGCTCGCCTAAGCGAGTTATTTTTCGCCCAAACGAGAAGCTCTCGCCTAAGCGAGAATGGCAGTAACTCTCCCCCCTTTGGTTTCGAGTGCTCGCCTGAGCGAAGGCCTCTCGCTTGAGCGAGATGGGCTAGCTTGAGCGAGAACTCGAAGTACTCTCTGTTTTCAATCTTGCTTAAGCGAAAGCTTTTCGCTTGAGCGAGAGACCCTGTCGCCTAAGTGAGAGCTCCTTAGCTTGAGCGAGATTAACAACACAGTTGTTTAAATGTTTGTATGCTCCCATGATTGATTTGTTTACCCTTTTAAAGCATGAAATATGATGCCAACGTTTTATACAACGTGCTTGTGTTTTCTTAAATTTTTGTTGTTTGGGATTTTGTGTTTTTACATGTTGAAACCAGTGAAAATCTGTCAATTTAGTTTAAGCGAGATCAGTCTAGCTTAAGCGGAAATTTCTAGCTTAAGCGAGATCAGTCTAGCTTAAGTGAGAATTTCTAGCTTAAGCGAGAATTTCTAGTTTAAGCGAGACTAGTCTAGCTTAAGTGAGATTAGTCTAGCTTAAGCGAGAATTGCTGTAGAATTTTAATTCCTTACTTTAACTTGAACTTGTGGATTGATTCAATTACTTTTAAAAGCATGAATTGGGCAAATGAGTATGAGTAGAATGGTTTATGGTCTGTGATTGATAAGTTTAACATGATCTTGGCATGTGACTTGTATGAGATAGTTGGTAATCAAAGTGGCATGGTGTCGGTATGAATTACACTTCTATATTCATGGATTAGGAGGGATGATTTGGAATGGATTCAACATGGAACATGTATGAGGATGGATTATAAAGGTTGGCATGAGATTTATAAGCATGATAAATATTACATGATTGTTTGAATATGATTGGTATGTTGTCAGGACCCGTAATTCCATGAGCCTCTAGGTGAGACCTTATGGTGGTGCTTCAGTGGTCGGGACGTAATTTCATGACCCCTGTTAGTGGGAGTTCATGGTGGTGCCCCATCTATATAATTTAGTAATAATTCAAGGTTAGGTTGCATCCTGACACTCTAAGGAGTCAGTTAGTCTCACATAGAGCGGACTGACTCTTGTGGTGAGAGTAGCCGGAGGCCTGAAATTCATCAAGGGCTAACCTTGTGTATGGGGGTTGAGACATTGTAACATTGTAACACTTAGCTCGGGGGTGAGCAGAGAAATCCACAAGTGCAAGCATCCACTGAATCCGACTAAATTATATGTATCCGGATGAGTCGAGTTTGAGTCTTAGTGTATTGTTTGAAAGGTCATAACATGTTTGGATGAGATGTACTGATTGGAATGTGAAATAACATGTAATTGTATGATAAACTGCTTTGTACTCTAGCTTATCCTGTTGCTTGTTTGATTGCTTGTGTGTGGTTCTTCTCCTTTTGCGATGATCATCAATTTATTGATGTGAGCAGATGCGAGGAACACCGGCGTAGCCCATCTGGGCTAGATTCTACTGTCTTGGGCTTTCTCATAGGGCTATGGCCCATATACTATTTTGTCCTTTAGTACTTTAATAACTACTGTCAAGTTCTTGTATTATACTTTGTATCTGGCATCGTGGTGTGCATTGGTTTCGTCTAGTTTTTTTTTCTTTTGGATATTGTAAAGAGTAGTGGTTATACTTCCGGATTTGTTTCTTCTACTATATCGGTGTGACATTTCATTTAAATTAAGGATATTATTTAAATGGGGTGTTACAAAACTAGTTAATTTTTTTAGGCTTAAATACCTTTTTCGTCCTCATTTTCGTAGTATTTGTTGCGGATGGTCCTCATTTTGACAGAATGTTTAAAATGGTCATCATTTTTACCAAATGTTTAAAATGGTCCTCATTTTCGCAATTCATGTTTTATTTGGTCCTTTTATACGATGTCGTTTAAATTAGTAACGGAGCACTGTACATGTGACACTGTTTGTATTGAGTTTAAGTTGCATTAAAGTGTGTTACGTGTACTGTACAAATGACTAATTAACGTTAACTTTTCAATTTGGGAGAAATTTTGCAATTAGGCCTTGAGTTGGATTACAGTCGCGTTTTTTATCGTTGGAGGCGATTTCTTCATCTTCGTCTTTCTTGAGCTCGAATTTGCAGAGGAAGCAGCTAATACTTGTCATTTCATTGTTGGATTGCAGTCGCGCTCTTCATTTCAATTTTCCAGTTAATCATCATCAACGAGGTAAGTGAGTTAGGGTTTTGTAATTCTATTTTGGAGTTTGTTTGTGCCCAAACATTCCTTACCAAAACCCTAGCTCCCCTATTTATCCCCAAATATCTAATTACCATGTCTGTACAATACACGTAACACACCCTAATACAAACAGTGCCACATGTGCAATGCTCTGTTACTAATTTAAACGACGTCACATAGAAGGACAAAATAAAACAAATTGCGAAAATGATGAACATTTTAACATTCGATTAAAATGAGGACCATCCGCAACAAATACTATAAAAATGAGGTCAAAAAATGTATTTAAGCCTTTTTTTTATATGAAATAAAAGGAAATATAACGTTTATTTCAATCATTGATAAATACATAAAATTTTCCGTCCAAATTATAGACAATCTTTACAACATTTTAACTATTACTACTGTACAACGAACCAAAAGAAGAGTAAACCTGGCTATGGATTTCTGTAGCTATGATTCTGCAGTCATGGATAATGTTTGCTGAATAAGCTCCTGACGAAGTTGGTTGCTTCTTCCATTGACAAAACTTGAGAATCAGTTTCAGAAGTGTTTCTCAAACATAGTTTTCTGCCAAATCCAAACCCCACCTATATGTTAACGCTTCTGCAACACCAGGTTCAAACATGCAGGAATAAATTTTGAAGCTCATATCCAAACCCCACAATCTTCCTTTAACAAATTCGAAGACTTGGGATTTAGATCTTCCAATGAAATAGTTGTTGGAAGACCCAAGTATTTATAATGCTTATCCATTGCTTTGATATCAATCACCCTTTCTAGCTCAATGGCCAAACCTGTCATTTGTCAAGATTCACTTTCTGCAGTACAGTAGCTCTCTCCTTGGATTATTAAAATTGTAAATTTCAATAATTATTGTAAATATTGAAATGATTATCTTATAATAATTTCATGACATAATTATAATGCAAATCTTTGTATCAAATTGATCTTGCTGTCTTTCTCTATTTAAAAATAGAACAAAGATTAAAAAAAAGTTTATACTCTGCGTATTGATTTCTTTGTATTGGTCAGAATTTGTTCAAAATCATAAAATTATATGGGTCAGACTTTTTATCCAATAAGCTTCATTCACAATTTTATAATCTGAAATACCAATAAAAGAAAGTTTTGCTGGGAGTTGTAGGCTCTAACACACCTCTTTTACATATATGGTTGCAACAGCTGATTTTACACAACAGAAGAGAACCCTACAAGAGTACTTGTCTTGAGGGTGGACATTCTTGAAGGAACTCAGTAATGATCATAATCATGCAAAACTGGTATTTTAGATCCACATAGTCGTTATGAAAGAAAGTTGGACGAGGAGGGTTTATGGAATCATCCATTCTCTTCCATTATTTATTCCTAGACTTTGAAGAAGCCCATCCAAAGTAACCACAATTTGCTTCAGGATTAGACGCAGGGCCCTGTAAGTAGAAATCACTTTAATATTTACCACCTATTATGTAGGCTGGTGTTACTCAAATTAAGAAATGACAAACCCAAAAAACACAAGGTCAAACAGAAAAATATAATAACATAACCCGTACATACTCGTGACAAGCTCAAAGATAGGTCATTAAAACAAGTAATGCTTATTATTTTTCTTCACTTATTATATGGTGTAAGTATGCTAACTCTTACAAGACTGAATCCTCATTTTGGTCCTAATATATATGACCTTTCAATTTAGTACCTAAAACTAAATTGCTGCATCATGGTAAACTCTACGAATCTAGTTTACTAATCATCAATAAATTTTCATAAACTATTGAATTTGACAACCTTGAAATCAACTAAAAGATCAATATTGTTTTAATTTTAACAGGTGACTAAAGTCCTTAGATTGACAGATGGATTGAGTTGATTCCTCACAAAACTAGAGTTCAATGCAGAAAAATAACTGTCAGAGTAAGAAGCATAATCAGTGCCTAAAACCACTCAATGGAAACAGATTACCTCAGCGCGAGCACAAACATAGAATCTGCGGCCAAAATTTGGTCCTTGTTTCTTCACTACCCGAGCAATACAAGGTTCCTTATGGCCCTTGCAAATAGGTATACTATTCTGCATCAACTGTTGTATTCTTTGCCACTCTAATGAAGCCACATTACTCTTTTCTTCCTTTGTGGAACTATCCTTTGACCCAGCTAAATCCTGATCATATGCATCAGTATCCAACGAACATTGCCTGGGACTGATACTGTGATCAGAAACTGTAGGAGTTTCATGTAACTGAGGGTTGGGTAGAGAAGGTTCATCCTGACTATTTGAGAAATCAGTATACGAGGAGCAACTGATGTCATTGTCAAGATTTGTACTTTTCTGGAAAAATGACCGAAGTGAGAGCTGGGACCATTGACTATTTCTAGCTTTTTTGTTGGGTTTTTTACACTTGTGCATTATTGATTTTTCACTTTCATTCACTGATTTAGAAACAGCCTCCTGAGAAGAACCTCTGGAAAGTTCATTTGGTTTCAAAATGCTACCTTCATAAACCTGTCTTGGAAGAAATCGACATTCATTTGGACTGGTTGCAGATGAAGCAGCTTTGTTAGCTGGTTCTTCTCCCTCACAAGTACTATGCATTGCAATGTCTTCATGTGCCATCTTGCATGATTTAATTTGTTCAGAAACTTTCCTTTTCATCAACACTGACACTGCAAGAGAAGGTTCGTAAACAAAAAATTGTGTATAAAAAGAAACTCTCATCCAAAGAAGAAACGATGTTTGGTACCCAGAGTTTGCTGTATGCCATGAATCATGGGAACATATCTAGCAGATAAGGAAGGAGTACTGTGCAGAGCGACCTCAGAAATTTCATGTAAAGACATAAAAACTGGAGCATGATCAGATCCTTCCAGTTTAATGCTGCGCCCTTCCTTCCACCTATGGGCACTGAGCAGATCATGCAACTAAGTTATATCCCAACCTTGAGGAAGACACATGCAGCACATATGCATCCAAATATTGAGCCATTTAACAGAGTAAAGGTGAATAACCACACTATGAGTTCAAAACAAAATAAAAAGTCTATTAAAATTAAAGTGGACTTTTAGCCTAATTCAACCTTAAAAATCAGTTTGTAAGGTGAGGTTTGCACTCACTTATATATTGTAAATTGACCTTATTTTTAATCGACGTGTAATTTTCAATAGAATACAAAGGAAAACTATGAAAAGAGAAAAATAAAAACAAGTTATGAAAGGAGCAATACCATCTTTGCAAATTTCATAAATGTGTAATATCAAATGATCCAAAACACAAGGGCATGTTAAGTTTCACAAAGTACATGACATTTACATCATAAAAATAACCACCTAGGTTCACAGGCAAAAGAGCTTAGGATTCCACATACAAGGCTTGCATAATACCTCGGTATGCTTTCAGGCTTACACCGTTTGTACTGTGTCATAATGTCACATTCGTTGACATGACATCTTACAAAACAATGGCATTGCAGGTCATCTGAATCATGTAGGCATGAACCGGCAAACAGAATATGGTCAATTCTACTCCCAAAGTTGAATACTTCTGCACCTGTACTTTGCGACCAACAGGTGTATGCTTCCCTTCTGCATACAATCTCGAAGTGTACATATATAATTTAAGAAGATCAATACTTGTCATATTGAAGGTGTGATCCCATAATATTGAAAACACCATGTAACATTTGAAAAGACAAGAACGGAAATATGGAGGATGGTACATTACTAGCCAGTAGCCGCATGGAAGAGAAATGTGTCAGACAAAAGACTAAATATAAGATTAAAAGTTAAAACATAGTTCATTATTTAAGAAAAAAAAATTCTTGTAGTCTGAATTTCAAAAAAGACTACTTCAATATGAAAGTAAAAATAATATAATCCCATATTAAAGATGTAAATTCCCATAAAAAAAATAATAATGCTGATTAAGTATCAATATCACTAAATTTTCCAGGAGAAACCTACAGATCACATCTGATATTTAGAAATACAGAGTATCCATACCTGTCAGGATGTTTAGCTCTGAAGACATCACAAAATTTACCACCGTTTTCAATTAACATTGATTTGAACCATTTTCTAAATCTACATATAAAAATTCAGGAAAAAAAAAATTAAGACAACTATTAGCATGTGAGATTTAATACCACCAAAGATGCCTCATAGAATTCGGGTAGTAAACTCACTCATTATTTTCAAAATCAGGTCCTGCATCACATCGATCAATTGCAAATGGGGCAATATTGAGATCACCAACAACAAATATTCTCCTTCCTTGATGCAGGAGAGACTCCCATCTTTTCTATTAAAGAGACTATCAACATCAATCAACCAGAAAACAAGAGAAATGGAAAGTTTCAGTTTTGTAAAACTTAACAGAGGCACAAGAAATGAACATCAAACATAAACTACAATATTGATGTCCTATATTTTTAAAAGTAGATTTTCTTCTTTTGATATTTAGTGTTCACTGAATCATATTGATTTACAGGTAAAACAAAATAAATAGTAATATACTACTTTTAAAAACTAGCTTTATAGTTACTTCGCTCTGCTCTGAACACGTTCTGATGGACAGACAATATTCCAGTCAAATTTTCTTAGCAATGATGCAATTGGATGAACCAATTCAAACTTTTCAAACATACATTCTAATTATTAACTTCTGAATTTGGTTGAATAATTTACGGATTCCATTAACATATGAACATTCCAAATACCTGTAATACGCTGTAAAATTTTTGCTTAAATTGAATCCTCTCCGTGTCATCATTTGCAGCTCGAGGCCCATACACATTGAAAAGAACTGAACAGAATTGAAAACATGTATTCAATACGTCAAAAAAAAATATATACTTCTTTTTCTAATCACACTAATGTATCATGCTTCACACAACTGGTTTCAATTTTTTCCCTCCCGTGTACTCACCAAAGTGTGTGTGATCCGTGATAATGCATCGCCCCTCACTATCAAGACTTATAAGCTCATCTTTCGAAAATTCCTTTAGATCATCTGTCATGAACGGCAATTCATCTTTGCTAGCTTGAGAGTTTTCCAGAAGTCCAGTAAAGCCTTCTTCTGCTGCCAGTGGCAATGCCACTTCATTACTAGAAAATGCTGATTTTACACGACAAAACGTAATAACGCCTGCACACACAACACAATATGTTACCTCAGAAGTATGATTTAGACACTTTGTAGCACACTCTTTCAAAGAAGTTCTTTAGAGTTTAAAAAAATTATTAAAAAATACAAAATTGTGGAGTCTCACTTCTTATCAAGTAAGTGTCAATCATGATAATGTAATTTTGTTTTTTGTTTCCCACAAGTTTCCTCCTTTTACGCAATCCTGTTTGAGACAAGGTGAGGTACCAACAAGCTAGAAACTTGTCTCACCATGATGGTGGAGACTGGCCCTTAAACTAGAACCAACCTTAAGGTATCATAATTTGTAATTTTCTATAGGAAGTAATACCCTCTTCTTCCACTTTCTATTATTGATAAAAAATTATTGAAAATTACAAAAATCAGGACAGAATAATTAACTACTTGTGTGACCCAGTAAATTTTTGTGATTTCTAATCAATTCTAATTCACGAGAGAGAGAGTTCAAAAGAGTGTGCTAATAACATATTTTTCTTATCAATATATTTTTAAACAATAAAAAAGTACGCATTTGATATGCTAATGAGCATTGATACATAAAAAACAAAGAAGCAATAATATACTCTGGAAAAAAAAAATAGGAAACTAAGTAGGGCATTTTAAGAATGAATGAGAGAGGGGAGGGGTTACCGGAATAGCCAGTTCGGCCCCTCTGGGAGGTGCGGGTGCAGGAAAAGAAGGATTCGTAACCGTCGGCCATGATCAAGTCCGCCGTAAGTTCCTGTCTCCGAAGTTTGGTCTCCTGAAAACAAAGGATGTCGGCGTCGAATGAATTTAGCAGATTCCGGAGCGACCCGAACTGCGATATGCGCTGTCTCAGGCCATTCACGTTGTAACTCACAATCTTCATTCTTTCACTCTGTCTTCTTCTCATTCACACACATTACAATTTAGATTTTCAATTTCTTTTCTTCTCTTTACCCCCCTTCCTCTTCTCTCCTCCCCAGCTATACGCAATTGCATATGAGTTTATTTCTTCAACAATTTTTTCTTAAAAAGAAAATACAAAAGTATCCCAATTCCAAATATTGCTAACTATTTTTTTTTTTTAATTTAGGCTTAGACTTGATACTAGTATTTCTTCCCTCCACCTTCATAGTTTTCTTTCTGTACCTCCATACATTTGAAAATTTCATTTTTTCTTTAATTTTGGTTTACATAATAGAAAACAGTTTGGGAAATGTATAATATAGAATATAAAAAAATACAGACATTTAATTTTTTATGTTTTAAATTGTACGATCCAGAATAATTTTTTATTTTACACTTTAAATTATATAATTTAAAATAATATTATATTTTGAATTATACAATTTAAAATAAAAAAATAAATTTTGAATTATACAGTCTAAAATATAAAATAAAATAGTATTCCAGGGGATTATAAATTTAAAATGTATTTTTAAAGGTAAAATGAAAGTTGTGGTAGGAGAGTGACGCACCTGCTTTATGTGGTTGGTTGAATGAAGGGGTTGCAGTAAGAAAAAGAAGATGGGGTTGATGTGAAGGTGAAGGTGGAAGTAGAAGATTGATGATATGCAAGAAAAAAGTTGGTTATGAAATATCTTAATATTGTTTTGTCCAGATCTTGAGTTTTGAATTCCTAGTCTTCTCCATCAGTGGGTGTTTGCACTTCACTATCATTCCAAAGGACGATAATGATCTCATATATAATCTTATACCATTTCATTTTAGTCCATCAGATGGTCCTAATACATAACTTGCTTCTATTAAATTTATGTAATTATCCATGTTATTTAATCTATTAATATATATTATAATAATTATATATTTATAATTATTATTTATTTTCAATTAATAATAATAATTATTATTATTATTATATAATAATTGTAATATTATTATAATAATTATATTATTATTATTATTAATTAGGAACAAAATTCAAATAAATGTAGTTTTGTAATATGTTACATGTTAATTTTTTTAAATGAATTAATTATATAAAATAAAATAAATCTAAATGTAACTAGATATATTTTTTGTTTGGTAAATTAAATTGTGTATATTTAAATTATTTTAGGTTTTTATTGAAAATATTAATAAATTATTGCATGTTATTAATGATAATATCAATAAATTATATTTTTCTAATTTTAAATAACGATTTTAATTTCATTTTAATATTATTTCTTCTATTTACATTAATGTTGTGTTTGGATTGAAGTGTGGATTTGAGGGAGTTAATTTGTCATGATTTGAGTTAATTTTTAGATAAAAATGGAGTTGTTTGAATTAAGGAAAATATAGTATGATTTGAGTGGATATGATATGAGTGGAAAATTTATGAAAGTTTGTATATGATGTGATTTATAAAATTTAATAAATTATAATTTTTAATAAAGTACATTGTATGATTACTATGTTATCCTTCAATGTAAATAAAATAAATGATTTTAAAATAAAATAAAAAATATTATTTAAAATTAGAAAAATATAATTTATTGATATTATCATTAATAGCTTAAAATAAATTATTATTATTCTCAATGATAACTTGAAATAATTTATAATATAGACTATTTAATTTATATCTCCACATTTATTTAAATTTATTTTATTTTATATAATGAATTCATTTACAAAAGATATTTATTTAAGTAATAATAATAATAATAATAATGTTATTATTATTATATAATACTAATTATTATAAATATATAAAAAAAAGAAAAAAAATATATATATATATATATATATATATATATATATATATAATTATTATATATAATAGAAAATAATAAATATAAATAAATTAAATTATTAAACACAAGAACAATGAAGTAATTTTAACGTGATGAATTATTTTTCCTTGTGTTTTCTGCATTTTAGAGAGTGCTAAAATCTACAATTTATGTGCAAATTCGTCCTCTCAAATCAGCACAAATTAGTGGAAGCAAACACGTATCCAACTCACTATCTATCTGCATGAACAGTACTCATGCAGATCCAAACACAACATAAAAGATAAAATGGTAATCATGCAATTTAATCTATTAAGAATAAAAATTTATTAAAGTTTACCAATCACATGATACATAAACTTTCACAAATTTTTCATTCATATCTACTCAAATCGTACTATTTTTTTAAATCCATACCTCATCTTCACTTACAAATCAACACAAATCCACTCCCTCAAATCTACACTCCAATCCACACACACCATTAGGGGATGTGTTCACATGTGAGGATTGATTTGGAAGAGAGGAAGATAATTAATTTGATTGGATTAGAGGGTGAAGTTTATGTTGTTCATTTTAAAAGATTTGGAGGTGAACGAGAGTGAATTTAGGAGTAACATTTGTGAAAATTTGTGATTGATTTGATTGATGCGATAAATTAATGTTGTGTTTGGATCCGTATGAGTACTGTTCAGGCGGATGGAAAGTGACTTGAAAACGCGTTTGGATCTGCTTGTTTGCACTGATTTGTGAGTGTGGATTTGCATGTGATGTGAGTTGTAAAATTTGGCACTCTTTAAAATAAAGAGATGTACAGAGAAAGCCAGATCATCCTATTAAAATTAATTTATTGTCCCTCTTTTTTAACAATTTAATTTATTTATATTTATTATATTTATTAGTTTCTTTTTTTCTGTGAACGTATGCAGGAAAGATTGCTGACTTCACACCCTGCATAGGTTCCTACATAATTAGTATTATATAATAAAATATATATAATAATTATATATTAATTATATGGATATGGATAATACTCTATATTTTATATATATATATATATATAATTTTAATTTTAATTATTATAATAATTGGTATTATGTAATAATAATAATTAATATTATTATTCAAATAAATATCTTTTGTAAATGAATTAATTATATAAAATAAATAAATTTAAATAAATGTGGAGATATAAATTAAATAGTCTATATTATAAATTATTTTAAGTTATCATTGAGAATAATAATAATTTATTTTAAGTTATTAATGATATTAATAAATTATATTTTTCTAATTTTAAATAATTTTTTTAATTTTATTTTAATATCATTTCTTCTATTTACATTGAAGGGTAAAATGATAATCATACCATTTACTCTATTAAAAATTATAATTTATTAAATTTTATTACACAAATTTTCATAAACTTTCCACTCAAATCATACCATAGTTCCCTTAATCAAAACAACTCCATTTTTACCTACAAATCAACTCAAATCAATGCAAATCTACTCCCTCAAATTCACACTCCAATCCAAACATAGCATAAAAATTATATCTAAATGAGTTAACTTTGTTTTATAATTTTTTTTAAAAGAATAAATTAAAAAAGATATATTTTAATAAAAAAAGACAATATATTTACTTTTTCAACATTTTTTCATAAACAATTTAAAATTTTGGAGTATTAATTATTGTTCTAAGCGTAATTTCAAAAGCCATATTTTTTTATATTATTATCATAATTATGCAACATTATTAGTAGACTAGCATGAATTAAGAAAAGAAAAAAAATAAATTGAGGACATAATGGTAATCTTATTCAAATCACTCTTAAATCATTTGAGGATAGATACAAAAATAATGGAATCCCTTGTTTCTTCTTTTTCCTCTCTCAAATCCTTACAAGTGAACAGGTAATTTACTCTCAAATTATGTCTCTTTAATTCTTTTGAAGAGTTCCCTTTAAGTGAACATAGACGATCTCATCTCATTATATTTGTAGATATATGAGTCAATTTTGTTTAAGTTTGTTTAGTCCGAGTTGAGTCAGGTTAGAATTGGATTCAAAAAAATCTAGTTTTTTTTTTTAATGTGGATCGAAGGCAACCTGACTTTGTTTACCCACGAATTGCTAAGTTGAAGGTGAGTCACACATCTTGGACAAATTGCTCATTCTTGTTCATCTAGAGCCTATTATGCACTATTTCAAGAGTGACGGGTTTAGACAAACCTCTTGATGGTCCTACATTTCTACCTTCTTTATTATTGAACCTTAGGTGATGATCCATTTTTAACTCAATCCGGAATAATTCAATCCATGGATCGACTATTTTTAATCCATAAATATATATTTATATATATAACCCAGAGAGACTATATTTGTGTTTACCATATATCTCAACAGTTATAACAGGTGGGAACTCAACCTTGTAGTTGGACTACATCTCCAGAAAGTTGGACCGGGTATTGGCATAGCACAATCTTAGACACCCACTGAATCAAGGACTTACGAGAATATAGGTAGAGAGAAGAGATAGTGGTTCAAAAGGTGATGTGCATTAACCAAAGATATCAATGAATTGCAAACATTCATTAAACAACTAATTAAACTATTCTTAAAAAATGGGAAATGGAGCCCTTCCCTACTACACGCACCCAATAATTGTGAACCTTAGAAAAAATATTCTAGGATAACTTGAAGGGCATTTCCAATGGTCTTGTCTTCACTGTCTTGATGTGGTAATCTGCAAGCTCTGTTGCAATCTTTACCTGTTCTCCAGTCAGTGGTATAACAAAGTGGAATGCAGTAGAGGAGCTAGTCTTCTCTTGCACCATCTTTGCAATGGTCGACAGCAAGGGAAACCTAAACCTCTTCAGTTTTCCGACATCTTCAGAACTCCCATAGTAAACAAAAAATTGTGGGTATTTGCATCTGGCTATCATCGCAAAGGCTTCCATCAATGGACGTACCTCCGCCTGAACGGCCTCATGAATAAACACCGGTGAGGATGTGAGCATAAGGTACTCGTGTATACACTTATACGCATTCAAATCACTCCATGCCATGATTTCTAATACATAATTTGCAATCCTTCCTACGTCTTTTTCTCGCTCCCTCTCTTCCAGGAGGCACTCTATAATCTGCTTACACAACTGCCGATCAGACCGCAGAATTGTGTTTACAGTTTTTGCCATTTTCAGTTTGAACACCGGCCGGATCTCCTTCTCCTCTGGATAACCTGCTACAACCTTCATATCATTGATATGCTTGGTAAAAACTGCATCGTAGTCTTTGCTGGATACATTCTTCAAGATCAGAAGAATGAAATACCCATGGTATATCAGTATCTCGCTCCTTGTAAATTTCTTCGAGTGATCTATGTTAACAATAAAACGCTCTGCTTGAGAAGGGACTTTGACTCTTATAAATCTAATACCCTTCTCAGCACAGGTCTCACCAATGCACGGCCCCAGCGTGGCCCATGATCTACTCAACATGGACAACACGCATCCTGCAGCTACGTAAGGATTTTCTGTTACCATTGCGCTACGCATCGAGAGACCAAACGCTAGGTTAGTGTCCCTTGCATCATCCTCATAAGCATACACGTCTTCTACTGCTCCCTCGGCATAGAACTGCTGAGTTCCAACTGCATCAAACTTTTTCTCCTTAAAGTTCTCGCGAATATCTATCTCATGTCTTTTCATCTCCCAACGTATCTGTGCATCCATGGCTGATCACGGTTGGAACAAACATCGGATTTAATCAGTTCTATCTATCTTAGTTTTGTTAAAAGATGAATGGAAAACCTTACCTTCGGATTGTCTGCACCGCTTCATATTCCTTTGGTGTTCATGCTCTTTACCAAACTTTTTGGATGTGGAAGAGTACGCTACGTCTTCCTGCACACTTAGTATATATGCACACTTAGTGAAAACCAACCTAAACTACCCGCACCTTAAACTCTAAACATACCACTTTCTTAGCATGTATTTCTGTAACCACCCGCACCTTGAGGGAGATGATACTTTAACCTTCCTTTTTTTTTTTTTTTTACCCACTTACTTGTTATGTTATGTGACATGGAATTAAAATTTTGATTTTTTAATTAAAAAAAGAGGGCTACGATTTCAGGATTAAGAGTCACTCCTCTTCGCTTTCATCTCTTTTTCTTGATGGATAAGATCATAACTTTGTTGATACTTCTCTATTTTTCCCATTCCTGTTTTCGGTTTATGGGCTTGAAATTGGGAATCATAAACATTCATTCTCATTACAAACCGCCAGCAATGCATAGGACGAGAAGTGTCACATTCGCTGTTTTTTTTTCACATAAACACTTCAAAATCCTCTATATCCTCTTCAAAATCTCTATTTAAAATGTCTATTTAAAATGTTTAATTTTTTGGTAGACGAATTGTCTAAGTTTACAGGAAATGGCTGCGCAAAAAGCAGAAAATTTTTGCCTACCAAACCTTAGCTGCTGTCACCAATAATTTTAGTGATATTCACAATCTAGGTGAGGGAGGTTTTGGTCCTGTCTACAAGGTATAAGGAATAAATCATAAACATAATAGAGAAATTTTTAATTGGTTCATGTTTACTCACCTACTTCTGGATTCAACAACTTGATTTTTTCTAGTATTTAGCTTTTCCCCTTTTTGTGAAAATTCTAAAAAATGAAAATGCTCCCTATTGTATTTTTGCACTTGTGTTTTAGTTTCGGGGTATAAATGTGGCTTTGGATCCAATTCTGATATTATACCTAGTGCAGCCATTTCAAACTGCAAACGGTCAGTCTATTGAAAATAAGTATTTTTTATTGGTAGGAGCAAGTGAATTAAGTCTGTTACGAGAGATAATTTAGTTTTTCTGTTTGTCATAAATTAATATGTCAAAAATGTAACATTAAATTGTGAATGCCAAGAAAGAATGCAATAAAAAAACAATTGAGTTTCAATATTCTTATATTGAAAACGGTTATTAAATATTAAAATTAAAATATAAAATAGTGTTCAATGAAATAGTTCTAATAACACTAATTGGTCGTGCTTGTTCAATGAAGTAATTCTAATAACACTAATGGGTTACTCCTAATACACTATTAATTTTCATGAATTGTTTCATATACTCAATGGTTAAAGATGTAAGTGTTTTTTATGTGTAGAATTATGTCTTTTTCTAAATAAAATTTTGTACATATAATTGTTCTTATTTAATTTAGTGTTTTTCTGTGTATAATTATATGTCTTCTTCTAAAAAACAATTGTGTACATATGATCGTTCTTATTCAATTAAGTGTTTTTCTGAATACAATGATGTCTTTTCCTAAATTAAATGTTGTATATATAACAATTCTTATTCCATTAAATATTTTTCTGTGTACAATTATATGTCTTCTTCTACATTAAATTTTGTACATATAATCGTTCTTATTCAATTAAGTAGTTCATATAACATTAGATTGTTAATGCCAATAATGCAATAAAAAAAAACAATTGAGTTTCAATATTGTTATATTGAAAAGGGTTATTAAAAATTAAAAATTAAAATATAAAAACCATTCAGACATATATATATATATATATAATACAAATTTAAACACAATTTTACTCTTAAATTAACATTATACATACTTACAATGAAAAAAACAAAAACTAATTAGTCACCAACCCATTTGAAGTATGTCAAGTACAGGAGCAAAACAACCACATAACAATATCACTCAAGGTTCTTCCGAAAGCTGGTTTTACATGAACATAGAGTTCTGCACTACTCTCTATATCTCCCTTCTTTACATTATTTTTAGCATCAGGCTTTATGAGCAACATACTCACCAAATTCACCATATTCCGAACTATTTCTTCCCTTTATTTAAAGGGTGTGATAACTTCTTTCACAACAATCTTTCTCTCATCATTCAGCTTCCCCTACAATCAAACTCAAATCCCACTAATCACAAACACGTGAAATACAATAGAGAGCATTTTCATTTTTCAGAATTTTCACCCAAAAGGGTGAAAGTCAAATACTGAAAAAATCAAGTCGTTGAATCCAAAATTTGGATTGAATTTCAGAGAAAACATGAACCATCACGAACCAATTAAAAGCTTCTCGATTATGATTATACCTTGTAGACAGGGCCAAAACCTCCCAAGCCTAGCTTGTGAATATCACTCAAACTCAAATTTTGTGTGACAGCAGCCAAGGTTTCGTAGGCAAAAATCTTCGCTCTTGCGCAACCATTTTCTGTGTAAACTCAGACAATTCGTCTACCAGAAAACTAAACGTTTTAAACAGACAATTCCTCTCTAAACCTACCACTTTCTTATCATATATTTCTTATCATATATTTATGGATTGGTAATTGTTTAGTACACTTTGCATTCCAAAATTATCATTTTTACACCCAGCATATATTATACCGATGTAATTATGTCAAAAAAATTACAAAATCATATTAAATATAGTTTGATATTGTTTCAATCATCTATATTATAGATCATAAATGATTATTAGCTTACTATTAAAACTACTATTTTTTATGCACTTATATAAATAAACTTCTTATTTCAATCATTAAATAAATTTAAATTTATTAGAATGTAATACTAATTTTTGAAAATCAGAGATAATTTTCAAAATATACAAAATAACTAATTTTTGAAAATTATAGTTAATTTATACAATTAATTTCAAAATAGTATTACTGAATAATTTTACTAAATAATACAAAATCATCTTTGTAAATTTTAATGCAATTATACTTTATGTTGTATACACCAACAGTTAGAAAATATTACATACAGACAGAAATAAACAAGAGCGAAGATAATAAAAAATAATAAGGAATAATAACCGTATTAAATTATTCAATTTAAGTTATGATTCATAAAAACAATCATTATTATTTTTCCACTTCTAAAGTAACTCGATCTTTGTTAATTTAATAAACTAATTCATCCGTGTGGTTTCAGACTACTATCGTGTTACAAAAGCAAGCCTGTGACATCATAACAAAAGATGCACGTAAAATGCATATTACCAAAGCAAACCTGTGTGTGACCTTATAACAAAATATGCACGTAAAATGCATATTACCAAAGCAAACCTGTCACATCACTGATATAAACTAAGAGCACAGGCAAGTCATCAAAGACATCAACCACTCCCTTACGGTATTACCCCATAATACATTGTTAACACCACTTCCCGCTGATTCTTAGAGTACGGTATCACACTAGTATACCAAATTTATACAATTATTTTACTAGTATCTACCAAGATCAACCGGGTGCATTCGCTTTCTGCAAGGAAAAAAAAATTAGAGATGGAAAAACATTGAGAAGGAACAGAATCTGATTCATATTTCATTTCATGATCATTTATAGTGTTTTGTTTTCCATTTTTGGCCAGAAGATTTTATTTATAGTTACAAATTACAAAGCCAATCCACGCATAAATGATACTGCTGAAACCGCAACGCTTGAAGCCAATCCACGCACGGTCTACATAAACTCTACCAAACACGTCTTGATGTAGTCCTCGTAAAATTGTGGACATAATCACCGTGAAGGGGATACCATAGTCAGCACAGATGAGTGATTAAAACTTGCATAAAAGAGATATTCTTAAGAGCTTCAGCACAATCACACAAAAGATACAAAGTGGAACTCCGGTTGCATCTCCAAATTTATCTGCCTCGGAAGTACCGCTGTTCTAGATTTTGCGTTGATACTCAGGTGGGCTTGAAACCTTTTGAGAACCTATGCTCGCAGTCCTTAGAAGCCTACGGAACTCTGATATGCTGATTTTGCCGTCTTTGTCGATATCAGCTTCCTCCAGCAAAGGATCAATGGAGCCTCTCATGCCTGTATGCTGAAAAGCCAAGAAGGAATATTAGATATAGCAACTACGTTAACTTAATTGTTTTAGACGTTTATCTGTACAAATGTGTACCGCCTAAAACCGAGAAGCGACAGCCCTCCCCAAAAATATCATAAACTTATAAGAATGCAAAAACTAAAAGAGAACTATTTTGAATCCTTTCGAGAGTTTCGCAATAAACGTGTTGGGGCATTCACAAAAGTTGTGATACCAACCATTCTAAGTTCCTCTGGAGTAATATAGCCATCTTTATCTAAGTCAAATTTCTCAAAAGCAGCTTGTGACCGCTGCTGCCACTTGCTAGAGTCGTCCTCCAACTGATGCACATGTAATGTAGCTGCCACAAACTCACTAAAATCCACTAGCCCATCAGTGTTGCTGTCTATCTGCAAACACAAGTTTGAATTATATTACTTTTGCAAGCCAGAGACAAAGCAGCATTAGTGGAAAAGAGTAATTTGGGGAAGCGACATTTATCTTCATAGAAGTAAAAGAAATTTCATCAATTACCAAAGAAACTCTGTAATTTTAGACGTAGAAATAAAGGCTGAGAAGAAGCAGCTAGCAAACAAAATTACATGTGTTTCTTGTAAAAGATCAAATATACTAACCGCTTGCAATATCTCTAGTACACGTGGTTCTTTCAACTTCCAAGGAAGATCTTTCGCAAGAGCCTGCACAAAATCTTCCCTTTAGACTAAAATAAGGAAACATTTAAGGGAATAATTCGCTCACCAATAGATAAGTGGTGTTTTTAGATATTAGTTTGTTACAAAGACAGTAAACTAAACACTACCTGTCTCATCTCTTCCAAACTAATAGAACCACTTTTGTCCACATCTATAGCATCAAATTGATCTTTTAGATCAGCCATCTCTTCTTCGTTAAGTGTGCTAGCCAATGCCTGCAGGGTAATTATTGAAATTATGTGTTTCATATGATCATCAAACCAGTAGCATTTACCTTATACAAATCATAATCCTAGCTAATTAAGGAAACAAATCTTGATTAAGAAATATGGTAGCTAATCCAAAGAGAGAAAGAAGAAATAGGGAAACTAATTCTAAAGGATAATCTAAAATATGATTAGATATTTCCATATATTCCGACAGTAATCAATTGTCAGAAAAGCTGGATGTCAAAAAGTTCCATGCCTTCTGTCATGAAAAGTCAAGAACTAATTCTTACCCTGAGTGCAAATTGTTTCAATCGACTATATTTCACAAATTGCCGCATGTTGCTAAGAACGGATATATCAATAGGAATCTCCGATGCTTCTCCTCCTTCTCTAACCCATGGATGTGCTGGAATTATCAAGTTTAATCAAAAACAGTTACACATTAGGGAAAGCTTCAGTTAAGAAAGTGGGTTGCATAGTAGATAAAATAATACAGTTTGACTTTGCAAATTCCATGAATAGATAATGCCACTTGAACAACACTAAAGACATGATGCAGTTGCATTCCATTTAGTGCAAAATAGTTAGATTAAATTAAGTGGCACAAAAGCAAGTTGAGTTGAGACTCTATATAATCTAAAGTGATGTTTATATAGCATTACCACTGTCCAGAAACAGCATAGATCATGTTCACTCAATATAACTGTAAAAAAATCTTCAGTAAAACTGCCGAGTTCATTCAGCAAAGCTAGCATGGCTGAACACTTAGGGCAGAAAGCAGTTAGAGGTTCAAAACTTCAAGCTATTATATATGCTAAAATATCTCGTTTTAGTTTATCTTTTTTATAAACAACCACTACTGTAGGAACAGTTGCATCCCCATTCTCTCAAGAACATTAACCTATACTCTTCCGCTCAATCTCACTAAATTCTCATTTTTCTGTTTCCGGTTTGTATAACTTGTTCAATCAACCAGACCATAATTTGGGGAGATGGAGCAACATATGGAATCCACGGAAAAGATAACCAAAGAAATAGAGAGCATGGTGTGCAGCTGTATTCATCGGAATCTAATATCATATAGATCAAGATGCCTGATAACATCAATGTGATTAAACTGAAACTAGGGTAAGGGAAGAAAAACATAGGCTTTGAGATGGTAGACAAAAGAGACAACAAAGGCATATTTCAAGTTCTGCAGTTCAGAGTCATCTGAATGGAATAAGGAGGCAGTGAAAATTGCAACGAATCACTCTGGTTATGAAGAATTCTGTGTGGGACACCGTCGAACATGAGTAAGGAAGAGAAAACTTTCCTATTTAAAGATAGCAACTTAAAGGGCTGGATGGCAAGAATCAAGTTCTTTAGATTCATCAAACAAAAAGTGGTAGAGGGTATAGCCTATATCAACATGAACAGCACAAAGGTTTGATTTTGGTTATTATAAAAGAAGTCCCCAGACCTTTCTTGAGAGCAAGATCAACTAACAAAGTCCTTGAAACTGGTTCAACACACAAGCTGATTACCAGTCTCCTTTCAATATGTCTCTTGAAACTAGTGGTCTGGGTCACCAATATTGCAGCTTTTGCACAGTACTAATGCTCAGCTATACCACCTGGGCGTTAGGGCTACAGCTAGTCATGAGATGTTAGGATCCAATAACAAGGTATTGGTCACTTGGACAAGCAAGAAGCAGTTTATGGTGGCAAGGAGTAGTGTAGAAGCTGAATTCAGTGCTATGGCTCCAGGTATATCTTACACTCCAACTCTCATACAAATTCTTATATCTTTCTCAGGCTGATAAAATAGTGCAATGCTACATAATTACATAAAGTCTTTTAATTACATCTATAAATTTAAGTGAACCTTTAAAGAAAAATGGATTTTCGTAACAACAGGACAATATGTATAACTTAAATTATTACAAATAACTGAGCAATTACTTAACATTAAAAGGAAAATTGATCTTAGTGGAAAAAGATAAAAGCAAAATTTTAAGATATAGTCACATAGTAGAATTCAATATTTGGTATCATTCTAATTTATATATTAACGATTATTAGAAGTGGACTTTGAGACTAAGACAACCTCACAAAAACTAAATTAGTAAAATAAAATCTGCATCTAACTTATATGTTATAATTTGGTCATATCACTAGTCGATATGAGATCTTTAACACACTCTTTCATGCTGAGAACATTGAGTGTGGGAATAGAGAGGGATCCAATAACAGGTTGCATGATAAATTCAACAAACCTCATTAAAATAACTTCTGATATCATTTTAAAAAGTTTATCCTACCAGGTGTGAGGTTATGTACAAAACATGTAATTCTGAGACAAGTGTTCTATATCTATACAGAAGATGAATGGGTCTAACCATTCCACTTCCACTGCAAAGTCACTTAATGCTCCTACATTCCCAATTGATTAATCTTCAATAACACTGGAAAACTATATCAAATGGTGAGACATGTCAATCCACTAGTAGCATTGTTTCAGTGGCACGTATTGGTAATTAATTCTTCTTCTTGTCTCTCTCAATCACCGTCTCTTGGTCACTGGTTTATTGACTCTGTTTTACCCAACCCTTCCCATCCCTTACTGTTGACTTTATTTTTTATATTGCTAATTGCTCTTATAAGTTATTGTCTATTTCCTGATTGACCCAATCCCTTGATATTAACCTTAACTTCACTAAAAATAATGTTATCGAGCAAGATAGGATATCCTTCAAATGATTGGTATCGGATGTGAGTCACATGATCTTCACTATCTCTATCCATTAACATCAATATGTGCATTAATGGTCTCTCCAATGATGATTCATGCTCAATTAGGACATCTTGAGTAAATTGCAAAAGATGGTGTCAAGTTTAAAGCATTTGTCTACTTTGAATTATGAGCCATATTAATTAGGAAAACATGTTTGTTACTATTACCCTGATAGTCTTATTAATCAAGCTTCGTCTCATTTTTTGTTTAGTTTGCTATGATATTTGGGGATTGGGGAGTCCTTCCTGTGGTGTTACTCCTTTTGGTTTTAAATATTTTATTACCTTTAATAATTGTTCGAGATGTACTTGGATTTGTTTAAAGAAATATTTTCTATATTTCAAACATTTTTAATGAAATCATAACACAATTTGGTATATCTACAAGTACTTTATTGTTTTTGGTTCAAACATGATTTGGGCATAACTTCACACTTGGTGGAGATAAACTTTCTAAGAGCCTTAAATAAAAAATTCAAAAAATCTTGTAAGTTTTAACAATAAAGTAGCATTTAAATGGGTGCATTTTGAATTCTATATATTCAATGCCTAAATTTTAGGTGCTATATAGAACAACCACCTAAAAAATGATATTACTATTATCATCATCATTGATACTACTTTTATTTTAGACAAATATCACTTAAAGGCTCAAATAACATAATAAACAGTCTTCTAATTGTAAGAAAACAATAGGATACATACATAGAGCTTGAGCAGCAGTTAATCTTGCCCGAGGATCCTTTACCAGTAATTTTTTCACAAAATCTTTTGCAGCATTACTAATAGTTGGCCATGGTTTCCGTTGGAAATCAGGCTTCTTCCGTAAAACCTGCATATCAGATCATAAATTATACACAACAACAAAAACATTAGCCAATTCCCTTGTAAATATTCAAAATTACGTGAACAATTGAAGGTCAGACGTATAATAGTCATTAAGAATTACATGATAATAATGTATTCTACCTCCTTAAAAATACCATCCTCAGTCTTATCCCAAAATGGGCGTCTCCCACTCAGCAATATGTATGTAATAACACCAATGCTCCACACATCTGATTGTGGGCCAGACTTGCGTTTTAATACTTCTGGTGCAACATAGTAAGCACTGCCAACAATATCATGAAACTTCTTTCCTGCAGGATTTTTTTAGTTTTCAGCAATAGAAACCTATAATTCTCAAATAAAAATTGTAAGAGCATGTCTTGTAACTCAATCAAAGAAATAGGAGAACAATTCCGAAACAGAAAATGGAAGACAAGAAAAAGAAAGAAATTGGTCATGCAAATGAGCACTCTCCCTCACCAGGTTTAATGAAATCCGACAAACCAAAATCTGTGGCCTTTAAAGGTGAATCTTCTTTGGTTGATTTCAGAAGAAAATTCTGCACGAATATGAAAAAAAAAATCATCATATAGCATCTAGTCGTATAAATACCATTTCACACAAATTTGGCAGATATGTAAAGTGTTTGACCATACTTCTGGTTTCATGTCCCGGTGCACCAAACCATGTAAATGACACTCAGCTGCAACCTTGAGCATCTGCCTTACAACCACCGCTGCATCTTTTTCAGTATAACGACTGTCCTTCCTGATTGAAGCAAATGAAGAGGAAGTAAGTTCTGGTACACATAAATATAGACTCACAAATCATTCTTAACCCTGGTTTTGCAATTTCAATTTAGAAATTCAGAAGTTACACATAACCAAAATGTGTAAACCTCCACTTAGGCCCCCGAGATTATAAGTACTACGAAAAATGGTCCGTGAATTTACAAAACCTTCATTTTACTCCCCAAATTCATAAAATGTTTCATTAGCTTTGGTAAATAATGCACAAATACTATACATGTATCGGATACGATATGTATTTGATACAATGATTCTAAAACTATCTAGGATAGACAAAAGGATGAGCAAGGTCGCCAAACTCAAAATTCTAAGTAAACTCGTGGATCTTTCGTAAAATTGACTCAAATCCATATCACAAACTGGTAAGACTTTACCTAACATGTAAAACAATATTAAAAGTCTATTAATGACATATATGCGTAACATAATACTCTTAATACATCAATAATTCAATATTTGCTCTTCATAATAAAGAAAAGTAGCCAATCACAATAATAAATTATGATAGTACATTAGTGCTAAATAAGATGAGACTTGATAGATAACTAAATCATGTACAAATTCACAAAAACATAAATTCTTAGTGTGAAAACAATTCAAAATGGAGTAAATTTCTTCGGATAACTTGAATCTAATAAAATATAGTCATTGTAGGAGGAAAAGTCAAACATAAAATACATTTGATTTGATTTCAAAACTTGTTACTAGATGACTAAATCATACATAAATTCATAAAAGCATAAGCTCCTAATGTGAAAACTGGAGTTAATTTCTTCAAATAATTTTATTCTAACATAGTATTACCATCGTGGGAATGAAAATCAAACAAAAATTACATGAGTTGATTTCATAACTTGTTAACTCACATCCTGACTCGAGAGTTTGTGAGTATACCACAAGTTCAAAGAGTTTACCGAAGTTTACTCAGAACAGAGTTTGATAGTGAGTTAACTCATTTTCTCTAAGGTAGTAAACTCAAGAGTTTGACAACCTTGGGTGAGGATGACCCAACCCAGATTATTGGTCTAGCCAAGCTGAATTTGATTCGGATGAGTTTGAATTTGGAAATAGGCACCATGTATTTCCTAGGACTAGTGCGGGAGTAGTCACAACCCATTTTATTTTAATATTCTCTTAAAAATATAAGTTTTTTGAACTATATAGATAATGAATATTTGTATAGCATGATATTGAAATTATAGTAAATTTGTTAAGTTTAAGATATATATTTATAAAATACAGCTTAATTTAAGTTTTAAATTTTTGTCTTATTCTATGGTTTAAATATACATAACGTAAAATTGTTACATAGTATAATTATTAAAAAAAAAAAACAAGAACAAGAGAGTATAAACCAGAGTCATGATTTATTAATTGATATCATCTACAAATAGGAAAAGTACTATCAATCTCACTCTTTTCTAGAGCTAATCCGTAAATAGAACAATTTCTATTTTTTAATTCATCAAGAGGTAATACTTCTATATATCTATATTAATTATTAATTACACATGCTTCTTCTATGTCTCATGTATGTTGTTGAATTTTCATCACTATTTTTAAGGGCATGAATACTTTACCAATATGTATAGGATCAAGAGTACCAGTTTTACTAATATTGATGTTTCATCAGTTTTAGTACTTTTCCAGTAAATTTTTCACTTAAACTGAATAAGGTTTTGTAACATTAAGCAAAGTCAGGGACTGTAGTATAAGTTGTGTAACGTAAGGGACTGGAATAGCCAACACTTTCAATCTCAGGGATTAAAGTGTTGAGGTTTCCTAATACAAAAATAGCAATCATATCCAAAATCAAACAATACTTACTTGGCCAATATCCGATCTAGCAGTTCACCGCCCTCGCATAACCTAAGAAGCACGTATAAAATTTAAATCAAATGGAAAGAAAACAAACCGCAATTTGATAATTGAGCTCCCAAAGCATAAATCCAGAACATATATGTAAAAACAGAGCAACAAAAGAAGAAACGGCAACCAAAGCAACTTACTCCATAACTATATACACGTAATTATCATCTTCAAAAGCATCATAGAACTGAACCACATTCTCGTGGCCAGTGAGCGCTTTCAATATCTTGACCTCTCGCTTAACATCCTCAACGGCTATAGGCTGAACCATCTGCCATCAATTCAAATTCAAGAATAAAAAAAAAATCAAAAATCAATTCCTAACATTACATACAGCAATGAATCACAAGCACTGAATTCGAGTCAATTTGCATTCGTCATCGTAAGATTCATAACTTAAAGGACGATGCCATGAACGAAAATACCTTACTCCTATCGATCCTCTTAACGGCGACGCGATCGCCATTAGCTTTGTCGATTCCTACGTAAGTGTAACCGAATTGGCCGTGTCCCAGCAATTTGCCCAGCGTGTACCGCGTATCGAAATTTTTGTTGTAACCGAAATCGGTGCGCTTTCCGCACGGCACCTGCCGCGCACTTCCCTTGTTTCGTTCGGGATTGGCCGCCGCCGTCGGCGATTCGGGCTTCGCGGCTCGCTTGCGATTTTTCTTGTCGGTGCCGGCGGTGCCATTGGAGCCGCTGACTTTGGTGGCGGAATAGCAAATTCCCATGGTCGGAGACGGTCGAACACGCTTAAAAGATGAAAATCACGAGGAGCTTTGAAAAAGTTAAAATATCTATCTATCTATCTATCTATAATAACAATAATAATAATAGTAATTAAAGCACTTGCATTTGTGATTCGTTTGGCAAAGAAAGAGACGGGTGTGAACCGGGAAGAAAAAGGCGAAAGAAAGGTCAAAAGAGACCTTTGAACCAGAGCGATAACGGGACGGGGTCTGGTCTGGACGAGACCCCTTCCCTATCAACTCCCCCTCCACGATCAACCCCTTCAATGCAAATTAAACAACCTTTAAATACTACTTTCATGTCTTTAAATAAACTAATTTAATTCTATTTCGTTATACAAATACTAACAATATCTATAACAAGTCAACAACATCAATCAATGTCTTTATTTATAAAAATCAAAGTTTAAACATCCTTAAAGAGATATTAACACGTTGTCTCTGCAATAATAGTAATTCCCAAGAATTTTTAAATCAAATTATGGGTTCAAACAACCTCATATATTAAAAAATTGTAATTGAAAAAGAAGAACCTCTGATTTCATTTTTATTTTCTTTAAATTTAACCACTGAAGATGAAGTGTTTGTTTAAATCATTAGATTTTAGGAAAAAACTAAGGTGACTTTTTAAAGTTATTTTTAGAGTTAAAGTATGTGAATTTTGAATCATTATATTTTATTTTATTTGCTTGATTATATTTTGAATTTTATTCTAAATAAAGTATGTGACTATAACTCTTTAATTTTCTATAAGGTTGTAGTTTAGTTGTGTTAGAGTTCTTGTCAGAAAATATTTTCTTTTGTTGATTTTAGAAAACCTTCAATAACGTAAAATATAAATTAATCTAAAGACTTTCATCGATATTTTCCTTTGTGAATATTTTCCTTTATAAGACATGTGATTTCTTCCTTCAATTCAAGTATAATTTTGGCATCACTTTGTGGAAAAGAAAATTCATTCTCTCTCGATCACTAATTTCACTATATCTATTTCAAGTTTTACACCAAGTTACGATCTTTTTAAGTATAAAGATGATGGATAATTCAAGACTTATTTTCACCAACAAAAATACAACAATGTCTTCTCATTTTTACACCAAAGAAATACAGTGGTATAAGGAAGCTATCTAAAGAAATGTTTCTCGAGAATCTTATAATAAGAAACTAAACTCTAATAATGATTTACATTTTAAAAATTGATATTCTTAGAAAATATTCTCAAATTGAATTTTGTTTAATGAATAAAAAATGTACTATTACTCCTATTATGTATGATTTAATATGAGAATAAATAATTATTTCAATAAAAGTAGTACAATACTGTTATTTATGATTTGTAAATAGCATAATTATCATCTACAAAAAGTTCTCTTCATCCAAAATTGATAAGTTTTTATTTCATTAAATCATGGAGCTTTAACAATTTCTCTTGGAATAAGACACTTTTTTGTTGATGCAAGGAATATAAAAAACCCTGATAGGTATTCAATAACATGCATGAAATTGAGAATTAAGAGACTATGCAGCCCAAGAACGTGAAACAGTTAATGCAATACATAATGCAGAATTAGTGAAATAGGAACCTGAATTGTACAAGTTTACAACACCTGATGCATAGATAAAGACTTGTACAGAATTCCTATTAAAGAAGGTAATCTATGCATAGTATAAGTCTTATATCGAGTAAAAATGAGAAATTTAAGTATCATATAAAGATTAAAGATCATAAATTTTTTGTCTTAAAATTTTAGGTTAAAAGTGAGTCAGGTAAACAAGTCCCATTAAAAAGAACGATAATATGAACAAAAGAATACTCGGTAGTTAGTTCGAGAGAGATCACGATACAAACAAAAAGTACTCGATAGTTAACTCAAGAGAAAATGCCATGTGAAAAGACTCACAATTAAATAAGAAATTGTTAGAAATCTAAGTGTAAGTCTGAATTTTACATTAAGTAAATAAGCACCATATAATCTATCTCAAAAGAGTGGCATTAGAACTTAGAATCGAAAGTCTTGAAGCATGTACTTTCTGTAATTAAAGGTGTAATATTAATTTTTAAGAATTAGTAACCTGTAAAATATTTCTTTTACTTAAAAAATATAAACTTTGAAAAGTTTTCAATTTGAAATATACATATATTTTATGATTAATATGTATATGATTACAAAAGACCAATTTAAATTAATATCTGCAAATAACTTCTGTGAAACCCAGAGTGAGGTCAAATTTTTTATGGATCAACAAATTAAGAGGTCAATCAATGGACTCAATCATAAAACACAAACTTAATAAATTATTATAAACTATATTTTATTAATAGTCACTTTTTATCTGGAACATTTTCTTATGATATAAAATTTTGAATTTATGAAAATATTGTATGTAAAATTATAATCTATAAAGTAAATTTTATTATATTTAAATAAATAGACATACGGACCTATCATTATAAATTGTTTTCACAAGTACAGAAACCTAGTTTATTTAATTAAAAAATATTTTAAAATTTTGAATCTAACATTTTTAAATATATAAATTAAGTGAAATCACTTGAAGGTGCGTCATGTGGGACACCCGTACCTTTCATATATGCATACCTTTTGAGTTAGAATTTACGGTTGCATTGTATCCCATTAATTAGGCCACGATGAGACGTGGAGAGTTAGGTACAGTGAACGGTTGAGATTCAAGCAATTCACATATCTACTATCTTTATAGTCCATTTAAATTTTAAGCTTTAAATACACCAATTTTTGTGAACATTATTTTAATGAAAGAATAAATAAACATTTAATAAGTGTGGCACGATTCAACGAATTTTCGAGCACTTTCATAATTATCGGATTTGTTTTTTCCCAATCTGTCGTTCGTATGACATTTAGAAGAAAGTAATGTATTAGTTATAACATTTCCATTTCTTTAAAGTTACTGGATCGCTTGAAGACAACTCATGAATTAAAGAAATAAAAACCATCGTATTAACATTTAATTAATAAAGGCACAAAACACCTTTCAAATTCAGCTCTTTTTTCATGTTATTTAATAAGATATTAATGAAGAATATTTTATATGTTTTCATCTTTTTTTAGAGTACTTACACTCAAGAGGGTTCAAAAGTATGAGAAACTTAACACAAATTTAATAACAAATTAGTATAGAAAACAGTTGAAAAGTATGAAAAACTTAAACAGAAACTTAATAAGAAATCTAACATATATGTACGATTTTTTAAATATGTATATTATTATATTAATAAATGATAATATTATAATATTATTAAATAAAAATATAAAATAAATTTATATTTATTAAAAATAAAATAAAATAAATGGAGAAAAAGTAAAAAAAAATAAATATTAATGAATAAAAAATGAAATAAGATCTATAATTATATAAAAAACACGTAAAAGTAACTATTAATTTTTAAAATTTTAAAAATAATTATATTATAAAGAATAAAATTAAAATTATAAATTATGGACATAAAAAAATACTCTTTTTTTTAATTTTGATAGCAGCTTAAAATAATCAGCACTAAAAATAAAATTTTAAGACAGTTTTTTCTTGGAGATTTAAGCGACTAATGCTAAAAAACTTCAGTTAACTGATATAATTAATGGAAATTTTATTAGTTTCAAAAATAACTCAAATTAAAAATATTGTTCAGAAAATTCGAAATCAGTTCCGCTTAAAATAACATGGATTTTACAAGACACTTTTACAATAGAGAATTTATTTAAGAAGATTTAGAAATGAATTATATATTTAAATCCTCTGTAAAAATAAGGTGGTGGTGATTTGAATGCCACTTATTTCCATTTAGATATAATAAGGTGTACAGAAACCACCTTGGATCCTAGGATACAAAGACAAAAGAACAAAACAAACATCTCGACAATTTCAAACTAAAAAGACAGACACAAAGAATGCTAAAAGCACCAAACTAGTGGGGAATGATGATTATTTATAGAATAATATCTGAAGATCAAACAAACTAAGCAAGAATTTCCTTCAAAGGCTTGGACTCTAGCTTCGCCTTCTCAAGCTCCTGCAATTGCTTCTCCTTAGCCAGCTTCTTCATCCTCGCCAACTCAAGATCCTTGCTCATTTTCCTCCTGTACATTTCACCAAAAGTAATCGGTTCCTCCATTACCGCTTTCTCTCCCTCTCTCACCTTCAAAGGGTACACAGTTGCATTTGGCGCTGGGTTCTGAAACGTCGCTATCGACAAACGACTGTGGTTCGAGTTCACCACTGCTTGATGATCAGCATTCTTGAACCTTCCATTGCTCAGATACTGCATATGCATCAACACCATTATTACATTATTAACTCAAACACATTCATTCATTATTAGCTTAACCATACTTAGATTCAATGATTACTACTCACGTGACCATGGTCTCCAAGATTCACAACAAAAGCACCCTCCACAGGCTGAACAGTGATCCAGGTTTTACCGTTGTCCCTGGTGGCTTGAAGTCCACCCACCTGGTCCTGAAGCAGCAAGGTGATGGTGCCAGGATCAGTGTGGCGTTTCAGACCCAGTGTGAGATCAGGTTCAGGGCATTTCGGGTAGTAATTCACCACAACCTTCTGATCCATATCCACACATGCATTGGTCAGAGCATCCTTCTCTAACCCCATTGCCTCAGACAACACTTCCAACAATTTGCATGCCAACCCCATCAGCTTCTCGCTGTATTCCTCCGTCACCGCTCTCCACCCTTCTGGTGTGTCCGGCCACCGCGAATAGTCCCTTGCTTTGATTGGGTACGAAAAGTATGTCACAATCTCTCTCCAGTCCTGCACCGACTCCCCCTACCATGTCCAAAAACAAACCCCACATCGTTAGAAACTCAAAACCCCACCGCTTAGATTCAAACATAAAAAGGTGACGTAAGATAAACCCTTTATTTCAAATTATATCGAATTAAGTTTGACCAATCAAAAAGTAGTTTAGGTTAACTCGGAAAACTATAAACTAGATGGGATCATGAGATGTCAGAGAGAAATGTAATGGGAATTGTTTCTAGAACAAAATATCATGAGCACTGATTTTTCCTTGGCTGTGCGTAGAACACGTGGCAAGAAAATGAATGGTCTATCTAGCTCTGACCTGCTTCTACAGATATTATTTACAAATTAAGGTCAATTTGTATATTTTTAAATAAGGTTGACGTTGCCCTTTCTTTCATCGAAAACTGTTTAAAATTATTAAAAATTTAACTAGGAAGTTTAACAATAAATCAGAATTATTTAATAGTTTCTTTTATCAAGTTAAAAACAATGCAAGTGTTCGTAACGGCAATTCATACCAGATTCTGCCTAAGAATTAATAGCGCGATAATGATCAATTCTTTACGAATTAAACTGTTCGTACACAATCATTCTTTCGTCTAAGAAATCTCTACTTGAACCTGGAAGAGTGTTAACGGCTCAATAAATAAGAGATAACATTTTTGACATCACAAATCAGTCTCGGACTATTTTGAAAATTATAAAATATTAGTTAAACTTAGTCATTTCATTCTCATGTTCGATCAAACTTTGCGTATCATTCACCTTCTCTTTGGGTAAAACTCGGAAATACGTGATTTGTTTTCTATGAAAGACATCAGCATTTCAAAAGAAAAATACATCTTCTTAGAAAAAAATAAATAAGGAAGTTGCATGATAGGAAGAGAAGTTACGAAAAGTTTTATAGAATTATTAATATTTATCAATTATAATTTAATATAATCAGTTATGTCATGAACATTTTATTAATATTAACATTTTTATTTTAACAAAAAAAATTAAACAATAGAATTATAAAAGTAAATAATTTATTTATTCTCATTATTTTTCTTATCCTCAGTCTTCTATTATCAAATCTAATAAAGTATTAGTCGATATAATTAGATTAAATATGTTTCTAAATTATTTTTAAAATTGTGTATCTAATCTTTTTCATGTGTAATTATATGAAAGTATTTTCGTCCGAAAAGAATACTATTCAAAGAAAAATATTCTGGACACTTCCAAGAAACATAGTCTTCAAAAAAATCTCTTCAAAAGACATACTATTCAAAAAAACATAATATTCAAAAGATATATTTTTCAAAAAGACACACTCTTCAACGGGGATTATATTTACCTAATTTTGTCAGTACATTTTATGAAAATAATTTAAAATATATTTCTCAACATAGTATATTATAATTCTCTATAAATTATTTTGTATATCATATAGTCATTCATACGTGGATGAAATATATATTTAATTTATGTATTAAATAAATATATTTAATTTAAAAACGAAATATGATTTAAAAATAATTTAGAAAAAATATTGAACCCCTTTGTTATCCACTAAAAGTTCAGTTTTTGCATTAAAATATAATTTATAAATAGCAAATAATTTTGTGTGTTAAAAGAAAAAAAAAAAAGTAAAAATGCAAAGCGGTTAAGAACGAATGTTACTTGGAGATGGCTGGAGACAATGAAGCCACCCTTTTTACCACCGGACATGTCGAAGCGAAGCTTCTCCTCCGGCGGCAGAGCGAAGAATTGGGTGGCGAGACGAGTCATTTCGGAGATGAGTTTATGATCCACACCGTGATCAACAACCTGAAAAATACCCCAATTCTCGCAAGCCTGAACGATTTTGTCGCAAATGTTTTGTCTGCGGCCATGGACGTCGTCGATTCCGTCGAGAGAAATAACGGGGATCTCGTCGCTGAATTGGTTGTAGGCAACCTTGGGGCGCTCGTCCTCGTCCCTGACGAAGCTAGATTCCAGGGTTTTCTCCTGCGCCAGGTACGTTAGAGTCTTGACTTTGGTGGCCATGGCGGTGAAATGAGTTTTGTGTGCTGCGAGCGGTGTGGGGACTGAGGAGTTTGTGAGCACCGAGAGAAGGTTAAATAGAAGGCAGAGGGTTGAAGGATTGGTATGAGAATGGAAGATTGGGTGGTGTTTAAGAGCATGTCCACGTAGTGTGGTAGCTCCTACTTACTACTCTTTCTTTCATACGGTTTCTGCTTATTTATTATTAGTCTCTCTGCCATTAAAGTCTCCCTCACGTTCCTCACCTAACTCTCTGCGCCTTCTTTTATTCCTTACCTTGTAACCTATAATTACCCCTTAAAATTAACAATAGTAAGAAATTAACGTCCCTACGAGATTATGATCAAGAACAACAGTTTCACTAAAACTAGATTTCCTAAAAAGAGTTTAGTTTTTTTTTTTTAAATCACATGTAATATTATTTTTTTAAATAGATTCTAATTTTCGTTAATTTTATTTAATTTGATATTTTTTTTAATATTATTTAAATAATTAACGGTAATGAATAATGATTATCGTATATTATTTCATGGTTTTCTTATTCTTTTTTAAATTTTTTAAAATAATTACATGTGAATTCAACATTATGTCACGTGTTACGTCAATATTTTATATTTAATTTAGTTCTTATATTTGTTATTTTTATTTAATTTCGTCCCAATTTTTTAATATTGAACAATTTTGTCCATTGATACCAAATTTAATTTTTATATAAATATTGTAATGATGTTTTTAATAAAATTCAATTTTTTATTAAATAGTTTAGTTTAGGTTACAATTAATTTAAAATTACAACGAAAATTGTGAAGATGGGCACTGATTTTAAAATTTTATATATATGTTGTCATTCTTAAAATTTTCATTCTAATTTTAAAATAATAGGAACCTTCAACCAACAATATTTAATAAAAATGTGAATTTTAATAAAAATTTCATTATAAGTTTTATATAAAAATTAAATTTAATATCAATTTTGAAAGAAAAAAGAAACTATGACTAAATTGGACAAAAATAACGAATATAGCGACCAAATCTATTACATACTAGCGTATGTGTATGCATTTTTTTAAATATTCATGATATTATATTAGTAGGTGATAATAGTGTAATGTTATTAAGTTAATATATAAAATAAAAGTATATTTATTAAAAATAAAATAAAATGAATAAAGAGAATAATTGTTGATGAATAAAAAAAAGGAAAAAAGATAAACGGTATTATAGAAAATAGGTAAAAGTAACCGTTAATTTTAAAAAATTTCATAAATAATTATATTGTAAATGGTATAATTGGTAAATATGGACAGAAAATCTAGAATCCTCTTTATATATTGTTATAGATTAAGAAATTAAGAAAACCTATTACATACTAAGAAAAGAATTTATTACCAAAATTATTACATTATCCATTTTTTTTATTGACAAGTGTCACAAAAATTAATTTTTTCATCATTTTAAAATTCTGGTACAAAAGGACCTGTATTCAAATCCTACAAAACTCTAGTACAAAAGAACTCGAGTATATTTATAATATTATTTTTAGTGATAATAGTAAAATTATAATAATTATTATATTATTATTATAATTACTATCATATTTAATTCAAAAAATTTGCATACCAAAAATATTATATTTTACAACTATAACTATTATTACTACTAGTGTACACATTTTACAACTATAACAATGTAGCGTATGTGTGTATGCATTTTTTTAAATATACGTGATATTATATTAGTAGATGATGATAATGTAATGTTATTAAGTTATAATATATAAAATGAAATTATATTTATTAAAAATAAAGTGAAATATGATAGAATAATTGTTGATAAACAGAGAAAAAGAGAAGAGATAGACGATTTTATAAAAAGTTTATAAAAGTTACGGTCAATTTTCAAAATTTTTATAAATAATTATATTTAAAAGGTAAAATTGATATTTTGAAATGTGGACACAAAAGGGGAAATCCTCTTTATATATTGTTATAGATTATTAATATTATTTTTATTATCCATAATTTTAATTATTATTATTATTATTATTATTATAAATGTAATTATTATTAATATTATCATTATTTATAAACTATAATTATTTTATTTTTATATTATTAATTATAATTATAATTATAATAATTAATATTATTAACTATAATATTATTATCAACTATAATTATTATAATCATTATTACTATCAATTATAAATATAATTATCATTATTATTAAAAATCATTATTATTATTATTAAAAACTATAATTATTATAATAGTCATTATTTTATTGTTATTAACTTATATGATTAATATGATTAGTGGCAGATCAAAATATTTGAAGAGTATATTCAAATCTTATATATTGAATCATTATCACTAATATAATAAAAGTATATATAATTAAAAATTTTCTAATATAATATCTTTCATTGGATATTTCCATATTTGAGAACGTTTTTCTATAATTATTTGTCTAATTATTTGAATTAAAAAAAATAGTTAATAAAATTAATAAAATGATAAAACAAATAATTTTTTTATTAATTATTTAAATTTAACAAATAATATTTAAATGCATAAAATTGTAAAAACAAAATAGGACACAAAAAATGTGGATACTTTTATATATATAGTTATTGTGTTATTATTATTATTATTTTTTTTTCCACCACAGATATTATTATAACAATGTTATTATTATTATTATAGTTAGACACACATCTTAATTTTATTTACTACGGGATCATATTATTTCAATCATTTGTCCTTCTCACTTGTTGTACTGTTAATGCATATTTTTATATATAATTATAAATTATTATCGTTAACATTAGTCTTAATATTCGATTGACATTAATATTTACAGCATAAACATTATTATTAGTTTGTTATTATTGGTATAATTATTATTTTTATTATTATTATTACAATTCATAGTGGTGTTATTATTATAAGTATTTTTTAATTATAAAAAATGTTATTATAATAAATATTTTTGTTAACTAGATTTTTAATCTTTTTCAAATTTTATAATTTATAATTTATATTAATATTATTATTAGTATTTTTAATAGTTAAATAAACATCATAACAATTATATTATTATTCTAAAAATATTTGAAATAAAACAAAAAATAATAAAAATACATGCACGGGTTAAGATTATTATAATTATTTCGTAAATCAATTAATTGCACGTGATATCAATTTTATTTATTATACTTAAAACTGAAATAATTATCGTATCACTTATATTTACTACTTCATTACTTTAATAATAATATTTACAACACTATAACCTAATTTTCATGATATATCATTACATAATATTTTCACAACTTTATTATTTTAATATACAAAAATAAAAAAAATACAACCCGTGTCAGTCTATTAGTTGAATTTAAATCATTGACTTTGACACGTGACACATGACTGAATTGACACGTTGACAATTTTTAAAAAAATTAAAATTAAAAAAATAAGAAAAATCACAAAGTGACACGTGATAGTCACTACTCATCACCGTTATTTATTTAAACTCTATTAGCCAAAAAAAAACTAAATTGAATAAAATTGACAAAAATTGAACAAAAATTGAAAAAAAAATATTTTAACTTATTTTAAACATATCGATTATATTTTTATAAGATATTATATATTTGTTTATATATTATTAAATTTACTTTTATTGTTTATCTATGTATAATGTGTGTTTTTTTGCTGAATAATGATATAAACAATTAGCAGTCAGAGAGAAAGTAGATTTGATATATTGATGTCATATTTGAAAAAAATTAATAAAAGAAAATAAATTAAGTATTTTTTAATAATAGGTGTTATTATGATGAAATACTATACTGCTAGTCAATCGCGTGATTTATTTCCTTAAGAAAAACCAAAAGAAAAACCAAAAGGCTGACAACACGTACCCGCTTATCAATGTTCCACTTCTTCTGGGTTACCTCTATCAACGGTTCTAAAATTCTAGAAAATCTATTTGTTAACCGTATTTTATTTGATATTTTTTAACACTTTAAATAATTAAGAATAATGACTGTCATATTTTCTTATTTTTTTTAAAATGTTTACGTGTCACATGTTAGGTCAATATTTTATATTCAATTTGATCATTATATTTGCAGTTATTTTTGTTCAATTTAATCTCAATTTTTTAAAATTGAATAATTTTGTCCATCTTCAAATTGATATCAAATTTAATTCTTATATAAATATTGTAATGATATTTTTAATAAAATTCAAATTTTTATTAAATATTTTTGTTTAGATTACAATTAGTTTAAAATTAGAACGAAAATTGTGAAGATGGGGACTAATTTTAAAATTTTAGATATATGTTGTTATCCTTAAAATTTTCATTCTAATTTTAAAATAATAGGAACCTTCAACCAAAAATATTTAATAAAAAATGTGAATTTTAAAAAAATATCATTATAAGTTTTATATAAAAATTAAATTTGATATCAATTTTGAAAGAAAAAAAATTAAGATTAAATTGGACAAAAATAACGAATATAGCGACCAAAACTATTACATATTAAGAAGATAAGAAAATCTATTACATACTAAGAAAAGAAGTTATTGTCCAAATTACTACATTACCCATTTTCTTTTATTGACAAGTGTCACAAAAATTAATTTTTTCATCATTTTACAACTTTGGTACAAAAGGATCCGAGTTCAAATCTTACAAAAGTCGATTTGTTTTTATTTTTTCATTTATTTACTTCAATTATAATATTAATTATAAGTAATAATATTATTTTTTATATTTTTATAAATATTATTTTTAGTGATAATAGTAAAATTATTAATAATTATTGTATCTATTACATATTAAGAAAAGAAGATACTACCAAAATTACCACATCATCCATTTTCTTTTATTAACAAGTGTCATAAAAATTAATTTTTTGGTCATTTTAAAACTTTGGTACAAGGATCCGGATTCAAATCCTACAAAAATTAATTTATTTTTATTTATTTATTTATTTATGATTTCAATTATAATACATATTAAAAAAAGAAGATACTACAAAAATTACTACATTATCCATTCTCTTTATTAACAAGGGTAACAAAAAATTGTTTTTTCATCATTTAAAAACTATGGTACAAAAGGATCCAAATATATTTATAAATATTATTTTTAGTGATAATAGTAAAATAATAATAATTATTATATTATTATAATTACTGTCATATTTAATTTAAAAAATTTGGATACCGAAAATATTATATTTTAACAACTATAACTATTATTACTATTATTAATATTATTTTTATTATCCATTATTATGGTTATTATTATTATAAATATAATTATTATTAATATTATCATTATTTATAAACTATAATTATTTTATTTTTATATTATTATTATTATAAATTATAATTATAATTATTATTATTAACTATAATTATCATTATCATTATTATTATCAATTATAATTATTATGATCATCATTAGTATCAATTATAAGTATTATTATCATTATTATTAAAATTATTATTATTATTATTATTAAAAATTATAATTATTATAATAGTCATTACTGTTATACTCATAGTGGCACATCAAAATATTTGAAGGGATCAAAATAATATATCCAAATCTTATATATTGAATCATTGTCATTAATATAATAAAAGTATATATAATTAAATTTTTTCTAATATAATCTCTTTCATTTGATATTTCCATATTTGATAACATTTTCCTATAATAAGTTCTAAAGAAAATTAATATGAAACTTCCCATATATAATTCTTTTAATCTTATGAAAAGAAAATTTTAATAAAGGGTTCTTCTAGTTCAACAATTGAATACTTAATATCATGTTTGAAAATAGGTGAAGAAGTAAATTTGTATTATTTTCATCTTCATGGTATCTTTCCTTGTGTCACTCTAACACAAAAATGAATATATTATCTTATTCTTCATCAATATACCTATTTTAAAATTAAATAAGATTAAAAATTATTTATCAAAATCTAATAAAAACATTGAGATGCATAATTACTACAAAAATATCTATGATTATCAAGTCACATCTAAGAAATGGTTATGTAAAAACACACCGTTCATAACTTTTCTTTCTATATTCATACAAAACTAAATATATAGAAGAACTCAAAAGATGAAAAAAATATTAAATATCAAACTAATATTTTACTGTAAAGAGACATAATATAGTTACATTTTTATCTTAAAGAACGATAAAGAACAAAGAGAACTGATGAAAATTGAGAGTAGGGAAAAACAAAAAAAAATATGCAAGAGTAATAAATTAATATAATATGCGAGAAACTTAAAATAAGAGAAAACAAGAAAAATATTTCAATATACTTTATTAATTTTTATTATATTTAATTTTACATTTATTATTTATTCATTAAATAATATGTTTTATAAAAGAAATAAAAATCAATATAATTTTTTTTTTAAATTATTTTAAAAATATTTTTTAAAAAAATTTAAAAATTTTGGGGGGCCCTAGCCTCCTATAAACCTTCTAAGATCCATCGATGCTCATATATATGTTTGATTGGTATCCGTATCCTTTATGAGTTAGACATCTTGAACCTATAAATAGGACTCATATTAACAGAAATAAAAAACACACAAAAGTTTCTTCTTCTCATTCTCTATTCTTCCTTTACTTCTTTTCTCTATCATTAGTTTTATTGTTATAACAATTATTATTATCACTATTATTATTATTATTATTATTGTTGTTGTTGTTGTTTTTATTATTATGGTTAGATACACATTTAACTTTTACTTACTATGTATTAGGTAATATTTCAATTTGTCATTTTCATTTGTTCTATTGTTCATTTATCTTTACATTTGAACAATGATTTGAATTCAAAAAAATAGTTACTAAAATTAGTAAAATAATAAAACTGAAAAATAATTTTTTTATTATAAACAATTATTTAAATTTAAAATATAATAATAATGAGGATAAAATTGAAAAAAAAAGACACCAAAGATTTTTATCTTTTTATATATGTAGTTGTATTATTATTATTATTATAATAGTTCGACACACATTTTACTTTTATGTACTAAGCGATCATATCTCAATTACTTGCAATTATGTTTGTTTTGTTGTTCATTTTATTTCTATATTTGTGTAATTATTTGAATTAAAAAAATAGTTAATAAAATTAGTAAAATGATAAAACTGACAAATATTTTTTTATTATGAATAATTATTTAAATTTAAAAAATAATATTTAAATGCATAAAATTGTAAAAACAAAATAGAACACAAAAAATGTGGATATTGTTATATATGTAGTTATTGTGTTATTATTATTATTCTTTTTCCCACCAAATATTATTATAATAGTATTATTATTATTATTATTAATTTTATTTATTACGAGGTCTATTATTTCAATCACTTGTCATCCTCACTTGTTTTGTTATTGATGTATATTTTTGTATATAACTATAAATTATTATTGTTAACATTAACCTTAGTATTTGATTGACATTAATATTTATAACATAAACATTATTATTATTAGTTTGTTATTATTGGTATTATTATTATTATTATTATTATTATTATTATTATTATTATTATTATTATTATTATTATTATTATTATTATTATTATTATTATTATTATTATTATTATTATTCATAGTGGTGTTATTATTATAAGTATTTTTTTAATTATAAAAAACGTTATTGTAATAAATACTTTTGCTAAATAAATTTTTAATCTTTTAAAAATTTTATAAATTATAATTTATATTAATATTAATATTTTTAATAGTTAAATAAATATAATAACAATTATATTATTATTCTAAAAATATTTGAAATAAAAAAAATAAAAAATACACTCACGGGTCAAGACTATTATAATTTTTTCGTAAAATTAATTAAGTGCACATTTTATTTATTATATTTAAAACTGAGATGATTGTCGTGTCACTTATATTTACTACTTCATTACTTCAATAATAATGTTTACAACAATATAACCTAATATTCATTATATTTCATTACATAATATTTTCACAACTTTATTATTTTAATATACAAAATAAAAAAAATACAACCATCTATTAGTTGAATCTAAAACATTGATTTTGACGTACATGTGGCATACAGTTGAATTGACACGTGGACAATTTAAAAAAAAATTAAAATAAAAAAATAAATAAATTACAAAGTGATACGTGATGGTCACTGTTCATTATCGTTGCTTATTTATTTAAACAACATTAGAAAAAAAATCAACTTGAATAAAATTGACAAAAATTGAGACTTATTTGAAAAAAAATAATATTAGGATTAAAATTACAAAATTGAAAAAAATTGAAAAAAAAATTTTAACTTATTTTAAACATATTGATTATATTTTTATAAGGTATTATATATTTGTTTATATATTATTAAATTTACTTTTATTGTTTATCTATGTATAATGTGTGTGTTTTTTGCTGAATAATGATAAAAACAATTAGCAGTCAGAGAGAGAAAGTAGATTTGATATATTGATGTCATATTTGAAAAAAAATTAATAAAGGAAAATAAATTAAGTATTTTTTTAATAATAGGTGTTATTATGATGAAATACTATGCTGCTAGTCAATAGCGTGATTTATTTCCTTAAGAAAAACCAAAAGAAAAACCAAAAGGCTGACAACATGTAGTTAGACGATAAACCCGACTTATCAATGTTCCACTTCTTCTGGGTTACCTCTGTCAACGGTTCTAAAATTCTAGAAAATGTATTTGTTAACGTATTAGCATTAAATCAATATTTTATTTTGTTGATATTTAAAATTTATATCAAACTATTATATTTATTTTCATTACTCGTGTCAATCCTAAATTAACCATAAGTAATGAAAAATTATAACTAAACCATTAAAACCTGAAAAATACATTATTATTGCTGTATTTACTTTGAAATATATCTAACAATAAATTTATTTTATTGTCTTTATTTTATGTATATGCAAAAATATTATAAAGTTCATTTAGGCCAAAAAATCATAAAGAAATTATTAGACTTCTAGAACCAGCAGCCAGTGTTAGATGATGCAGTGCAGGAGATAGGTCGGTTGGCAAATTAGGTTTTTGTTTGTCAACCTTTACTCACCACATAAATTGCACGATTAATTAGCAGAATACTTTGGCATAATTGATAGGGGAAGTGATTAAATTTATCAAATACTACACTATCAAATATGTAATATTTAAAGTAAATCTTTCGGAAAAAAAAAAAAACATAAGCGTGTACGTAAAGCCATGATTATGCTTTTAAGTGTGCAATTTGTTCCATGTGTGAAGTAAGTTCTGTTCGGAAAAAAAGTGGATTAAGCGTGTTCAGATATCGTTTAGATTAAAAAAATGACGAGATTCGAATGAATTTGAGTAAAAAGTTTGTATAAAATTGATAAAATTTTTATTTTTTATAGATTAAATTGTATTGTTATCACTTTATCTGATGTAGTGTAAATTTAAAATTAAACAAAAAAATAGTTAAAATAAAATTGAAGCTGTTATTTGAAATTAGAAAAATATTTATTATTATTATTATTATTATTCTTAAGATTTATTTGTAGTGTTGTTATAAAATTATGTTTGGATAACAAAAAAAAATGAAGGTGGCATGGATTACAAAAACCCAATAGGAATAAGTTCACATAACACACTTCGTTGCTGGTAATATAAATCTACTAAAGTAAAGAAAACAATTTAAAAAAATAATTTAATAGAGCTTATCATTTCGATCTTTCAAATGTTGCATTCTCGTGTTGTTGTTGTCAAATAATTAGTTCAAAATTATGGTCAAAATGAACATGCTATATTCCATCTTTGCATCCTATAGTGGATGTTTTCAATTCCCCCACAAAAGTATGTCCAACTTGTCCTCATAAACACAAATAATTTAGCCTATGTCATTCATAATACTGATTAACTTGTTCAGACGCCGTTCAAGAGACATGTGAGGGATTTCCTCATAGAAAGTTTGGCAATGAACAAGAATTTTACCGTCACCCATCTGCATGTCCACTAACATTAGCTTGATGTTAGACCACCTATGTTTTAAGGGATTAATTAACAATTTTGGACAGTCAGGATTATTTTCTTGTTTTTTAAATCTATTGCCAGGGCATTTGGGATGTTATTGTTAACATATCGTAAATGTTTTTGTTGAAAAACCTGATTGTGATTTTATTGATGTTGAAAACCATAAGGCAGAATATGATTATAACGTAAAACTATTATCACATCAACACTTGACCAAGATAAATTGTTTCATATTTTTCGATGTGGTGGTGTAAAAAAATGTGGAATACTTTAGATAATACATAAAGGTACCATAAGTGTAAAAACAGAAAGAAAACATTTTATGATCAAATAATATGAACATTTCATTAGGCAACAAGGCGAAAAAATTTCTGTAATGCATAATTAATTTTAAAATTTTTGGATAGGGGAGATATAACTTTCTCCTCTTAAAAAACTTTTCTGATAGTATTGAAAAGTTTAGCACATTCTATTTTTAAAAAAATTATTCACAAATTAAAACATTGAAATGTATTTTTTGAAATATTTAAATTTTAAAATTTTAAAAATTATCCTAGGAAAAAAATATTTTAAGAAAAAATATAAATTAAAGCTATATTAATAAAATTAAGGTGCATACATAAACATTGGTTACTCAAATTTACACTTTGGGAATACATTTCAAATGGGCTGGTCGCATTAAAGCCCATAATCTCTACTAAAACCACGGGCCGAACATAAACTAGGGCTCAGAATTCAAAATAACAAAGGAGCCAACGGCTAGTTCATTCCGTCTTAATTTAGGTGATAAGCAAATATTCACACGCGCCAACGGTCATATTTGATGTCACTACCATTTTATAAACCCCACAATTGAGTCCTCAAAAACGCCCTACTCTTCTAATTCGCGATATCTTCTTCTCTAATCTCTCTTTTCTCACTGCAAAAGCGAATTTTCAGTTTCAATGGAGACTCCGACATCCACCGCAAGAAGAGTCACAAGATCCCAAACTGCCTCCAACAACATTCCCCTTTCAAGTACGTCATCGTTTCCTAAAACCCCACCACCGTTATCTTTATTTTGTCAGTTATTAATTTTTTTTTCTCTTTTGATTTCATAGGAAAAAAGAACGAGGATTCGGAAATGGCCGTGTCGAAAACCCGGCAAAGAAACGGCGTGCAGAACCAGGATCGGAGCGCCCTCGTTGACATATCGAACGATTCTCCGATTGTGGGGCTTGCAAACGGCAACGACCTTGAAACGCCGTTGTCGTCTATAGTGAAGCAGAAGAGGGTGAAGAATACGCCGGGTTCAGGAGAGGCTTTGCTGAGGGGTCAGGTGAAGACCCTTTTGCAGAAAGTGGAAGAAGAGGCTGTGATTTCGAAACTCACCATGGAAGTTGTTCCGCCCTTTCTTCAACTCGCTAATTCCCCCATGTCACTTCTTGCACCTACTCCTGCGAACACTCCTCAGATTCCCAATCTTTCTGGATCCAATGGTGATGCTTTGGCTTTGGTGTCGCCTCCTTCTTGTGTAATCGAAGAGCAACTGATCTCTAGGGTTAGTCCTTGTTATCTAGTCATGTTTTCTTGCCCCTTTCTGTTTTCAAGAAAAGATTTCCTTTTTGGTATTTGATATAAAATAAACATTTTGTTTACCCCCAAAAAAAATCAGCTTTTTTGTCTTCTTCGACCAAAAGGAACAAGGAACACAGCTATTTGTATTTTGTATGGTCTGGTTTGAAACTAAAGGATGAGGGGGTTTTCTTCTAATGGCAGGTGGTGAATGAAACATTTGAAAAGAACAAGGAGGAGGTTGAAGGTGAGAAGAGTGTGATAACACGATCCTTGCTGTTGGATTTCTCGGACAAGTCGGAGGTGGTTTCTGAATGCTCTTCTGAGGTGACTTATCAGGAAGTGATACATGGGAGTGGTGGATCCACTGAGGATGATGGTGCTTCTGTTTGGTCTATGCAAGTGAATGCAAGCACACATGATGAAGATGAGATGGAGGAGGAAAGTGGCGAGGAGGAAGAAGGGGATTATTATGAGGATGCTGAGGAGGATGAAGAGTGCTACGACAATGAAGATGGTGATGGAGGTTTGTTACTTGATGAACTTTGTGCTGGGTTGAACAACATCAGTGTGAATGAAAAAGGTTGTGGGAAGCACACAAGGTTTGTTTACGACAGTGAGGATGAGCTTGTGGAGAAAGTGGTGGAATCTTGTGGTTCTTCTGATGTTATGCATTTGAAGGGATTGCCAACACCTAAAGGAAAGCACCTTCGCTTCCCTGACGAGGAAGAAAATTGTAGTTTGTGATTTTCATTGATGCTGCTGCTGTGTCTTTCTTGACACAATTCTGCTGTTTTGGTTGATCATTGTTTTGTTCCTGAATCTGTTCAGGAAGTTATTAATGTTGATGATTGGAAGCACATAATGCTACTCCAATGAAATTGTTACTTTTCATTTATCAATAAACTTTGGTGATTTAAAATTAATGTCTGCATACATTTTTGTTTCTGTAAGGAGATCAAACGCAGTGGATAGATTTTATTTTATTTTTTTAAGAGATTTTCTACTATTTGTTACCATTGAAAGATAATTTAACTTTCCAATTATTTGCATGAGTATTTTAAGTATACAAACTATAATTAAAATAAAGACAAACGTTACTATTCTACCATAATTGAAGGAATCCATTTTAAACGTTTCTATAATGTTTTGCATAAAGGCTTTTTTTAATTATATTACATAAAGAAAATATTGACTTGTTATTTTTTAGTTCTAAAATATTTAAAATTATACTTTTTATATAATATTTTCTTTATACATCAACAGGTTATTAGTATAGTATATTCATATTCATGATTATACGAATGAAACATTACAATGATAACAAGACGAATATTAAATTGGACAAGATAGATTCTTGATTTGGATAAAATGTTTATTCTTTATTAAAAGTGTTATTTTCTCTTTCTTCTTTCCTTTATTTTATAACAGTAGATATTGTTTTTGTAGGTTTTGATATATTTTGGATTACCAAAAGAGAATATTATAGAAATTCAGAAAGTGTGAAAGGAGTATTTTATTAAGGAATATGATCTTTAACAAACTTTTTTTTAATAAAGTTTGAGAAAGTTTACTTTTTAACACATTAAACATTTTTCTTCTCTTTCCAAGTCATATTAAATATTTATTTCATCCATTAAAGTATTGTCACGTGCCTAGATCTCGGATAAATGAAAATTTTATTGATAAAACCTTTTCAATTGTAGCCAATATCTTATTACGAATAATTCTGACAACTTCAGGAGAAAAAAGGGCATTCACTTATTACAGAGATGGTGTGATTTGATTCCATTTTTTTTGACCGATTTCGGTAAAAAAAATGGAATAAAAAAACCCCACGCGTGTTGAAGGTGAAATTTGTAAATAAAAAGATTAATTCCTTCTGTCGTGTATCCTCGATTAATGAAGCCTTATATGCTTGAATTTTAGGTGTACTTTGTCAAAAGTTTGTTAATAAAACTGTCAAAACATAATTTTCCTTTCATTAATTATGCTACTTATTATCATGCAAGGGGATTGAAATATGACATCTCAATGTGTAAATGTGTGTGGATTATGTTGGATTGACAAAAAAAAAATGTACCTTGATGTATAGATATAAATTTAGTATGCATAATAGTTGGAAAACATATATTATTGGATATTTTAAACTAGTGTTAGGACTATTTAAACATAATATGTGTTGAACATAATATATCACTTAAGTTATGAATTATTATTTAAGCAACGTTTAATTAGTAAATTAGTATGTTATCGTTTAAGTCATAGATGCTTAAGTGAGATATAGCTTAAGGGATGACTTGAGACGTGAGGGAGAGATAAGAACAATTTTATTTTCTTTAAAATAAATGAACTCAAAATGAAAAATCATATTATAGTGTGATGAGAGAGATACATTATAACTCCACAAGACATAATATTAAGTATGAAATATATTTTGAGAAGAAAATATCTATATTTCATTATTAATAATCTAATTAAATAAATAAAATATTGGGTGATGAGAAATTGAACAAAATTTTTATATTAACTCTTATAAAAGACATCGACTCTCACAACTTGTGTTTTATTGAATTTTAAATGTGAATTTTTGAATTGTTGGATAGAAGTGATTCAGTCACAAATTATTGTGTGTATGTTTAAGAGGATGTGATATAATTGATATATGTATGTGTTGTTTATATGTAAAATAATTAATTTACTCTTATGTAGTGAGTTTACACCTAATAGAAGGAAAACTAGGCATATATAGTTAGATATTTTAATTTGTCTATATGTATATTTGAACATTGTTTTGGAACTTAATCTTCGGATAATTTGTATTATATATTATATAGAGGTACATTAGGGGTAAGATTCCTTAACTAATTAAGGGAAAACTAGAAGGAAACCTCTCAAATTCATAATCAAAGCACTTAAATTAGCTTTTTCCACCAAAAACTAAATATTCAAGAAAAATATTTTGAAATGAAAAAGAATGTAATCAAAGTTTTAACTGATTATTATGAATACAATAAACGTTTTTTTTTTTTCCAATTTCATATATTTTAGGGAATCAGATTTTGGTCCTAGTATTTTTCAATTGACGGATTAAAAAACATGCTTAAAGTTACTACTTAATGGTATTTTTTTTTAACCATCATAAAATTAAAGACAAAACTAAAAATGCACATAGTTTTTTTGGCGTTTAAAGATCAATTCATCGGATTTAAAAAATCACAAGAAATGATGATGTCCCAAAACCACAGCCCAACCCAATAAGAGTGACGGGATTATAAAAGGGGAAGTGGATAAGCAAAATATAACCACACGTTACATTCTAGGAAGCCATGGAAACCATCTCTATCTCTCCAAACTCATCTTCCCTCACCGTTCTCACTAGACGTTCACTGCCATTAACAAGACACACCCAAATCTTCTTTCCCCACCGTCACGCTTCTCTCAGTTTCAACCTCATATGCTGCACCACTACTGATAATAATAGTAGTAGCAGCAACACAAGCAATGATGATGCAGACTCAGTTCAAGCACCAAGTGCAGCACCAGTTAATCCTGTAGAATTGAGCTTCCGGAGAAGATCAAGAAGGCAAGCTAGAAGACAGAGGGAGAGGGAAAACGACATGCAATCTACAAACAGAAGGGTTGAGAGTCCCCCCAAGAAATGGGAAGACATGACTTTGAGTGAGAAAGCGGTGGAGCTTTATGTGGGAGAGAAAGGTGCTCTCTTTTGGCTCAACAAATTTGCATATGCTTCAATCTTCATCATGATCGGAGGGTGGATCTTGTTCAGGTTCGTGGGTCCTGCATTCAACCTTTACCAGCTCGATGGGCCTCCACTCTCCCCTACTGATGTGTTCAAGTGATTCCTCTCAGGTTTTCATCTTGATGAGTTACTTACTCAAAATGCTTTTAGCATCTCAACTCATCTACAGTAATGTTTCTCTGCTCTCTCAAAAAAGATTGCCATGTTACTTAGTGCTACTGCTTGGGACAGATATTATATGTAAAATTCAGGGGCGCGCGCAAAAACCAGACATTTTTGTTAGAGTTGCAATGCCGCATCATCTTCTTTTATAGTATACAGACATTTTTTCAGTGCTTGGAATTTCACATTAGTTTTACAGAAGAACTAACAACCCTGACCAAATTATGATTCCACAAGCAGAGAATTTGATTTCTAAACAAACCTAATGATGTGAATGATGCATGTAATCTTTTTTGTTTAATGGGATAACATTATTGTTTTTGGTGTCTTCTATGTTGGGCTGAGAGGAGTCTGCTATGTAATAAATAACTAGAATCAGTGGTTTTTCAAGTAAATCCGTGTATTAATACGTGAAATAGAAGGTATAAACCAATTTAATTGTTGACATTTTAAATCCTTGTTTTAGTTCTTGATTTTAGAAATAAATTATTTATTTCAATTTTCTTTCGTACAGTTTTTCCCTGACGCTAGAAATTAAAGTGAATACCCTTCTAAGAAATTGCTGACAAATAAGTGAGAATCTTGAAAAGACGGACGAAAGCATTGGTATGGTTTACTCCTAGTAACCACGTATAAATATACTGCTACTTAAGTAGTAGAGCATGAGTATAAATACCCTAGTAAAGCCCTGGTTACATGCACAGGAAATTTGGATTAGTCTTCTGAGTTTTATAGATGTGCTAATTCTCCAGCTTGCAGTTAGTGATAAATGGCATTGAAACTCACTGAACACCATAACTAAATTCCCTCACGTGAACAGAGAGGGATGTAAAAACCATGAAGACACTTCTGAACCAATGTTCTTAAAACAATATAACTGAAAAATTGAGGATAAAAACCAAAGGTCACTAGAGGAGAATACTCACAACTTGTCCACAATCCTCTATCAAATAGAATATTTATAGTAAGCCATACATTTTCAGAAACTAAAAGATATGATGGCACTGTGCATAAACCATTATGTCTTACGCAAATATAACGAGCATGTCAGAGAACATCAACGCGTTTTGCTGCCAAAATAACGCTAGAAAATCAAAACAAAACTCAGCCAAACTAGGGCACGTCATAGCAATTTAACTAATAAATTCAACATTACACAACATTAACAGGTTGCATGGGGGCGGCCATTTTTTGAGTTTTGCACCTGCAAATGACAAGCATCGATTATTCAGTGCAACTCGGGTGCAACAGAAAAGGCAAAACATGTTTAATTGCTAGATAATGAGTTAAAAACGCACATAATTTTGTCTTCATTTTAAAGGCGTTTATTTAATTTGCACCCCAAAAACAGAATATAATTCGAATGAGATAATAACCTGTTACACTGTAGTCTTGAAGCATAATTATGATTATTGCAATTTGAGCACATCCAGTCTCCACTGCGCCATTGCTTTGCTCTAATAGGTACAATAGATAAAATAAAAGTATTTAAATTGTGAGCCAATCAAAGTATGATAGCATCTTTAGATGTGCTATTAAAAAATATAATAAATGTGTCTTCACTCTTCAATAATATTACACGATACTCAGGTGCGAGGAATTAGTTACCCTTTTCCAAGGAGGGCAGGTGTAGAAACTTGAGGTGGAAGAAGTGTGGCCAATGGCAAACTTGGAGTTGTACTTGAGTTCATGCTGGGATAAGAGGGGAAGACTCCAGGTTTTGGATCTGCACCTGTCCCTACCACTTGATCTAAACTTGTATATGTTTGCTGTTGATCATTTGTCTGCAAAATAAGTAAGACAGTAAGAGGCTTCTAAAACTATCACAACAGAATTTTAAAACGACAGAAGTGCATCAGAAATTAGCTAAAAAACAAAGTCCTTACAGTTCCTACATTCAATCTCTTGTTGTCCCAGTCATAAACCAACTCTTCAGAGGCTAGTCGCTTTGTCCCAAGTGCTTCACACCAAAAAAGTGGAAACAGCATAAAGATTAACATGAATTGCTAGAAATTGAAAACCATTTTTGATATTAAATAACCAAAAATATTCTTATCAATGCAATGAAGACCGGGAGGACTATCTGTGGGACACTAGAGCACCATAAGAAGGTATGTTCCAAGACTTGTGCACTAGTACAAATTATCTTTGATGGAAGACACCTATTAGGCATTTTGCACCTAACAAGGCTACAAACTATACAAAGGAAGGAAGTCATACCAGGTTGAAAGGCATTGCATTTTTTACACTGCAAATAGTTTCAACATTGAATCAGAAAAATAATGAACACTTCAACTCTTGTACACTGTATAACTCAACAACACTTTCAAGTAGAATTCAAGACATACCTGGGAGCGGGACGAGTAATTGTGGAAGCCACAGTTACAGATCCAGTCCCCATTGCGCCATCCCTTCGGAACAGATAAGTTCTGGTTGGTGGAATTGTCAAGAGGGTGTCCAGAGCTATAATTTCCACCAGGTAGCCATATGGAAATCGGTTGCACACCATACTTATCTGCTCCAAGAATGGGCCAACTGGAGTTTAAATGTAGTGACTGTGGCGGCGCTCCACTGCCAAGCAATCCCATATTCATCTTTTGTTCTGGTCCCCCTGGGCCCCTGGAATAATAATGTGAATAAGTGGGGAATGATGCTCCAGTCATCGCAATTGCAGGCATGGCTGCTACTTCCTTTGGTTGTCCACACTTCTTGCACTTCTCTCTTGATGCATAATTGTTGTTAGTGCAACCTATTGTTCCATGCATACAAACCCAGCCCCAGAAAGCAGCCAGAGGGGAAAGGAATCCAAGCATACGCACACCAACACGTCCCACGCACACCAACCCGTCCATCCCACACAAAATACACATACAAAAAGCACAAACATCTCAACCTAGGCGATAGCAAGTTCTTCATCTCAATTTGAAACAGAATATCATAAACCAAAATCAAATGTCATGCTAGGTCGTGCATCTTTCTAACATCAATCATTTTGTAAAACCCAACTATGTATGAAAAGAAATAAATAGAACATAATACATGGTGTCATACGTGAGTACTAGAATTTAAAAAAACAGAACAAATAAAGCTGAAATACTAACAAATTTACACTATGAACCAGTTTGAATCAGCTTCTCAAGAAGCACCTACAAGAAAAAGAACTAAATCAAGAGAGTTTATAATCTGTTTTCTCAACTAGATCCCTTTATAAATTCTATCCAATTTCAGTCCTTACAAATTACAAAACCTATGTGCTTCCAATCCTGAACGAGAGATTAAAAAGGCAGTCTTTGTTATATGGAAGGAACTAATGATTAAAAACAAACAAAATTTAAATAAAAAATATATAAGCCTATATATACTATCTATCCACTCGTATATTCTATCAAGTGTTTCACAGATGACCCAAAAAAAGACGCACACTAGGTCACGCAGTATAAAAGATGATTCAAGAAAGGTCAAATTTCCCAATTCCATTTCACTCCTACATTTTCCAGTGCACCAAGAAACACATACAAGAACAGGTTCCTAGGTGGGCAAGGAAGAACCCCTCCGGAGCAGGAATAAGTAAAACAACAATCACATAAAAATGAGTGAATGAAAGGAGAAAAAAAAGGAGAAAGGTTTATGAAAAGGATGTCTGGGAAGAAAAGGAAAAGAGAGAAAAATGGGTGGTTGGGGCTAACCGGTGCAGATCCAATCGCCAATACGAGGAAGCCACTTGGAATCAGCGGGGGTTTTGGTATCGACGAGGAGGCGCGGTTGCTTGCATCGATTGCAGAATGATCTGAAAGCATAGTTCCTGTTGTTGCAACTGCTGCACTCCCAATCCCCTTCTCTCCCTTCTCCACTTTCAGCTCCTTTCGCGCTCAACATCTTCTTCCCCTCTTAACTCAACTCAACTCCACAACTCTCTCTGTCTCTCTGTGTGTCGCACAAAACAAACCACACCGGAGACAGATTTTTATATGGGTTCGAAGATACTAACGATAAATAAATAATAAATATATATAACAGAGAGACAGAGGAAGGAGAAGCAGCGAAAATACATGTGAATTTACTGGAGTCAAAAACAAAACCTCAAATACTGATACTTTTGGTAAATTTTTACGAGTTCGGAACACATACACGGGCCTTATTCTGATCCAGTGGGCCTCCGTTATTGCTTTCTTTAGAAAGTCATTTCTACCCTTTTTCTTCTTGCACCCCTATAAAATCCCTAATCTCCAAAATACCCTTCATTAAAATTAGGTTTAAACATTTAACCCTATCTCACTCTTTCTTAGAGTGTGAGGAATGAGTTGAGGAAGAGGAAGAGATTGAAAGGATTAGAGGGTGAAATTGATGTTGTCTTTAGAGATGTCAAAAGAATTTGTATCTATAAATATACACAGATAAAACCTGTAACAGATAGAAGATGAATATTGTAAATGGATACTCACATGTAATAAGTATGAATCTTTTTTATACTCACATGTTAATAGTACGAATATGATATCATAGTAACTATATCCATATATACCCGTTGTAAACAAATGTTTCAATTCCCTCTGTTTAGACGAAGATTTTTATTTGGTATCTAAATTTCATTCTCTTACAAATTGTTCAATATTACAATTCCAAGTATTTATACTTATATATAAAAGATAATTCATATATTTCGTGTCTGCGTCTATTTTTCAATTGTACTTTTTATACACGTAATAAATAACAAATTATTTATAATAATAATAATTTTATTATTTTTTATTATTATAAAAGAATTAAACACACATATTTTTTCTTAGATAATAATGATAAAGTTTACATCAAATAATTGTTTACGATGCTGGAAGTTCATCACATTATTATTTATGTATGGACTTTCCATTTTAAAACATATTTTCAATTAGAAGTAATGCAAACTTAATTAATAAAATATTGAAAGACGAAGAAATATTTTTATTTATTTCCATGTTTTTAACAAACATTTAAATTAGTAATGTTAATTATAGAATATTACACCTAATCACTGTTTTTGAGTTTTATTACCAAAGTTTGTCGGCACGCGAAATATTGTAAACGAAAAAGTTGCACCATGTGGAACACTAGCGCCACCATGGAAGTGAAACAGTGAAAATGTGTGGGGCCCACACCTAGCACACGCAGACACGAGCATCCAAATTAGTTACATTATGTTGAGTTCGTTACGAGATCCTCTATACAGTTAGAGTAACGATAGTTTCATATCACTATTAATAATTTGTTTTTATATATTTAATATTTTTCCAAAAACACCATTCATTCTCACACTCAATTTTAGTCTCCCATGGCACCTCGTCTTGTAGTTATAATAACCGCTATCGTTTTAATTCTCCTGGCGGAGGCGCGTCCTACCACGGCGGAGCAATGCAATGGTAAATGGGAGGAAGGCTGTCGGAACAAGGTGGAGTCGTTGAAACTGAAGGTAATAGCCATATTCAGTATTCTTGTTACGAGCGTGATCGGAGTTTCGCTTCCACTGTTCTCCCGGTCGGTTCCCGCGCTGCGACCGGACCGCGACCTTTTCGTAATCGTGAAGGCTTTCGCTTCCGGAGTGATACTCGCCACAGGTTATATGCATGTGTTGCCGGACTCTTTCCAAGATCTCACTTCGGAGTGCCTGCCGGAACGGCCGTGGCGGAAGTTTCCGTTCACCACCTTCATCGCCATGTTCTCCGCGGTTATCACTCTCGTCGTTGATTCCTACTCTATCAGTTTCTTCAAGAAGAAGCTCGCTGCCTCTAGCGCTAACGCTAGCGGTTCCGCTTCCCTTGAAGCCGGAGAGAGGAAGGAAGTGGAAGTGTGCGGTCATGGCCATGGACACGATGTACATGCAGATGCAGATGCAGATAGAGATGCAAATATCGTGGATGCCGAACAGTTGTTGCGGTATCGTGTTGTGGCTCAGGTTAGTTATCTTTTCAATATCAGAACAAATGGTAGTTTTAATTTAAAAAAATTTCAAATGAAATGATATTGTCAAAGTTTAAGTAAAATATCAACACATAAATCACATTTAGGTTTCTGTTTTCCCAAATTACACTGAAATTTCCATATCTTAGTCATGTTTAAGGCTATTGCATATAAATTAATTAAGACATATTTAATAGACATACATTTAGTTAAAATGTCCTTATTGATTTAATCTAATAGAGTGATTTGAAATAGTTTTTATCATTGTCATGGTTGTTTTAGAGTGTTTTAACATTAATTTGATGTGGTTTGGGGAATGATTTAGGTGTTGGAGTTAGGGATTGTGGTGCACTCAGTGGTGATTGGTTTGTCAATGGGAGCTTCGATGAATCCATGCACGATTAGGCCTCTCATTGCTGCGATATGCTTCCATCAAATGTTTGAAGGAATGGGCTTAGGTGGTTGTATACTTCAGGTCATTCATTCATCTTATCTCACCATCTATAATTTACTTATGCAATAGGAGAAAAAAAATAAATTAAAAGATCAAGTACACTTTCACCCACTCTAATAATTAATAGAAATATCTTTTCAATCTAGATCATGGTGTTTTACTGAAATTTATATCGTTTTTATCGAAATTGGAATCATACGTGCTATTTTTTCACTAGCAATAACGTTACATGATGAACTGAATATGTTAACCTTAATTAAGGAATTGGTGAGTAACTTTATATATACACTTAACAATTATAAGTTGTTTTGTACAAATAAAAAAAGTTAAATTTTTTTTAACTTGTTTTATCATGAAAATAAATAAATAATTAAAAATATAATAAGTAATTATTAGAATTTTATTATCTTTTTATTAAGGAAAGAAATGAATTTTAGTGTGATTTAAGAAGACTTAGAGTGAAGTATAATTTTGTGGTTGTATTTAAAGAAGTGAGTGAGAATAGTTTGATGTTTTTGTGACAGGCTGAATATGGAACGAAGGTGAAAGGTGTAATGGTTTTCTTCTTCTCTACTACAACTCCCTTGGGAATTGTATTGGGGATCGCATTGTCGAATGTTTACAGCGACACTAGTTCAAAGTCGCTTATTGTAGAGGGGGTTCTGAATGCTATATCTGCAGGACTTTTGAACTATATGGCACTGGTTGAACTATTGGCTCCTGATTTTATGGGGTCTAAGATACAAGGCAGCACAAAGATAATGGCTCTAGCATTTGTGGCAGTTTTGCTAGGTGCTGGGGGCATGTCAGTCATGGCAATATGGGCATAATTTTGTAGATTAGAAAGTCATAGTTTTTCTTTTTGTATCAGGGGTAGAATGTATCATAGCTTCAATTTATTATATCAAAATTTTAGCTGTATTATAGGTTCAATTTTTTACATAAAAATTTTAGCTGCTTACACAATAATATTTATGAGTTTTCTAAAATTTTTGCTTGCATTCCGTGAAAAATGGTTGGCGAGTTTGTATACCTGAGGTAAGGCCTCCAGTAAAGACAAAAGATCAGTTGTTACTTAAGGAGTGATTTGAGGTCTGGGAAGATAAAGCGGAATAAAAAGAAACTTTGTTAGTGATTTGATAAATATAATAATTTTAAAATTTTAAAATCATATTTTATAAAACAACTAAATTATTTTTATTAATATTAATTAATTATTAGGGTTAAATATTAAGAAAAGAATAAAAATAGACAAATATTTTGTATAAGAAGAGTTGGCATATTTTTTGAGCACACCCAAACCTTTCTACAAATAATCAGCAGAAGAACCTCAAATCCTTGTCTGTACGTTCTAAGTGGCACCCTTCTCCGGCGGCACAATCACTCGTTACAGTTGCGTCTTGGATTCTCATGCTTTGTTTAATAATTAATAATAATGTAGCAGTTATAGTTTTTTACTTCACTATCATTTTTACAACATCAAAGTAGAACAACACCCTCTACTTGTCTTACTCTACACTCTCTTCTGTATTAGTGGTTTAAAATCAGCATCACTTAGCTTACAAACCGTAGTAATCACCTTATTTTCAATTGAATGGAACTACACCAGCTTAAAGAACCCAACAAAAAGCACAACGTTGTTGCCTTGTTTTGGTGGTTAACAGTGTCCATGATCGCAGGTCTCCTACTAGGTGCTGCTGTTGTTTCTGTAGTAACCAAGTTTGAGGTTCGTCACTCTGATTCCGCTCAACTCACTTCTCACCCCACCAACGTTGTTCAGAAATACGCCTCTGCTCTTCAATTGGCTCTGCAATTTTTCGACGTCCAGAAATGTAATATAACCAACGTTAAGATTATTACTATGTTTCGCAAATACCCAAGTTGATTTTTTGTTGAAAAAATTGTGCTTGTAGCGGGTAAGGTGGAGAATCAGAGGATTTCGTGGCGAGGGGATTCTGGGCTTCGAGATGGGAGTGAAGCGGATTTGGATTTGTCGAAAGGAATGTATGATGCTGGTGACCACATCAAATTTGGGTTCCCCATGGCTTTCACTGCAACTGTGTTGTCTTGGGCGATTCTTGAATATGGAGATCGCATGGACGCGGTGAAGCAGCTACACTATGCACTTGACTCGTTGAAGTGGATCACTGATTATCTTGTTAATGCACACCCTTTCCCAGAAGTGCTCTACATTCAGGTCAACTACTTATTTCCCCAGTTTTTTATCAAACACTGTAAAGAAACTGAATTAAATCAAGCATGTATTTGTTTTGTTGATTGAAGGTGGGGGATCCTGAGGTGGATCATAATTGCTGGGAAAGGCCTGAAGACATGGATGAAGAAAGGCCACTCACTCAAGTTAACTCATCTTTTCCAGGAACAGAAGTTGCGGCTGAAACTGCAGCTGCATTGGCTTCAGCATCTCTTGTTTTTAAGGAGATTGACTTCACTTATTCTAGGATTCTCCTCGGACATGCTCAACAGCTGTTTATTTTTGCTGATACATATAGAGTTTCCTACAGTGTCAGCATCCCTCAAGTGCGGAACTACTATAACTCATCTGGTTTTGGGGATGAACTCTTATGGGCAGGTGTATGGCTCTATCATGCAACTAAGGATCCTTCATATCTCAATTATGTGACAGAGCAGAATGAGAAAGCATTTGGCGGTTTAGGAAGCGTATCGTGGTTTAGCTGGGATGATAAACATGCTGCAACTCAGGTACCACTTATGATCAATGATCACTGACAGACCTGCGTACACGAGGGTGTGTAGGTGTATTCCTAGTTTTGCTAAAATTATTACTAAGTATATGAAAAAAAAAAAAAATTCTCTTTAATCTTATATATTTGAATTTTTTGATCGCTCCTACCTGTGTATAATTGAGAGTGTATAAACATTACTTGACTTATTCCGGTGATTAGGGTCTTAGATGAACTACTGGCTATTATGCAGTGTTTTAGCCTTTGGGAAATAGTCCATGCAGTATCATTCTCTTGGAAAGTCGTTCTAATCATGTTTTCAATTGATTGCTAGTGTTAAAGCTTCTTCTACTCTAAAAATTACGCAGAAATCAAGCACTTATTTTATTCACTTTTCCCTGGTATCTCTCAGATGAATTAGGCATATTAATCTTTGTGATAGATATTCTTCATGTATTTTGTGATTATGAACTAGGTTCTTTTGTCCAGAATAAGTTTCTTTGGGGCAAGAAACATCCCAGATGCAGAGAACCTTGACCTTCAGATGTACAGAGAAAGTGTTGAAATCCTCATCTGCACGCTTCTACCTGATTCACCAACAGCCACCACCAACAGAACAGAAAGTACGATTCATTTCTTCTCTCTAGCATTTGCATAATTTGTGTCTGCCTATTCTTTTTCGTTAATTCAGACTAAAGGGTACCTAGAATTTCATGTTAATAATGCAAAAAGATGGCAAAGAACATATCAAATATTAATTTTCCCATTGGATGAACCAACTATCACCATGTAACAGGTGGACTGATATGGCTGGTGCCATGGAACGCTTTGCAACATGCAGTGGCTTCTGCATTCTTAACTATTCTTTACAGTGACTACATGATGACATCTCAAACGGAGACACTATATTGTAGTGAGAAATTGTATAAGCCAGTAGATCTTCGCAAATTTGCCATTTCTCAGGTATGCAAGTCTTGCAAATAATCATCAGTATGGAATGAATGTGACTCTATTTTACATTTATGGTTGAACAATTTCAGGCAGATTATGTGTTGGGTGAAAATCCTATGAAGATGAGTTATCTTGTGGGCTATGGAACTCACAACCCCAGTTACATACATCACAGAGGATCTTCTATTCCAGTTAATGCTACAACTGGTTGTAGAGATGGATTCAAGTGGTTTCACTCACCTTACCCCAATCCTAATGTAGCATATGGAGCACTAGTTGGTGGTCCTTTCCTTAATGAGACATACAACGATTTCAGAAACAACTCAATGCAAACAGAACCAACAACATACAACAGTGCCCTCTTTGTTGCTCTCTTATCTGGTTTAATCGCAAGTTCCACCGTACCATTCTCCTTCTAAAACTTATCTGCTAAATCTATCGTGGTTGAATCCACAACTTTTTTCACTCTCCCTTTTAAACCTAACAAATCAATCTTATTTCTTCTCCCTTTTAAACCTAACAAATCAATCTTATTTCTTCAAATAGTTGGCGGAAGATCAAACCTACAACTTTTATCTTATTTTCCTTCCATCTAATTACTGAACCACCTTATCGCTGCTTAATTCAAATAAGTAGAAGTTGCATATTAAGTAAAAGTAAAAATTTAAGAATGTACAAGGTGTCAATATCTAAATCCATAGTTTAAAATTTTAGATTGGATTTGATATCGATCCTTTATTCAGATTAGACTCCGTTGAAGTATCATTGATATTGTATCTTGGTCAAAGAATCTCTTCCCTTGATAAAGACCCATCATGAGTGCCATATGTAAATAAACTTTGTGCATTACCTTCTTTGGTAGCAATGTCTTTGTAGTAAACCTTTCAAACAGTTTTGCTTTATTTGGCATCAACACCTACCTTCATAACGAAGAACTTTTCTACTTTATTAAGAGAAGCAACATAATGCGTCATGTACAGAGCTTCTAGATTCCGTTTCTTATCCTTGTGAATAGACTCTTTCTGTTTGGTGTTTTTCTTTATCTTCAATAATCACCAATAATGAAGCAACACCTTCTGCTTTTCTTTATCTTGCTTTGCTACTTCATTACAACATTTATTAATTATTTGATATTTTCAAATATCTGTGATTTATAAAGAATGTACACGCAATATTAATCAGTAATTTTTATTAATAATTGAAACTTATTACTTTACTTTCTAAGCCAATTTACATGACCAATTCATAAATTTTGGTGTTTTAGTTGTATCTCACAACAAATGATGTTATATTATTATAGTCAATGGAATGTGTATTTCTTTTCTTATCATTAAATAAATATAAGTCAACATATTTTTTTTAATATTGAATATTTAATATATTACATTTTTTAAGTAAATACTTGATAAATTATAAAAAATTTGTTTAGGCTTATTTATTTATTGTAGAATTACTATACCATTATCATCATTGCATTGAAAATATTATTAATTAATTATAAATAATAAGTTCAACCTCAATCTCCTTACATAATGTCTCATTAATTCAAGACGACAAACCATATTATCATAAAAAGATTAAGTTATCTAGAAAAATGAGTTGATACTCCACATATTTACTTAGTATATGTAGAAAAATATAAAAGTTAATGTTCTTAACATAATCTCTTAATTTTTTACAAAAATAAATTTATATCAATTTTAACGACAATAATTTGAAGAGAGTTTATGACTATTCATTCACATTAATTGCCATATAATTTTATAGTGAGATATAAATATAAACTATTATCGTCATACTAGAAACTTAAGTTATTTGCAAAAAATATTAATTGATACTTTACACCAATTACATGATATAGAAAAATATAATAATTAACGTTCCTAATATAATGTCATGCTTTTTACTAAAATAATTTTTTATTGATTTTAGCAACAATAATTAGATGAAAGTTTTATGACCATTCATTAACATTAATTGCAAAATAGTTTTTTGTTGTGATGTCAACTTAAATTATATTCTCATTGTTATTGGGAGATTAAGTCGTTACAAAATCAATTGAACTTTACATCACATAATATAGAAGAATATAATAACCAATGATCTTAATATAATTTAGTGATTTTTTTACTGAAATAAAGTTGTATTAATTTTAAAACCAATATAAAGAAGAAAGTATTTGATTATTCATTAACATTAATTGCAAAAACAGTGTTATACTGTGATATAAATATAAATTATTCTCATGATCAAGGTTGGAGAGTTTTCAAACTCGTGAAACTTTTATAAACGTGTAAATTTATTTCGTAAACTTGTAAAATTTATCTAGTATAAAAATAATATTAAAAGTATTAATGACATTTAAGCATTACATAGTACTCCAAATACAATAATAATTTAACATTTCTACTTTATATTAAAAAGAAAAGTAGTAAATCACACCAATAAAATATTATATTACATTAATGTTACATAATATTAAATTATATAAATAACTAAATCATGTATAAATTCATAAGAACATAAGTTGTTAATATGAAAATGATTCAATAGTTAATTTTAAATAATAAGTCTATTGAGATACTGTAATTGTGGTAAAAGTAAGAGAAAATTAACATTTAATTTCAAACTCGTTAATTCATTACTGGTTTGTGAGTTCATTCGAGTTCGTCACAAATTTAATTAGTTTATTAAAAAAATAATTTGACAGTGAATGAACTATTTTTTTTACAACTAACTAAAACTTAAGAGTTAACTCCAAAGAATTAGGAAATTCTTGGTGGTAAATTATATGGATCCACATGGAATTTTCTGAATTCTCGACAAATTTTTGTGGATTAATTTGATGTCGAAGAAAATAAAAATAAAAATAAAATAAAATAAGAGAGGGTAAAGGAAAGTGAGAAATGGCGACAATGAATAAAGCACATGCTGATTATCTCAGAAATGGGTTTTCGTTGCCCTTCTTTTCTTTTTTCTTCCCAACGAAGAGAAAGAAAGATAGCAACACAGAGCCCTAACACCTTCATCATCATCTTCTTCTTCCTTTAACACTTTTCATCTTACCAGGTTTTCTCTCTGTCTGATTGTTGTTTTCTTTCACTATATTCATCTTCTTCTTTTTTTCTTCTGTTTTTCTCTCATCCTTTGTTCCGTATCCAAACTCTCCAATTTTTTTCCCTTTTACTCCTTTTGGTGGGTATTCGGTTTCACCTTTTCGTATTCAACTTTCTCTTCAATTTCGATTCCCCCTTCTTCTCTTATATCATTTTAAAGTGTTCAAGAAAAAAGAAATTGGGGAATCTCAGTTGATACTGTTTAGGTTTGTTTTAGTTCTGTTTGTCGAGATAACCGTTTGACGCATTGCTTCGATCTTTAACTGGTAGGTGCAATAGATTTAAGCATGAGAGCTTTTTGTTATCTACAAAGATAATAATAACAATTAAGAATAACTCTTGCAGAAAGCAAAGTCCGAAGAATTATAGCATATACAACAATTAGCTGTTTTTGTCGGTTGCTTGTTTATCTATTTTCAATTTTTGAAGGTATACTGCGGTTACCTATTTGAATTAAGTTTCCTTTGCGTCGAGCCCAGTTTCAAACAGTGACTGTACTTTGTTAAACTTTATGGGTATGTGTTTTTATAGAGTAGGTAGTTGGCTTTCCAATAGTCCCTGCAGGATAATGGCTCAGTATGGTTTGAATCAATTCTGTATTAGG
>Ga0214545_1000201_pt1 | contig 79272 bp, 42 predicted proteins | sample CNSS4metaG_FD_160064 | JGI IMG/M metagenome (GOLD analysis project Ga0214545, IMG submission 160064) | Root nodule microbial communities from cowpea collected in UCLA plant growth center, Los Angeles, California, USA - CNSS4 | ecosystem: Host-associated > Plants > Roots > Nodule | place: USA...
TATATATATATATATATATATATACTCGGTTCCCAGCGGCTACGTTATCCGTTTCATTTGTGCTTCATTATCCGCTTCAAGCTGCACAGTTGCTTGCTTCTTTTCTGTTGAAAAGAATAGAGACCAAGAATCAAAATCAGTCCGTAGAAAGATTAAAAAGGGAAAAAAATTCACCATTTTGGACTTATTAACATTTTTTTCTTAATGAAAAACCGTATATGTTAACCATTACCCACAACTTCAAAGGACATTATAATAACTTCACAACACAAAAGAAATTCTCAGCAAAAACTTATCGCAAAAAAACTAATGATCAAACCAAAAGAAAAAAAAAAAAAAAAACATACTCACAGGAAATGCCATATGAAAATTCTTCCAACATAATTGTCATGAAAGTTTCCAGAACAATTGTGACAAAAATTTGTGATGTGCGGATGACAAACAGTTCTTTTGTAATTTTAACACTCCACATCATTTTAAGATACTAAAACAAAATGGGCAGCAAACAGTACTCCAACCAATTGATTGAGCACAGTCAATCCTTCTTACCAACATGTACATCACTTCATAATGGCGTAACATTTCCATGAAAATACCAAAAATCAGAATAGAGACAAACTTTTACTTGCATACCCAAATATAATCTCAAAAACAATATGCAACATCACTTGCATTCATACATAAAAAACTACAATTTTAAATATATATAATTTGTAATAACCCTAGTAAAAACTAATGACCAATCCACAACAGATAGGAATGCCAAGAATGAGAGATGGTATGAAAATTCTTCTAACATAATCGTCATGAAAAATTCAAAAGAATTGGTGCAGTACTTATGACCCATTTTTAAACATAATGCAATCCACTTCTTTTGAAATTCTAACTCAACAACATATAATCAAACAAATCGGGTAGAAAGCAGTGCTCCAACCAATTGAGCATCAGCAATCACTTTTACCAACATGCATGTATATCACTTCACAATAGTATGAACGTCACATTTGCATCAAAATACCCAAAATCAGAACAGACACAAACTTCTCCTTGCATTCCCAAATATCATCTCAAAACCAATATAAATATCACTTGCACCAAAATAAAAAAAAAAAAAAACTACAAATTTAAATGTTTACTATCAACAGAAAAAAAAAATTAAGTTTCATTTTTATGTAAGGGACAATAGAATGATCTTCCAAGAATGGAAAATTGGAAGACGTTATATATTGGATAAGAGATTTAATTTCTTCCTCGGTTCCTATAATTACACGTCAACTTCTATTCTTTATAAATATCATTTTAATTCATTTTAGCATGATGTGAAGATTATGTAAAAGGAATTAAAGACGATAAAGAAACTAAAATAATTTGTTCTAAGTACGGAGATTAAAAAATAAAGTTTGTGTTAAATCAAAAACAATAAAATTACTAATAGAGATAAAAAGCACACCTCTTTTTACGATATGTTCGACCAAAATGTACATAGGGCACATGTTTGATCATCCAGTGCTCTTCTCCTCCATCGGGGTTAATCCTATGCAGAAATTCTCTCGGCATATACAAGATGTGGAGAACTTGGAGTCTCTGCAAGTGTTGAATGCCAGAGGGTACTGTCTTCAGTCGTGGAACGGTCTTTATATGAAGCTTTTCCAAATATTGCAGTGCTCTCCTTTCAATAAAGATGGACCTCAATTGCTCCAAACCTTTGAGCTCCAGTTCCTTTAGTTTCTGAAATCCTCCATTTTCAAAATGCAGAGTTTCTCCTTCATAACATCTGGAATCGAAACAGAGGAATAACAAATTTGGCATATTTCCCAGAGATTTCAATGGAATGTTAGTTAACTTGGATTCAACCAAAGACAGTTTCACAAGACTTTGGAGCCGCAGAATCCAATTTGGGAACTCTTTTAAAACGGCATACAGGTGAAGCTTCCTCAGTTTAGACAAGGATGACGTAATGTGAAAGTCAATTTCTCTCCGATCAAGAAGTTTCACCACTGTTACCTTCCTTAGCGAAGAAGAAAAATCGCCACTAAACCTCACATATTCTGAGGAGGAGATATGTAGTCGCTCCAAAAGTGGCATCTCGTTTAGTGAGGAACAGAGAGTCTCTGCATGACCTCTCCTAAAACCAACAACCCTCAGATCCCTTAATTGCTTTAGCTTTCCAATCTCTCTAATCACCTCTCCATTTCGATCTATTCGCAATTCATTCATCTTTTCCAGGGACTTCATGCTTCCAACACTATACTTCAACGAAGTGGAAGATATTGGGCTACCCCAAAGATGACGTAGCTTTCTAAGCTTCGTAATCTCCTTTGGTACCTCAATCACCATATGTGTTCTTACATCTAATGTCTCTAAGTTTTGGAGCTTTCCAATGGATTTTGGAAGGCTTCTTATGCATGTCTCCCTGAAGCTTAGATACTTTAAGTGGATTAAACACCCCAAATTCTCAGGAACATCATATAATGGAGTAAATTCAAAATCCAACACTTTCAACCGCATGTATTTTGCAAGCAAGGCGCTCGTGAAGTCTTTAGATGACACTTCATTCGTGAAAATTAGAATTGACCGAACATGTTGTGATTCTTCCATAGATCCACTTAAACCATTGGAACTTGTTGCTATTGTTAAGCGTCGAATGTTACCACTTGACTCCAAATGATTATGCTCATCAATATACTCACAAAACCCTGTATTCTTAATTTTTCGACGGACCATTTCATGTACCAAGTCATGAACACGACATGCTTTAGCTCTGCCATCTGTGGTAAATGACGATACTAGAACCAAACTTCTACTAATCAACTCCATTAAATATTGTTGTGCAACTTCTTCTAAATTTCTTCCATTTTCATGTTTGACAAAACCTTCAGCTATCCACTGCCGAATTAATCTACCACAGTTCACTTCGTAATCTTCAGGATACATTCCGAAATACAACAAACATGACCTCAGATTCTGTTGCAAATCATCGTAACTCAAACTTAAAATTTTTGTTACACTTTGTAACTCGTAATTGCTCTGCAACTCTGAACTTAGATTTTGACTAAACATGCGCCAATCATATGGACTTTTACATTTTCTATATAAAATACTACCAATGGCCACAATCGCTAAAGGTAAACACTCACACTTCCTGACAATGTCCAGACCTACTTCTTTATAATCTTTTGGACAACGTCCAACAAAAGCATACCCAAACGCCTTCTTACATAACAACTCCAATGATTTTGCTTTACTTAAAGGTTGTAACTTATAAACTTCAAAAAATAAAGCTTGCTTACAGAATTCCACAACCTTCTCATCCCGGGTAGTGATTAATATCCTACTTCCATTTTTATCATCAATTAGAGCCAATTCAATGTCATCCCAAAAAGTTTCGTTCCATACGTCATCAAACAAGACAACATACCTCTTATTGGACAAGCGTTTTCTTACTTCTTTTATCAACGACATTCGATGATAGGTTATATATATTTCTCATATACGGTTATGGGCATGGTTATGGCATATGGTTATTGGGAGATTATGGTTCTATATGGTTATATGACATTAGTCTTACACATATAAGACCTTAGACACCACTTTAACCCCAAAACCTTAAGGCAATGTTGTTATGGGCCTTTATTCTTATATAGTGTTTAACTTTGTCTTTTCTATCCAATGTGGGACTTTGACTCACACTTGGACTATTCCCAACATTCGATTCATAGTTTCAACATCCTGAGCAGGATGCTCATTTCTTTCTTGGCAAAGCTCCTTCATTATATCCCTCAGCAGTCGTTCAACATCATAGGGTCGAGACACTGTGATCACTGCATGGCACTCAAAGTGTTTATCGACCTTGTCAAAAACGTGCTTAGAAAGAGTGGTTTTTCCCAATCCTGCCATTCCTACAACAGAGATGACAGTGCGTTCTTTTCTTCCCTGTGTCAACCACTTTTTCAGTGTTTCTATAGGCTTTTCAAAGCCAACAACCTCATCTTGCTTATTAAAAAGAGGAGCCATTCGAAGTTTATGCCATGTGAAATTTTCATTTCCTCTAGAATCGTCTGATCTTGATCCTATAGGAAAATGGTTTTCGAAGCCATCTCTTTCCGCACGAGCAAGTGACTTAACAGTCTGAATCCGATACGCTATTTGAAGGCGAAGGATTTGAGTTTTGATGAACTCAACAGCCTCACAGAGTAAAACTGCACATCGAGGATCTTCTTGTGAAGGATCTTCTTCAGGTTGCTTTTCGTCACATATCACATAGTCATCGATGATATCTTCCATGAGAAAAGCTGTTTTTCTCAGCCTCATCAACCTTTTTCTCATTCTATCGCGCCTATTGTTATCTTCTTCGGCTTCAGCGATTTTATTTGCATCATGGATGAAATCTTGAAAACTTTCTGATTCGTCAGTAACTTCTGCAACTTCTTTTGGGAGATCTCTCAGCATCTTCACAGCTTCCAAAAATTTTGGAAATACAAAGGACACTGCAGTTTCTGCCATTTTAGTCTAGCTCTCTCTTTCTCTCTCAAGCTTTCTGGTAGTGGCAACTGTAAGACTTTATGTTACTTAACACTAAATATAACCAATTGTTGTAGTTAGCTAAACAATACACAGGTTATTATAACTCTTTCAATTTTCTGTATTTCCTTTTTTAAATAACCATGTGATATTTGCACAATAATTGTCTACGCGGAGACGAAGACTTTGAGCTTTGCAATGTATTCTTAAATGTTTCGCGAGCAGTTGTGACGTTTTTTCTTTCTTTTTTAATAGTTGTAGTATAGCAAATAGAGATATTGTGATCCAGCTATAACGTGACGACATTAATTGTGTATTTCAGTGGCTGTCGTATCAATTAATAAAGGTGTATGGTGAACCGTATGGGCTTTTCAGAGCTTTTGACTTTCATTACACGAATATTTTCATTTGATTACTCTTATACTTCTATACTTCTATTGCTTTAAGGCTCATAATTCAGTAAATCGTTGAAGCATTGCCATCCCTACCATGAAATATCTCATCTTCATTAATCACCTTCTTCGTCTTCAAGTTGTAAAGTTCACTGCTATTTAACATGTAACTATAACCAATAAATATTCATCTCTCTTACTTGATTCTTCAAATTTCGTTCTCTTGATTTTTGAACTTCAGGATAGTAAATACATCCAAAACGTTTAAGATACTCCAATGAAGATTCGTTCCACTTCATGCTTCAAATGGTTTCATTTTTTTTAAACAACCTTTGTTGTACATATACTCAAACAAAATGCACTTTGCCATCTCCATCATAGTACGGTTTTTCCTCTCAGATATACCATTTTGTTTGATTTCTAAAGCAACCCTGAAAAACTTGATAACCATGAAGAACTTCAAATATTTTCTATAACAATACAAAAATGTAGAAGCTTAGTTGTCATAACACATGACAACAATTAAGAAGATGTTATTAGAATCAACCTAACCGATGCTAATATAATGCTAAAAGAATTAAAAACTTGGCATTGACTAAAAATATTTTACGTTGACGCTAAGAATCATTAAAATAAAATATAGTAAAAATTAATTATTATCAACTTAAGGAACACAAAAATATGTACTATAAAAACATATTTTATATTAAATAAATATACACTAGCTTCAGTCTAACCAATGCAAAACTTATTATAAAAAATTATGTAAAGAAAATAGGATAAAGCATTGCGTGGGTTTAGCAAGATGCAAGGAAATAAGTTTTTTTATTAGAGGTACCATCCGGTAAAACAATATTACTTTAATTAAAAATATAGTATTGTTGGTATAACACAAAATAAACTATTATTAGGAAAGTTAATTTGTTTTATATTTTCCCCACTTATCACTGACATTTCAATCCCTATTTTCAGCTGCCGTAATTATTGCATTCCCGGTTGATTATTTGTGCGGTTGGATTATCACAAAACTAGAAAGTAGTCTTTCAAATCCTGTGTTTGCATAAGCACTGAAAATCTCAGTGATGGAAGCCTGAATTTTGAAGATGAAATCGAGGCATAAGCACTACATGGTCATGAGGAGATAGAGAACAAGTGGTGTTGTGTTGTGGTTGGGGTAAGGGTTCTTGGTATATCATTGTCGTTGAGTGTTTTCTAAGCTGGTACATTATAAAATTCTTGATACCTTTGAATATGTGAGTCAGTCAGATGATGGAGACATAGAAAATGTGCAAGTAGTTGTACAAGGACTCACAAACAATAAATTTTCATGTTAAATCTACTTAAATATAAAGTTATAATTACTTAAAATAATTTATATTTTTCATATTGTTGCAACCAAAATCGCAACGGGATGACGAATTAAAAACAAAATTTCCAAAAAACAGAGTTTGGAGTCGCTACCGTAGTTTATTCTGAACAACTACAGAAAAATCAAAAAACACAACAAAGTTCTACAAAAACTTATATTTTAGGTCCGGAAGTCGGTTACGTGAGGTATTAACACCCCACATTGCACATTGTCCGTCCTAAGACGGTACGTTTAATTAAACATAAAAAGGATGTGATTTTTTCAATAAAAGAATGTACAAAAGAAATAAAAATAAGTTTGATTTTTTTGGTCCGATAAGGATTAATTCTCGCTCCTACGTATTTCAAATATTAGAGAATTCAGGTGACGTAGTTCTTTATGAAAAACCTATTTGAGAAAAGATTTAATTTTTATTATTTTATTATAATTTTGAAAATATTTTTATGTTTTTTGGTATTTTTAATTATTTGGAGATAAGTGTCAAGCAACACGAGCAGTCGAATAAACAATAAAATTAAACAAAGACAACTGCTTTTTATTTTTAGTTCTTTATATTTTTTTTATAGTTTTTAGAAGAAAATAAATTTGAAAATGGGTATCACATGACGTGAGGGGCTGGATAGACAATAAAAGAAATAAGGAATTTTGTATGATTTTTAGCGTAAAATATTTGTAAATAGTAAAAAATAATGTTCCTAACAGAAAATGTTAAAGTTGTGTTAAAAAGGAAAAAAAAAATGTACCATATGAAGACAAAATATAATATAAATTGAGAATTCATAAATCAAGAGAAAAAAAAAAGAGTGGCTTACCTTCCAAACCCTTGGGTTCTCCTCTTCTTTATGAATCTCATTCTGTCATTTTGTACAACTACCTTCTCTCTTTTTCTTTTTTTTCTCCTTTTGTAAGATTTTATTTTTTTTGCAGGAGAGAGGAAAAAAATGAGGTGTGCCTGTGGGGATGATAATGAGTATGAAAGAGAGAGTATAGAGATTTGTTTTGTTCCAAATTTTTATTTGACAGGCTGTGTATTTATATCAAACATTGCAATATCAAAATGTAATCGTCCTAGCTTTGATCGTAACAAACAATATAATAAAGAAATTGGTGGTCTTCATGATGGCATCATATTACCAAAATTAAATCACAACAAATCAGAAGAAAAAATATCAATAAATATCAGTAATATTGATTCTACTTACAAGAAGATATATTGCTTTTATTGCTTTTAATTATTAGAATTATATTACTATTTGCTCTATTAAGAACAAAGGATAGAATAAAAAAAAAGAGTGATGAGAAAATATGTTAAGTTATTGGACTCACGAGAAAGGATGTGATAATTAAAAAACAAATTGGGTTCTTACTTTTTTCCTACCCTTTAAGTGATTCATAAACGTGTGCATGAACATGAAGAGAGGTCAAGTGAAAGGCTAACTAAGATGAGAAACCTGTTGAAGCTGTCTAAGAAACCTAGAGCAGCTAGTGAGGAACTCCATTAGGAATTTTGGCAATGCTCAAGTTACCTACTACAATCAGTGAAGAAGAAGAGTTGCAATTGGATAACCGTTAGTTGGCTGGATTGGGAAAGCATAATACACTTGGAAGGAGCTTTCTAGATGTGAATGACATGTTGCATAGGATCAAGCTGACTTAGGATAATAAGTCATTAGGTAGCAGAGCATAAATAAGTTTCTCTGCATTGTAAAAATATAGAACGTCACAATTTTATACAGTTTTTCTCCATTCCTTTATGCATTTTTCGTTTAGCACTTAGGATGATCTGAAGAGGAAAGGATCCTAATCTACAAAGTGAGTGGTGGTGACTCTATTAGGATAGCAGGGGAAAATAAAAAAGAATATCTGTGTAATGGTGAATCTTGGTAGTAAAAAAAAAAAAAACAATAAAAAAAAGAAAGAATTGGATTTAAACCTTTAAAGTTTTACGGTTATTAACACAAGGGAGAGAGAGAGATTTGTTATAAAATGCTTTTATGTTTCAGTTATGCATGTTATTAAATAATAAGTTATCACGAGATCAAAAGTTTTAAAAGATATTAATGATTTATATTATTTCTTGTTATATTGTACTTTGGAGAATAAATATTTAAAAACTTTATCTTTTTCATATTTAAATTATATATAAACAGTGTATAAAAATAATAATAATATAATACATTTTTTCGTATTTCTTTATCTCTTAATATTTTCTTGTCCTATGTCTTGTCTTGCTTGTTTGTAGTAACTAAAATAGAGGTAAATATGACTTATTAAGGTGTCTAAAAAGAATAATTGACAATCTTTTCAGGTGTTCTCTTAAAACGAGCAATTAATCAAATGTAGATTTTCTTCTAAGGATCAACCAGGCACCTAATTACAGTAAAATCGTCCCATGCGTATTGTTTGAACTTATTCCCGTTTTGACAGAAAATTCCCGCATTAACTGCGTATGAACATGAGTATGGAGAATCTCCGACTTTTTGAATTGGGTATGAGAATGGGTATGGAGATACACATATTCCCGCCATGATATCCTTATCCGTTTAAATTATTAAAATATTCACAATTAATTAAGTAACCTTTTATATATATATATATATATATATATATATATATATATATATATATATATATAATTTTTCTTCAAAAATAAATATAGAATAATGAAATCTGTTCCCGTCCTGTGCCGTCCTGTGCCGTTACGATCCCTAATTATAGTCCTTTAAAATTTCTCAACCAGCCAAAACTCTCTTGACATTCCTTTCTCAAACAACATGGATTTCTCCATACCTTTTAAAATTTACCACTTTGTTTCTCAACAAGTGTTTTAATCCTTTTAAATTTATCTAATACTTGAGATTTTTTCCTCAAATTCATGGGACCACATATATCCATGCGTACCAATTCTAACATTTCTTTGACTCTCCTTACTCGTTTCCTTTTGGGAGATGATTTTCGTCAAGCATGCATATTTCATATACTTTTTTTTCTTCACAATCTTTGGTAGTCCAAATACCACATTAATTTTTTTATAAAGCAACATAAGACCATGGCAATTTAAGTGTCCAAGTCTTTTTGCCATAAAACAAGAGTTTTTTTGCCGTAAAACATATAAGACCATGACAATAGCCTACTCAGAAAACAAGCGCAAAAGATCCATATATATATATATATATATATATTCCCTCAGCTCCGAGCGGCTACGTTATCCGTTTCATTTGTGCTTCATCATCCGCTTCAAGCTGCACAGTTGCTTTTTTTCTGTTGAAAAGAATAGAGACCAAGAATCATTAATCGGTACAAAGATTAAAAAGGGAAAAATATTCACCCTTTTCGACTTACTAACATCTTTTTCTTAATGAAAAATCATATATTTTAATCCTTACCCACAACTTCAAAGGACATTAATATCTTCACAACAAAACAGAAATTCTCAGCAAAAACTTATCGCAGAAAACTAATGATCAATCCCAATGAAAACATCCTCACAGGAATTGCCAAGAATGAGACTGGATATGAAAATTCTTCCAACATAATTATCATGAAAATTCTTTTGAAATTTGAACACTCCAAATCATTTTAAGATACTAAAACAAATGGGTAGGAAACAGTACTCCAACCAATTAAGCATAATCAATCACTTTTACCAACATGTACATCACTTCATAATGGCGTGAACGTCACATTTTCATGAAAATACCAAAACTCAGAACAGAGACAAACTTCTCCTTCATGCCCAAATATAATCTCAAAAACAATATGCAACATCACTTGCATCCAGACATAAAAAACTACAATTTTAAATGCTTACTACCAACAGAAAATAAAATTAAGTTTAATTTTTATATATGCAAGGGACAAATAGAATAATTTTTCAACAATAAAAAATTTGAAGACGTTATATATACGAGATAATAGAATTAATTTCTTACTTGGTTCCTATAACAAACACGTTAACTTCTATTCTTTATAACTATAATTTTAATTCATTTTAGTCTGAAGGATTATGTAGAAAGGATTGAAGCCGATGTGTACAAAAATCTAAAATAATTTGTCCTTAAGTACGGAGATTAAAAAAATTAAGTTTTTGTTAAATCAAAACAATAAAATTAATAATAAAGATAAAAAGCACACCTCTGCAAAAGCGAAGAGAAAATTTCAGCTACTTTCTGCTGGACCATTTAGCAAATTACGATATATAGTGACTAAAATGTACATAGGGCACATGTTTGATCATCCAGTGCTCATCTCCTCCCTCGGGGTCAATCCTCTGAAGAAATTCTGTCGGCATATGCACGATGTAGAGAACTTGGAGTTTCTTCAAGTGTTGAATGCCAGAGGGTACTATCTTCAGTTGTGGAATAGCCACTATCTGAAGCTTTTCCAAAGATGGCAGTGCCCCGCTATCAATAAGGATGAAACTCAAATTATACAAACATTTGAATTCTAGTTCCTTGAGTTTCTGAAATCCTCCATTTTCAAAATGCAAAGTTTCTCCTTCAAAAGAATTAGAGTCAAAAGAGAGCAACAACAAATTTGGCATACTTCCCAGATCTGTCAACGGAATGTTAGTTAACTTTGATTCAACCAAAGACAATTTCACAAGATTTTGGAGACGAGAAATCCAATTTGGGAACTCTTTTAAATTGGCATACAGATAAAGCTTCCTCAGTTTAGACAACGATGACGTAATGTGCAAGTCAATTACTCCACTCTCAAGTGGTCGTCGTACTTGTATCTTCCTTATTGAGGAAGAAAGAGCTGCAGGATCTTCCGTAAAATTAGAAAGCCTTAGATATTCTGCGAAGGAGATATGTAGTCGCTCCAAGAGTGGCATCTCGTTTAGTGAGGAACAGAGAGTCTCCGCATGATCTCTCCTGAGACTAACAAGCCTCAAATCCCTTAATTTCTTTAGCTTTCCAAGCTCTCTAAGCACCACTCCATCTTCATCTATTCCCAATTCATGCATCTTTTCCAGGGACCTCATGCTTCCAAGACTATCCTTCAATGAACTGGAAGATATTGTGCTACCCAAAAGATGACGTAGCTTTCTAAGCTTCGTAATCTCCTTTGGTACCTCAATCTCCATATATGTTCTTACATCTAGTGTCTCCAAGTTCTGCAGCTTTCCAATGGATTTTGGAAGGCTTCTTATGAATGTCTCCCTGAAGCTTAGATACTTTAAGTGGATTAAACACCCCAAATTCTCAGGAACATCATGTAATGGAGTAAATTCCAAATCCAGCACCTTCAACCGCGTGTGTTTTGCAAGCAAGCGGCTGTTGAAGTCTACAGATGACACTTCATTCGTCAAAATTAGAATTGACCGAACATGTGATCCTTCAATACATCCACTTAAACCATTAATATTGGAGCTTGTTGCTATTGTTAAGCGTCGAGTGATACCACTTGACTCCAAATGATTATGCTCATCAATATACTCACAAAACCCCGTATTCTTCATTTTTCCACGGATCATTTCATGCATTGAGTCATGAACACGACATGCTTTCACTTTCCCATCCGTGGTAAATGATGCAACTAGTACCAAGCTTCTACTGATCAACTCCATTAATTGTTGTTGTGCAACTTCTTCTAAATTTCTTCCGCGTTCGTGTTTAACAAACCCTTCAGCTATCCACTGCTGAATTAATCTACCACATTTAACTTCATAATCTTCAGGATACATTCCAAAATACAACAAACATGATCTGAGATTCTGTGACAAATCATCGTAACTCAAACTTAAAATTTTTTTTACACTGTCTAACTCGGAATTGCTCTCCATCTCTAAACTTAGATTTTGACTAAACAGGCGCCATTCATATGGACTTTTACATTTTCTATATAAAAGACTACCGATAGCTACAATTGCTAGAGGTAAATATCCACACTTTCTAACAATGCCCAGACCTGCTTTTTCATAATCTTCTAGACAACATCCATGAAAGCCATACCCAAATGCCTTTTTACATAACAACTCCAGTGACTTTTCTTCACTTAAAGGTTGTAGCCTATAAAGTAAACAACTTTTACAGAACTCCGCAACCTTCTCTTCCCGGGTAGTGATTATTATCCTACTTCCATTTTTATCATCAATCATAGCCAATTCAACGTCATCCCAAAATGTTTCATTCCAAACATCATCAAACAAGACAACATACCTTTTATTGCGCAAGCGGTTTCTGACTTCTTTTATCAACGACAATTGATTCATAGTTGAAACATCTCGAGGAGGATCCTCCTTTCTTTCTTTGCAAAGCTCGTTCGTCATAGTCCTCAGCAACTCTTCAACAGTATAGGATCGAGACACTGTGATCAATGCATGGCACTCAAAGTCTGTACGGACCCTGTCAAAGACTTGCTTAGAAAGAGTGGTTTTTCCCAATCCTGCCATTCCTACAATAGAGATGACGGTGCGTTCCTCTCTTCCCTGTGTCAGTGTCAACCACTTTTTCAGTGTTTGTGTAGGGCCTTCAAGGCCAACAACCTCATGTTCCTTAATAAAGAGAGGATCCATTCGAAATTTATGCCATGTGAAATTTTCTTTTCCTCTAGAACCGTGTGATCTTGGTTCAATGGGACAATGGTTTATGAAGCCTTCCCTTTCTGTGCGAACAAGTGACTTAACATCCTGAATCTGATACGCTATTTGAAGGTGGTGGATTTGAGTTTTGATGAACTCAACAGCCTCACAGAGTAAAGCTGCACATCGAGGACCTTCTTCAGGTTGATTTTCGTCACATATCATCACATAGTCATCGATGACATCTTCCATGCGAAAAGATGCTTCTCTCAGCCTCATCAACCTTTTTCTTATTCTATCCCGCCTATTGCTATCTTCTTCAGCATCAGCCATTTTATTTGCATCATGGATGAAATCTTGAAAGTTTTCTAATTCATCAGTAACTTCTGCAACATTTTTTGGAAGATCTCTCAGCATCTTTACAGCTTCCAAAAGTTTTGGAAACACATGCTGACTAGCAAGGGACACTGCAGTTTCTGCCATTTCAGTCTAGCGCTCTCTCTCAAGCTTTTTGGTAGTGGCAATTGTATGACTATATGTTCTTCAACACTAAATATAACCAATATTTGTAGCTAGCTAGACAATACACAGGTTATTATAAAATCTTTCATTTTTCTCTATTGTCTTTTTTAAATCAAGCAACCATGTGATCTTTGCTCAATAATTATCTATGCGGAGATGAAGACTTTGAGCTTTGCCATGTATTCTTAAATGTTTTGCTAGCACGCTGTGATTTTTTTTTGTTTTTTAATGCGTCGTAGTATTGAAAATAGAGATATTGTGATCCAGCTATAACGTGATGAGATTAATTGTGTATTTCAGTGACTGTCATACCAATTAATAAGGGTGTACAGTAAACTGTATGGGCTTTTCAGAGCTTTACATGTATAATTTCATTTCATTATTCATCTACTTCTATTGTTTTAAGGCTCATAATTCAGAAAACCGTTAAAGTATTGCCATCCCTACCATTAAAATATCGCATCTTCACTAATAATCACCTTCTTCGTCTTCAAGTTCTAAAGTTTCGTAGCTTTTTAATATGTTGTCAAGGATACGGACACGGATATGACACGGACACAGATACGGAGATACGGCTAAATTGAAAAAACATAGGACACGGGACACGTCGTGTATATACATGTTAAGTTTGAAATTGTCAACTAACACATGGTCAACTAACACAAAAATGAATCCAATCTATTTATCAAATATCTAATATGCGAAAAGTAGTGATAGAATAAGATTTGTTCCTTATCTTAATCATCAAAATCATGTCAAAGATAAAAAAATATTTTTCAGATTGGACATAGTGTGTCTTACAAGTATCGTACGAGTGTTGGTGTCCGATACGTGTCGGACACGGGACACGCCATTTATGAGGCGTGTCAGAACCAATAAATATCATCTCTATTACTTCATTCTTCAAAATTCGTTGTCTTGATTTTTGAACTTGAGGATAGTAAATACATCCAAATTAATATGCTCCACTGAAGATTTTCTTCCGCTCTATCCTTCTAATGGTGTCATGTTTCAAACAACCTTTTCTGGAGTCCAACAAAATGCATTTTTTCATCTACGGTTCTACCTCTCGAATTTTGTTTGGGTGTATAGTCAACTGATTTCTAAAGCAACCCCTGAAAAACTTGATTAGCTGTTATAACAAACACATAACAACCATGAAGAACTTCAAATATTCCTCTCTCTCCATTTATCTAAATCTTATATAATACAAAAATGTAGAAGATTAGTTGTCATAACACATGACAACCAGGAAGAACTTCAAATATTCCCGTTTCCATTTCTCCAAATCTTACATAACAATACAAAATGTAGAAGATTAGTTGTCATAAAACATGACAACCACGAAGAAGATGTTACTAGAATCAACCTAATATGATGGTAAAATAAATATAAACTTGACACTGACTAAAAAGATTTACGTTGACACTAATTAAGAATCATTAAAATAAAATATAGTAAAAAGTAATCAGTATCAACTTAAGGAACACAAAAATATGTACTAAAATTATATTTTATATATTAAATAAATATACATTAGCTTCGGTCTAACCAATGCAAAACTTATTACAAAAGTGATAATATAAATAAAATAGGATAAAGCATTGCATGGGTTTAGCAGATATGCAGGGAAATAAGAATTTTTATTACAGGTACCATCCGGTAAAACAATAATTAAATAGATAGTATTGTTGGTATAACTGACAAAATAAACTATTATTAAATGTTATCAATTGTAAAGTTTATTTGTTTTTTATTTTCCCCACTTATCACCGACATTTCAACCACTATGTCCTAATTCTTGCATTCCCGGTGCCATTGATTATTTGTGAGGTTGGATTATCACAAAACTAAAAAGTAGTCTTTCAAATCCTATGTGTTTGCGTTGTTGCCATTGATACCCTAACCTAATAGGTTGGAAACCTGAATCTTGAAGATGAAATGGAGGCATAAGCACTACATGGTTGTGAAGAGATACAGAACAAGTAGTGTTGTGTTGTGCTTTGGGAATGGGTTCTTGGGCCCATTGTCGTAGAAGTGTTTTCTAAGCTGGTACATTTTAAAATTCTTGATACATTTGAATATATGAATCATTCAGATAATGGAGCATAGAAAACGTGCAAGTAGTTGTACAAGGACTCTCAAACACTAAATTTACATGTTTAATCCAGTGAAATATAAAGTTAAAATTACTTTACATCGTGTTTGGACGAGAAATTTCAACAATACCAAGAAATTGAAATATATAATATTTGGATTACTTACAATTGAATTTCTTTCATTTCTTAAATAGTTTGTTTGAATGGAGTAATTGAAACATCTTAGATTTCAATTTTCTTGTTTGGATAAAGCAAATAAATATCTATTTTAAGGCAAATTCAACTCTATTCTTAAACCCAAATTGAGTTAATTAGCTCGACATTCGATCAAGGACATGTCGTCTCAACTTTCGGTCTGAATCGACTATTGAAGATTCAACCTAGGCTAACTAGGCCTGATAATCGACACGAGTCAATTGGACTCGTCGACTTGGGTCGGCCCAACCTTCAGCACAGGTCAACGCGGCTCAACCTTCACTCTGGACCGACCCGACTCCACCTTCTACATGGGCCAACCTGGCTCCACCTTCAGCACGGGCCGAACCAACTCCACCTTTGGCACAAGCCGATCCAACTCCACCTTCGGTTCAGGTCGACCCGACTCCACCTTCAACATTGGCGAACCCAACTCAACCTTCTGCCCTAGCTAACCAAGCTCAAACTTTGGTCCAGGTCAACCTGACTCGACCTTCACAATTTTCATTCAGGTAGGACCTTTTAGTTTTCTCTTAATCATGAAGTTTTCTTTTTCTACTATGTTGTCTTTTTGTAACTTTTTCCATTTTTTTAGCCACATGTGATGAAACAAGTTGTAAAGATGTTTACTTTAATGGATCATGAAATCACTTAGTCACGTACTTTAGCTAGAGTACCTCAGTTGCAGCTTTAGCATTAGAAGAAAATAAAATTAATGTAACACATTGTGGTACAGTTCACTGCCATAATAAGCACTACTGGCAATATTGGGGTTTTAAACCACAGGTAGTACCTAGGGTTTGAAACCCCAGACAATATTAAGGGTTTGAAACTCTAGGCAGTACTGACGATTTTGTAAACTACAGGTCAATTGCATTAATTCCAAGGGTTGTTAAAAATCTTGGTAATTTGTTAGCGATGCTGGTTCTTCTAAGTAAACGGCAAACCGTGGGTGAAACTATTAGTGGGGTTAAAATTGTTGTAAAATAAACGTTATAACATTTCCAAAGTTTTTTTACATTGTTGCAGTCATAAAATCATTGCATTTTCAGTTTAGATATGGCCATTTATTCACAAAACTATTTTGATTTGGTTTTAAGTTTGTTACCGTTGTTGGCGATGGTTTTGTACCATTAGTAGTCTCCTCTTCCGTCTATAAATAGATGACTTTTTCCTTCTCCAAAGGACACCATCTCTCACTCTTTTCCTTCATTCTTTAAGCTTTCTTCTCTCTCATATTTTTTCCTTCTATTATCTGGGTTAAATACTCTTTCATGAGTACTTTCTTGCTAGTTCTGAGATCTTCGGAAGATCCGAGAAGTTCCTATTGTATCTTAGGGGCTTGCGCAACACGCCGCGGATAAGTCCTTAAGGGCAGTGAATTTACATGCCTTAGGAAGTACCCTTTTGTTCGTGATTTATCAGTTTTTTACAACAATCTTAAGGACTTATGGCTGACAACAACAAAAACTCTACTACTCTAAAGAATCAAAATATTTCTAGAACTCATACCGTCTTTGCGAAACCATTTTCGGATGTATCAAAAATTGAGGAATTCTCTAGGCAGAACTTTCGACGCTTCCAAGAATGTGTCTCTACTCTTCTAGACATGTATGGAGTAGTTATGACTCTCTAAACTTCAAAACCTGACGAATCTAGTGTCAAACAAGTTGAAGATTGGACTTATGCAAACAAGGTATGCTAACACACCATACTTAGCACCTTGTCTAATGATTTGTTCGATGTGTACTGCTCATATAAGAAAATGAAAGAAATTTGGGATTCGTTGATTCTCAAATATACTGCTGAGAACATCGTCCGACAAAGATTCATCATAAGGAATTACTACCATTGGGAGATGATCGAAGATAAAGACATAAAGATTCAAATCAACGAATATCACAAGTTACTTGAAGATATCAAAGTAGAGAATATACCTCTTCTTGATGAGTTTGTTTCAGAACTTATGATCGAGAAATTGTTGTCATCTTGGATTGATTATAAACAACAGCTGAAACATAGACACAAGCAAATGACGCTTCAAGAGCTCATTACACACATCATAATAGAAAATACCAACAGGAAGGAGAGTGCTACTGCAAGGGCCAAAGCATCATCCGCAAAGGCAAACGTGGTAGAAGACAAACTTGCTTCAAAAAGGTACGAGAACAAACATAATCACAAAAGGAAAAACAACTTTTGAAATTCTCGTTCTAGTGGATTTAACCCCACCTTTAAGAGAAAGATTAATTGCTTCGTATCATTCACTCATATGATATGTGGCATGCTATATTAGGACATGTTAATTCCTCGTATGTTATGAAATTGCAACGACTATGATTAATTAATATGCATGATAAGCAAAGTGGTAAATGTGATATATGTGTAAAATCCAAAATAACTAAGAAAACATATTATCCTGTAGAACGTCAAACAAAATTGTTAGGGTTAATTCATACTGATCTAGCTTATTTAAAACAAACCATGTCAAGAGGTGGTAAAAATTATTTTGTAACCTTTATGGATGATTATTCTAGATAAACCAAAGTATACTTAATCAAACGTAAGGATGAAACCTTTGATGTATCTTTAACTTATAAAGCGAAAGTAGAAAATTAATTGAATAAGAAAATTAAGAGGATTGGATCAGATAGAGGTGGTGAATATGTGTTGTTTAATGACTTTTGTGTAAAAGAAGGTATTATCCATGAAGTAACCCCACCATATTCACCTGAGTCTAATGGAGTAGTTAAGAGGAAAAATAGAACTCTTAAGGAAATGATGAATGTCATGCTTATTAGTTCTAGTGCACCTAATAACCTTTAGGGAGAAACCCTTCTCACTGCATGCTTTTTACAAAATAGGATACCTCATAAGAAAACGGGTAAAACTCCTTATGAGTTATGGAGAGGGTATCAACCTAATCTTAAATATCTGAGAGTGTGGGGGTGCCTAGCTAAAGTAATGTTACCCGATCCTGAGAAAAGGAAAATAGGCTTTAAAACCTCTGATTGTATGTTCTTGGGTTATGCTGAACATAATGTTGCCTATAGGTTTCTTGTTCTTAAAAATGATGTGATTGAACATAATACTATTGTGGAGACAAAAAATGTTGAGGTTTTTGAACATATATTTTCTTTAAAGGTTAGTGATACAGTTGAACAACCTATAGAGAACAATAGTGAAGACATGTATGAGGTTTCAAGAAGTAAAAGATAGAGGAAGGAAACTACTTTTGGAGATGACTTTTATACCTATCTAGTTGAAAATGATCCAACAAGTTTTTAGAGGCTACTAGTGCTCCTGATACAAAACAGTGGGATAAGGCTATTAAGACTGAAATTGAATCAATTGAGAAAAATAATACTTGGACTTTAGTATATTTTCCTAAAATAGCAAAACCCATTGGTTGTAAGTGGATCTTTAAGAAAAAGTATCACCTTAATGGATCCATAGATAAATATAAGGCAAGATTAGTAGCTAAAGGTTTTACTTAGAAACCCAACATAGATTACTTTGATACCTTTGTCCCTGTAACTAGGATTTCCTCTATTCGTGTTTTGTTAGCTCTAGCAGCTACCAATAAGTAGTGATACACTAGATGGATGTTAAGACTGCTTTTCTGAATGGTAAATTATAGGAGGAAATTTATATGACTCAACCTGAAGGGTGTGTTGTCCCTAATCAAGAAAATAAGGTGTGCAAACTTTTAAAATCTTTGTATAGGTTAAAATAACCACCAAAATAGTGGCATGAAAAATTAGATAGTGTTTTTACTTTGTGATGGTTTTCACCCAATGATGTTGATAAATGTGTGTACTCTAAATCTTATATAATAGTGAATGTGTCATTATATGTTTGTATGTGGATGTCATGTTAATATTTGGTACATGCATTGATATAGTCTCTAGAACTAAATTGTTTCTAGGATCTAAATTTGAAATGAAAAACATGGGTGAAGCCAATGTGATTTTATGTGTTAGAATCATAAGTAAGGGAGATAGTATATTACTATCCCCAGAACAATACATTAAGAAACTTCTTAGGAAGTTTGGATATTATGACGTTAAACCAGTGAGTACCTTTTATGATGCTAACTCTAAATTAATGAAAAATAGAGGAGAATCTATTTCTCAACCTCAATATGCCCAGATAATTGGGAGCTTACTACACTTAATGAGCTTTTCAAAACCTGATATTGCTTATGCAGTAGGTAGATTGAGTATATACACTCAATGTCCTAATCAAGAACATTGGGAAGCACTCACAAGACTTATGAAATACTTAAGAAGTTAAATGGATTATGCCACTGAATATAATGGATTTCTTATTGAACTATAAGGGTATAATGATGCTAATTGGATCTTTGATTCAGATGAAACAAAGTCTATTAATGGTTATATATTCACACTTGGGGGTGGTGCAATTACATGGAGATCAGCCAAGCAAACAATTATTCCAAGATCAACAATGAAATTTGAGTTTGTTACTCTCAAAATGGTTGGTAGTGAGGTTGAGTGGTTGAAAAACTTCTTAGCAAACATTCCTCTAGGAATGAAACCGGACCCATTTGTATCTATACATTGTGATTGCCAATCGACAATAGCTATAGCTAAAAACAAAAACTATAATGGAAATAATAAACATATACAATTGAGACATAATCTGGTTAAGCAACTGCTAAAGAGTGGAACTATTTCCATTGATTATGTGAAGTCATAACGGAATCTAACAGATCCTCTAACAAAATCCTTGGGAAGAAATATGATTTTAGAAACATCAAGGGGAATGAGACTTAAGTCACTTACAAACAAACAAGTGATGGTAACCCAACCTTTGTGATTGGAGATCCCATGAATAAGGTTTATATGGATAAAAACAAGTCACTTGTTAGTTCTGATAGCACTAAATTGATTTTTTAAATCAATTATGTCCATTCTTATGGTGTATGTGAAAGTGCTAGAGACTGCATTATTGAGAGGTTAAACTTTGTAAATTAAAATTCAATGTGGTTTAAGAATTTTAGTTTAAACAAAGTTTTAATGATTTTCATATCTCTTACGGTACACTTGATGAAATCACCTCTATGGGTGTCAAGTGGGGCCGCTTGTATGAGATATTGGCATGATCTCTAAAGCACTCATGAATATCGGCACGCGCATGGCCTAGTAAGCACAACACAGTGTTAAGAACAATAATTGTGGGGGTGTATTGTGATTGATCAACCACTAACACACATCAAGTGTCTTTGGTTCATATAGTTTTCTATACCAACTACACTGTGTGTTAAGTTTATCTGTCTAGGACTGGTTCATATAGCTTGTTATACCAGCTCCGATGCATTACATCTTATGAGACCTAGAATTTTCTTCTTTCAATCTCTCTTTTCTTATCTTTTAAAATGTGTGGGGGGTTGTTGTAAAACAAACGTTATAAATGTTATAGCATTTCAAAAAAATTTGTACATTGTTGCAGTCATAAAATCATTGCATTTTCAGTTTAGATATGGCCATATATTCACAAACCGTTTTGATTTGGTTTTAAGTTTGTTATCATTGCTGGCCATGGGTTTTGTACCATTAGTAAGCTCCTCTTCCATCTATAAATAGATGACTTTTTCCTTCTCCAAAGTCATAAAATCATTGCATTTTTAGTTTAGATATGGTCATTTATTCACAAAACGTTTTGATTTGGTTTTAAGCTTGTTATCGTTGTTGACCATGGGTTTTGTACCATTAGTAGGCTCCTCTTCCATCTATAAATAGATTACTTTTTCCTTCTCCAAAGGACACCATCTCTCACTCTTTTTCCCTCATTCTTCAAGCTCTTTTTTCTCTCATATTTCTTACTTCTATTATCTAGGTTAAATACTCTTTCAAGAGTACTTTCTTGCTAGTTCTGAGATCCTCGAAAGATTCAAGAAGTTCTTGTTGTATCCTGAGGAACTTGCGCAACACATCGCGGATAAGTCCTTAAGGGCGGTGAATTTACACGTCCCAGAAAGCACCCTTTTGTTCATGATTTGTCAGTTATTTACAACAAAAACTCCAGAAATGCCAAATATAATTCAAACTAAAAACTATTATTTTTGTAGTGATTCTATATAACCCTCAAAAATAGAGCTCAGATACCAAGTATTATAAGATTGCAGTAAAATAGATAATAAAAGAGAATATGTACAATGTTGTGCAATGAGAGAATAATTAAATAATTAAGGTTGCAACGGTGGAATACATGGTTCTTGTCTATTTCAAAAAAATATATAATCAATGAAAATAACTGGCCACCAAGTCATGATTAACAAATTCAAAATTGACCTGTTTAATTCCTAAAAAATAAAATCTAACATTTACTTATTCAAAATATAAATAAATAATAAAATAAAATAGTTGTCCTAAACTAACAACCGTAGAGGAGAAAGCCCTACTCTCTCGAAAATTTGAGAAAGAGTACTTTTCTTGACAATATGTAGATGGGGCACGTGTTTGATCATCCAATGCTCTTCTCCTGTATCAGGGTCAATCCTCTGTTGAAATTCAGTCGACATATGAAAGATGTCGAGAACTTGCAGTTTCTTTAAGTATTGAAAGCCAGAGGGTACTGCCTTCAGTTGTCGAATACTCATTAACTTAAGCTTTTCCAAAGATTGCAGCGCTCCGCTATCAATAAAGATGGACCTCAATTGCTTCAAACCACTGAGCTCTAGCTCCTTTAGTTTCTGAAATCCTCCATTTTGAAAATGCAAAGTTTCTCCTTCGTAACATTTGTAATCGAAAGAGAGGATCAACAAATTTGGCATATTTCCCAGAGATATCAATGGAATGTTAGTTAACCTCGATTCAACTAAAGACAATTTCACAAGATTTTCGAGCGGCGGAATCCAATTTGGGAAGTCTTTTAAATTGCCATACAGGTGAAGCTTCTTTAGTTCAGACAAGGATGACGTAATGTGCAAATTAATTGCTTCATTAGTCTGACTTGTTACGGAGATATGTAGTCGCTCCAAGAGTGGCATCTGGTTTATTGAGGAACAAAGCGTGTCAGCATCATCTCCCCTAAGACCAACAAGCCTCAGATCCCTTAGTTGCTTTAGCTTTCCAAGCTCTCCAATCACTGCTCCTTCTGGATCTATTTCCAATTCATGCATCTTTTCAAGGGATGTCATGCTTCCAAGACTATCCTTCACTGCAATGGAAGATATTCTGCTACCCAAAAGATAACGTAGCTTTCTAAGCTTAGTAATCTCCTTTGGTATCTCAATCTCCATATCTGTTCGTACATCTAATGTCTCCAAGTTCTGCAGCTTACCAATGGATTTTGGAAGGCTTTCAATGCATGTATTCCGGAAGCTTAGATACTTTAAGTGAATTAAACTTCCCAAATTTTCAGGAACATGACTTAATGGAGCAAATTCAAAATCCAGTACCTTCAACCGCGTGTATTTTGCAAGCAAGCCCCTGATGAAGTCTTCAGATAACACTTTATTGGTGAAAATTAGAATTGACCGAGCATGTTGTGATTCTTCCATAGATCCACTTAAACCATAGGAACTTGTTGCTATCGTTAAGCGTCGAATGCTACCACTTGACTCCAAATGATTATGCTCATCAATATACTCACAAAACCCCGTAGTCTTAATTTTTCCGCGGATCATTTCATGTATTGAGTCATGAACCCGACATGCTCTAGTTTTGCCATCTTTGGTCAATGATGCTACTTGTACCAAGCTTCTACTGATCAATTCCATTAAATGTTGTTGTGCAACTTCTTCTAAATTTCTTTCATTTTCATGTTTGACAAACCCTTCAGCGATCCACTGTGGAATTAATCTACCACATTTGACTTCATAATCTTCAGGATACATTCCGAAATACAACAAACATGACTTCAGATTCTGTGGCAAATAATCGTAACTCAAACTTAAAATTTTCGTTACACTTTGTAACTCGGAATTGCTCTGCAACTCCGAACTTAGATTTCAACTAAACAGGCGCCATTCATATGGACTTTTACATTTTCTATATAAAAGACTACCAATGGCCACAATCGCTAAAGGTAAACACTCACACTTCCTAACAATGTCCAGACCTACTTCTTCATAATCTTTTGGACAACATCCATCAAAACCATACCCAAACGCCTTCTTACATAACAACTCCAATGATTTTGCTTTACTTAAAGGTTGTAATTTATGCACCTCAAAAAATAAAGCTTTCTTACAGAACTCCACAACCTTCTCATCCCGGGTAGTGATTAATATCCTACTTCCATTTTTATTATCAATTAGAGCCAATTCAATGTCATCCCAAAAAGTTTCGTTCCATACGTCATCAAACAAGACAACATACCTCTTATTGCACAAGCGGTTTCTGATTTCTTCTATCAACGACATTCGATCCATAGTTGCAACATTCTGAAGAGGAGGATCCTTTGTTTCTTTGCAAAGCTTGTTCGTCATTTCTCTCAGAACCCGTAAAACATCATAGGGTCGGGACACTGTGACCAATGCATGGCACTCAAAGTGTTTTTTTGAGTGGTTTTTCCCAATCCTGCCATTCCTACAATAGAGATGACAGTGCGTTCTTTTCTTCCGTCTGTCAACCACTTTTTCAGTGTATGTATAGGGTCTTCAAAGCCAACAAGCTCCTGCTTAATAAAAAGAGGATCCATTCGAAGTTTATGCCATGTGAAATTTTCATTTCCTCTAGAACCGTCTGATCTTGATCCCGTAGGAAAAAGGTTTTCGAAGCCATCTCTTTCCGCACGAGCAAGTGACGTAACATCTTGAATCTGATACGCTATTTGAAGGCGAAGGACTTGAGTTTTGATGAACCCAACAGCCTCACAGAGTAAAGCTGCACATCGAGGATCTTCTTCAGATTGCTTTTCGTCACATATCATATAGTCATCGATGACATCTTCCATGAGAAAAGCTGCTTTTCGGAGCCTCATCAACCTTTTTCTTATTCTATAGCGCCTATTGTTATCTTCTTCAGCTTCAGCCATTTTATTTGCATCATGAATGAAATCTTGAAAGCTTTCTAGTTTGTCAGTAACTTCTGCAACTTCTTTTGGTAGATCTCTCAGCATCTTTACAGCTTCCAAAAATTTTGGAAACACAAAGGACACTGCAGTTTCTGCCATTTTAGTCTAGTTCTCTCTCCATCTCAAGCTTTGTGGTAGTGGCAACTGTAAGAGTTTATGTTCTTTAACACTAAATATAACCAATAGTTGTGGCTAGGTAAACAATACACAGATTATTATAAGTCTTTCATTTTTTCTGTATTGCCTTTTTTAAATCAAGCAACCATGTGATCTTTGCACAATAATTATTGTCTATGCGTAGAACAAGACTTTGAGCTTTCCATGTATTTCTTAAATGTTTTTCCGTGCAAGTTGTGGTCTTTTTATCCTTTTATACGTCGTTGTATAGCAAATAGAGATATTGTGATCCAGCTATAACGTGATGAGATTAATTGTGTATTTCAGTGGCTGTCGTACCAATTAATAAAGGTGTATGGTAAACGGTATAGGTTTTTCAAAGCTTTTGACTTTGATTACACGAATATTTTCATTTGATTACTCATCTACTTCTATTGCTTTAAGGCTCATAATTCAGTAAACCGTTGAAGCATTGCCATCGCTACCATGAAATATATCATCTTCATTAATCACCTTCTTCGTCTTCAAGTTGTAAAGTTCATTGCTATTTAACATGTAACTATAACCAATAAATATTCGTCTCCCTTAACTTCATTATTCAAATTTCGTTCTCTTAACTCTTGAACTTCAGCATAGTAAATACATCCAAAACTTTTAAGATGCTCCAATGAAGCTTTTGTTCCACTTCATCCTTCAAAATGGTTTCATGTTTCAAACAACCTTTGTTGGACATATATTCAAACAAAATGCACTTTGCCATCTCCATCATAGTATGGTTTTTCCTCTCAGATATATCATTTTGTTGAGGTTGATTTCTAAAGCAACCCCTGAAAAACTTGATGAGTTGTCATAACACATGATAACCATGAAGAACTTCAAATATTTTCTATAACAATAAAAAATGTAGAAGCTTAGTTGTCATAACACATGACAACAATTCAGAAGATGTTATTAGAATCAACCTATAACCGATGCTAATATAATGCTAAAATAAATACAAACATGGCATTCACTAAAAATATTTTACGTTGACATAAGAATCATTAAAATAAAATATAGTAAATATTAATTAGTATCAACTCAAGGAACACAAAAGTATGTACTATAAAAATATATTTTACATTAAATAAATATACACTAGCTTCGGTCTAACCAATGCAAAACTTATTATAAAAGTGATATATAAAGAAAATAGGATAAAGCATTGCATGGGTTTAGCAAGATGCAATGAAATAAGTTTTTTTATTAGAGGTAGATCCGGTAAAATAACACTTTAATTAAAAAGATGATTTGTTAGTAATGCACTGATACTTCAATTTGGGTCACGTATACGTGTCTGATACTTTAGGATACTTTAACAATACTTATCAATAAGTATCTAATTTATAAAGTCGTAATATACTACGATAAAATCTTTGAATAGTGACCAATTTTAGTGACAAAAAATAATTAGTCACTATATAGTGACCATATTGACAACTAAAATAGTTCCAAAAAATTATAATTGATTTCTAAATTGATAATTAAAATAGTTTCAATTATGAATTGGTTTTTAAATTGGTCACTAACATTAGCTACCAAATTTTGGCTACCAAAAGAATTGGTCTCCAATTAGGAAATTTGGATTCACACATTAAGAATCATATATTTATTACGTTTGTAAGGATTATTATACATTTTTCAATATTCATATATCACGTATTTATCATGTATTGTATCCTATTATTTTGAAAATAAATGTATCGACGTATCAGATACATGTCGTATCTGATACACGTATCGTATCAGTGCATATGAACGACCAAATGAACTATTATTAAATTATGTTATCACTTGTAAAGTTAATTTGTTTTTTATTTTCCCCACCATCAGCTGCCCTAATTATTACATTCCAGGTGCCATTGATTATTTGTAAGGTTGGATGATGACAAAACTAGAAAGTAGTCTTTCAAATCCTTTGTTTGCATAAGCACGGAAAGTCTCAGTTGGAAGCTTGAATCTTGAAGATTAAATAGAGACAAGGATGATTATGGATTGAATTTGTAATGATCCAATCTATATCTATTTTAGATTTAAATATTAAATTATATTTTTTATCCAAATTCATCTTTTCAGTGAAATTAGTTTAGACTTCTTTAAAATTCACATTCAAATATTTGGATTAAGATTTAAATATTTAGATCAAGTTCAAAATCCAAAATCTATTTTTATAAAACAAATTTAAATTAAATTTTCTAAAACCTGTGTCCTTAAGATTGGTAGATTTTTGTTGGGGCCAACTCGGTCGAATTTCAGCATGAGACGGACTCAGCTGACTTTCGTGACCGACTCGACCAAGTTTCTGGTCGGGGCTGGCCGAATTTTGGTCGGGACCGACTTAGTCGAATTCGGTTGAAGTTTAGTTGTGGTTGACTCGGCAAAATCTGAACGAATTTTGGTTCAGGCCAACTCGACCGACTATCTATAAAATTTGGTCACATCCGAGTTGGTAAAATTTTGGTCGGGATCAACTTGACTGGCTTTGGCCGAATTTCGGCCAGGGTCAATTTCGCCTAATATGGCCAAATTTTGGCCAGATCCGACTCGGCCAAATATGACCACATTTGGGCTAAGGCCTACTCGGTCAAATTTTGGTTAAGGTTAAGACGATTGAATTCGTTGATCGAGGCACTCAGCTAAATACAACCAAATTTTGTGTGTGGCTAACTCGGGCAAATACAACCATATTTGGGTCAGGGTCGACTTAGCCAAAATTCGGCCAGGACCGACTCGACTGAATTTAGCCAAATTTCGGTCAAAGCCGACTCGGTTGAATTCGGCCAAATTTGGACTAGTCCATCTCGACCTTTAGTCTAACCCAACTAAAAATTTAAATTGAAAATTTGGATTGAATTTTTTGGATTATCCATATTTGAAAATCTAGATTTAGAGAATGAATATTAAATCCATAAAATATATAAAATGTAGATTAAATTGAAATCTAAATCACATAAAATGGATTAAATTTTTAATAAAATTGATCTTAAATGAATTGGATGGAAGCAAAAGTGGATCAGATAAAAAATTTAGATTTTTTGTCCACCCCTAAATAGAGAACAAGTATTGTTGTGTTGGGGTTGAGGTAAGGGTTCCTGGGCCCTTTACTTATCATTATCGTAAAAGTGTTTTTAAGCTTGTGTTAAATATCATATCAGAAAGATTAATAGGATAATTCATGTTGAATCTAGTGAAATATAAAGTTAAAATTACTTTAAATAATTAATATTTTTCATATAAAAAACATAAATAGGATAATTAAATAGAGAAAAAAAATAATAAAACTTATATCCACATTTATTGCTCCTACAATAGCTTATGTGAAACAACAAAAGAAAATCAATTAGATGACCATCAATTATGTCATTAGCTTATGAATGTTCAAAAATGAATATTTAAATTTCCGATGTTAAATGAGAGTTTCCATAGTTATTAACCAACACGAACATGAGAAAATATAGTCAACAACACGACTCGCATTAAAACAATTCCGTTGAGATATGAAATACATTTTTGTAAAAGGATATATAAAATGGAAAAAAACAAGTTGCAGACATATATATAGTACTTGGTTGGTTATTATCGTTTGACTACCCACTACAAGACAATGCTTTAAGAATAACTAATTTTAGTAACAAAAAATTGTTAGTTAACATAGAGATAAATTTAAATACTAATTTACAAAATAAAAATTTATTGATTACTAAAATAGTCATTATTATGAATAAAAAATTATAATTGGTCGTTAAATTTGCCACTGATTAATTAGGGACTAATCTATTTGGTACCTATAAAGGAAACAAATAAAAGAAATTTTGTATTGTATTTTATTGAAAGGAAGAACAGAAATACATGCAAGAGAAGGTATCTATAATTAATATATATAATTCCTATAGTTACGCTATTATTCCTATAATACTATAAAAACGTGCAAAATTGTTTTTGTAATTCAGCTATTTTAATAATTAAAATATTTTCTTATGATTTAATTTATAACACTCCCCCTCAAGTTGGAGAGTGAATATCAAGAACTCTCAACTTGCGCTTCCCAACTTGCGTTTCATGGTAGAGAAAGTTTCTTTTCCCAGTGATTTAGTGAACACATCGGCATGTTGTTCAGTGGAAGGTACATATTTTGTTGCAACTGAACCATCTTGAATCTTATTGTTAAGATAGATCATTTTGTGAAGGAAAAAACAGACCTTAACCTGGATTATTCTTTAAATATCGTTGCACACGCATTGCAGCTTTCATATGAGGCTTGCATAGAACGTGCATGAATCTGCTTAGTATGTGTACCGCATATGTCATATTAGGACGAGTAATTGTCAAATAAATTAATCGACCAACAACTTCCCTATATATTGACGAGTCCTTTAATAATTTCTCTTCATCAGAAAGCTTTGTATTTTGTTTCATGGAAAAATCCACGGGCTTAGCTCCAAGATACCCACCATCTTTGATGATTTCAAAAGTGTATTTTCTTTGTGATATGGAAATACCTTTTTTAGAATGAGAGACCTCAATACCTAGGAAAAACTTAAGAACACCCAATCTTTTATCTGAAAACGATTGTGCATGAATTGTTTAAGATTAGATATTGTAATAGGGTCATTACCAGTTATGAGAATATCATCGATATAAATCAACAAAGTTGTAAATGACTTGCCTTTTGTATATGTAAACAATGAGCAATCTACTTTTGATTGAATTAAACCACCAGCTTGAATAGTTGTAGAAAATTTGGCAGACGTAACCTATAACATCCCGACCGGATATTACGAATTTAAATAATAAAATAAAGAAGTAAATAATAAAACTTCATTTATTATAACTGATATTCCCAAAACGCGGGAAAATTAAAATAAACTTTTATTACTTTCATAATAAACCAAAATTCATAAGTATAAATAAGATTGCAATTATCCAAACGTCCAGAATATTTATAATTACAATTTATTTGAAAGCATAAAAAAACTTTATAAAAGTTCTCATAAAATCTTCTCCCAAAACTAGCCCCGCTCCGTCTGTAGGCCTCACCAGATCCACCTACAATAACATCTGCTCTCGTGTACCGCGTACACGATCATCGCCAAACACAAGCAGATAGGGTGAGCTAACATATTACACATACATATAAATATTGCATAGTTATATATATCACACAATCACACCAATACTGCTGCAGTAAAATCGCCTGGTGGGGCACACGTACCGTCAAGCGCTGCCCGCTTCCAAACCGCGTGGAAGTTATGATGAGGCGAACCTTGACTCACATTCAAGAATTAAATTTTGGGAATTTAGTATTATTTTTGCGCTAAATATAATCGTATTTAGTTGCATGCTAAATTTATTATTAGATATTCTTGAGTTTAATAATGCAACTGTAATTTAATTTAGGTCCTCAAGGGTGTAAATAATGAATATTTTAATTCATAAATTAAGTCCCAAAATAGGAATTTTGGAGAGAAATAGTTCAGGTACTAAATGCACCCCCAATTCTCATGTTTACACCCCATTTTCCAATTGGAATATCTATTTTTAAAATAAAACATTTCTGGAGCTAGTTGCAACCCCTGTTTTCAGGTTTACAACCCCTTTTGGTAATAGTAATTCATTTCTGTTCTGCACCCCTCCTTTTTACTAAGCTGCACCCCTAATGTCACTTAAACTCTAGTCCACCAAATTGCGTCATGTGGCAATCCTCCACTTATTAAGTTAACCAATTAAAACTTGTCACGTCCTCGCATGGAACCCATCATCTATTCCGTTCAGTTTCACCAACACAGATTTGCAGCGGACTTCTACACCTCCATTACTCGCGCGAGAACCAGAAGCACCACCGTCACCTCAACACAGATCTGCAGCAGACTCTGCACCTCCATTTTTCCCCCAACAGCCATGGAATCAGCCCCTTCAACGGTTCTGCCGCCACCGCGGCAACCCCGTAACCTTCGCGCAACCATTCATGGCAGTCAAACCCTAATGGAGAGACTTCCCTGACACGTGGCAGTCTCTCAATGGACTTGAACCCAAGTCCTCCCAAGTCCTCTCACACAATTAAAGTACTTTCAACCACTTGAACTAGTACTTTTTTCACATCATACAAATCAGAATTAAATACCATAAATGTTCTTCCTACCCGCATTTATTAATTATTTATTTATTTAATTATTTAATTTTCACAGGTCTTACATAACCATCACAAAAAATAAATACACTCAAATTTAAGGAATCTATAAGTCTACATGTCTTCTTATTTCCTTTTCTTTGAGTTTCCCTACAAGTAATTTTTTTTCATAATCTTCTCTTTACTTTATTTCCTTTTGTCATACTTCTTATCTTTATTCCTCTTGTTTCCTCTTTTCTATTTCCAACAAGGTCTTCCTCGTATGTAATTGTATCACACAAAAAAAAAAATGGAATCAACTTTATAAGTGATGAGAATTTAGCCCCAAAGCTCTAGCATGTTTTAGTTCATTTTTAGTTATAAATTAGCATAGAAAACCATGTTTATTTAAGTTTCAATTTTTTGTCTCATGTTCTTTAGTTAGTGCACCTTTTACATTACAAGAAAATATCTCATTAACAATCAATTTTAATGACAAAAAATTGTTAGTCATTATAGTAATCAATTTAGATACCAATTCACAAAATAAAAATTATTCGTTACTAAAATAGTCACTATTATAAATAAAAAATTATAATTGGTCTTTAAATTGGTTTCCAAACTTTAGCTACCAAGATTTTAACTACCAAAGAAAATTGGTCACTAAACATTAGCTACCAAAGTTTGTACTACCAAAGGAATTGGTTTCTAAATTAGTCTCTAATTAATTAGTAACCAATTTAACGACCAATTATAATTTTCTTTTTATAATTATGACTATTTTAGTATCCAATAATTTTTTATTTTGTAAATTGATATATAAATTGGTCACTGTAATGATTAATATTTTTTATCACTAAAATTGATTGTTAATAAGATATTTTCTTGCATTGTTATTTTATATATATATATATATATATATATATATATATATATATATATATATATATTACATTTCTTTTACTTTTTGCATTGGTTTCAAAGGTTCTTTTGATGTTTATGCCGTCGTGATACCTCCTTCCCGAGCCCCTGTGGGTAAACCATTTAAAAACAAAATTCGCTTGTTGAGCCTGGCTATCAAATTTCAAACACTTATATTTATTTAAGTTTCTTATACAATATTGGTTAAGTATCACTAACGAAAAAAGTATTTTAAGTCCGGCAATATTTGCTTTTCTCGTCTAATATAAGTCAGAAATAGTAACGATGGTCGTAAATTTTATGTTCAAAGAAGTTGAAATTAGTTGTTTTGAATTAACATAACTTCATCCGATTATGACTTTTGCAACTTAATGTTGGAACGTTTATTGTGGTTGTTAAATTCGTATAACTTGTAATTCAGATTCATACATTTTTTAAAATTTGGATTAAATCGAACCCAAGTTACTTGATCTATATATTAGTCAGGTTGAGCTTTGTCATTTTCTTAATCAGCTTTTTATTTTATTTGTTTACTTCTAAGTATGTATCTGATTGTCGGCATGTATTGAAAAAAAGAAGAATTTATGAGTGTATAGTAGATCATGATAGAACAACAATTTTTTAACATATTTCTATGATAGTGCACCTCCATTTGAGGTTAAAACATAACCATAACCAGTAGTTGATTTTGTTACCAAAATCAATATCCAATTTACATTAATATATCCTTCAATCATCTTAAGAAATTGAACATATTAAATGCCATAATTAGAATACATAAATAATATTATCACTAGATGGCAAAATAGTGCTAGAGGTATATTTTCACCCACTTTAAAAGATATAACCAAGAAATTTTATTTATTTATTTATTAAGAGGTATATTAACCATTGCAAGATACCCTACACTTTGAAATATTTTAAATGTGATTTTTTTTTCTTTCATAACACATAAGAAATTTTATCATAACCTTTTATGTTAAAAAAAAGGGCAAGCAGAGTATAAAGTTTCATTGATATAATGTTTGCCAAGCTAGAACTTGAAGCATAACATTTACCATATCAAACAAAAACATTTTTTTCTTTTTTTTCACTGCACCATTAGATTAACATAATACACTATATGAAGATGTTAATTAATAATGTCATGAGTTTCACACAAAAACATTTATACAGACATGTATCCTCATTTCTAAAAACATATTCATCACTTCCCTTTTTAATTAATTTTGTACCTCAATTTTATAATTTGAATGATCTCTAACCAAACTTCTCAACAATTATAATAATAGCATGTCATATATTACAACTTTCAACATCTTTAATGATTAAATAAGAACGGTTAGATATTTTATTACAAGATAAAGGTACTTAACTTAAACAAATAATCACAAATATATCATTTACCAACCAAAACACATGTCTAGAAATAATAATCCTATTGCATTCAAGGATCACTTCATAGAAAGTTTTTAAATCCAGAAACATGAAAAACTCTTCTTTTTAAAAAAAAAATTAATAATTACTAGAAAACAAGTTTAGTTTTTACTTGATCAATATATATAATATATATACTTGTATGTCTAAAATGTTTTATTCAAAAGTAAGAATGTGTGAAAATAAATAACAAATGAAAAATAACTTTTATCTCTTCCATTAAGTAGGGCTACACTATTGAAATTTAATCTAATGTCTTAACCCATTGAATGATAGATCCAACTTTTAAAAGCAAATAAGATTAGATGGTAAATGTTTGAGCTTTTGTCAAGTACTATGCAAGTCCCTGAGGAAAGGATACCGAATTCATCATTCTACTTTGCACACTTGAAAATAAATAATAACAATTTCTCGGAATGCGAGAATGAATAAATTAAAAAAAAAATCTGATTTCATATTAAAATGTAGGGGTGGGCATGGATTGGATTTTTAACGATCCAATCCACATCCATTTTAGATCCAAATAATTGGATTAGATTTTCGACCAAAATCCATTTTTTTACCAAAAGTAGTTTTGATTTTTTTAAAATCTGGATCCAAATATTTGGATCAATATTTAAATCCAATCCAAATATTTGGATCAAGTTCAAAATTCATAATCCATTTTATATAAAAGAAATTTAAATTGAATTTTTTAAAACTTGTGTCATTAAGGCTCGGATGACCCGGATGGGCCCGACGACCCAAACGACCCAGACGGGCCCGATGACCCAGACGGGTTCAATGACCCGGACACGCCAGACAACCCGGACGGACCCAACGACACGAACAGGCTCGACAACGCGAACAGGCCCGATGACCCGGATGGGCCCGACGACCCAGACATACCCGTCCAAATAGTCGGGCCTAATTAGGTAGTTGGGCACGTTCGAGTCATGGGGCCCGTTTGGGTCGTCGAGTACGTCAAGGTCGTCAGGCCAGTCCGGGTCGTCGAGTCCGCCTGGGTCGTCGGGCCCATCCGGGTCGTCAGGCTCGTTCGTGTCATAAGGCTCGTTCGGGTCATCGCGCCCGTTCGTGTCGTCGTGCCTACCCGTTCGATTCTTCAAGCCTGCCTGACTCATTCAGGTCATCGGGCCCGCCTAACTCGTTTGGGTCTTCGGGCCCGCCTGACCCGTTTGGGTTTTCGGGCTCACCTGACCCGTTCTATTCTTCGAGCCCACTTGACCCATTTGGGTCATCGGGCTCGCCTGACCCATATGGGTCTTCGAGTTCGCTTGGCCCGTTCGAGTCTTCGGACCCACTTAGCTCATTGGGGTCTTCAGACCCGTTTGGCCTGTTTGGATCTTCGTGCCCACCTTACTCGTCGGGTCATTAGGCCCGCCTGCCCCGTTCGGGTCATTGGACTCACTCGAATTTTCTGGATCGTTGGGCCCGATCGACTCGTTCGGTTTGTCGGGCCCACCTAGCCCGTTCATATCTTTAGGCCCGCCCAACCTCTTATGGTCGTCGGGCCTGCCCGATCCGTATAGGTCGTCAAGCAAGGCTCGTCCAAATCTGAATTTAGCCTAGTCCATCTCAACATTTAGTCTAATCCAACTAAAAATTTAAATTGAAAATTTGGATTGGATTTTTTGAATTATCCATATTTAAAAATCTTGATTTATAAAATGGATATAAAATCCATAAAATATATAAAATGTAGATTAGATTGAAATCCAGATCCATTAAATGGATTTTAAATAGATTGAATTTTTAATAAAATGGATTAAAAATGGATTGGATTGGAACAAAAGTGGATTGGATCAAGAAAATTAGATTTTTTACCCATCCCTATTAAAATGATAAATTTTCCAATCCAATGCCGTCAACGCAACTCTGCAACCTGATCGGAGTAAATGAATCTGAAAGATCAACTCCATAATTTGATCTGTTGAAAAGAGTAGAGACCAATAATCAATCCATAGAAAAATTATTAAAAAGGGGAAAAACACAGTTTTGGACTTCTCAACCTTTTTTCACTTCCGAAAATTCAACAGAGAAGGGAATGAAAAACCCTTACCCATAACTTCAGAGGACATTAAAACTTTTCTAGATTTTTCTCAAATGGCACGCGTTAATATTTTCACACAAAAATTTTGTGCATATTTATGATCTTACACACACAAAAAACAAAATCTCAGCAAACTCATCACAAAAGCTAATGACCAATCCACAATTGAATCATCATCACTTCCGACATAATCGTCATGAAAATGTATCCAAATTGTGTGGCGTACTCTAACATATTTAAGATCTACCAGTTCACCGAGGCCATTTATTCCACAAGCATCTTAAATTAACAAAATAAAAGCTCATCATATTACAAATTATAAAAACATCAAACAACAAACCCACAAAAAACCCTGACAACTTTAATCAACATCCAATTTTCACTCGATTTTTTTCTAAAACAGTAACGCACCAACACTTATCCGAAGGAAACACAAACACAAACTAAAAAATTGATAGGAATAACATCAAACATGAAACTTCGTTTCGGGAAAATTTTTAGTAACCATAACTCAGTTCCTTAAAATAAAAAAAAAAGAAAAAAAAAAGATATACCTCGAATGGTTCATCCCCCACCAACAACTTAACTTGCACTCTTGCGAGAAGCTCGTTCCATCCATTCAATAGCCCGTAAAATTTCGCGTTCTTCCTTTAGCATTTGAATGAAAAAGGAAATAAAGAATTTAAAGCTAAGATAAGAGAAAAATAAAGAAAAAAGAATCACTTTTACCAACATGGATGTACATCATTTCACTATAGTATGAACATCACATGTTCATCAAAATACCAAAAATCAGAATAGAGACAAACTTCTCCTTGCATGCCCAAATATCATCACAAAAGCGATATGCAACATCAATTGCACCCATGCATAAAAAAACTACATATTTAAATGCTTGCTATCAACAGAAAATAAAATTAAGTTTCATTTTTAAGTAAGGGAATGGAAAATTTGAAGACGTTATATATATTAGATAATAAATTTAATTTCTTCCTTAGTTCCTATAGTTACAAACACGTCAACTTATTCTTTACAAAAATCAATTTAATTCATTTTAGTATGATGTGAAGGATCATATAAAAAGGATTAAAGCTGCTATGTATAGAAACTAAAATTAGATGATCTTAATCACTGAGATTAAAAAATATAGGTTTTAAAATATCAAACAGTAAAACTATTAATAAAGATTAAAAAAGCACACCTTGATATGTATAGAAACGTACCCCAATCTTAACCACAAGGTCCAATAGCAGCTGATCATTGAAATTCAACATACGAAGTACATCGGGCACATGTTTGATCATCCAATGGTCTTCTCCGGTTTCAGGGTAAATCCTTTGCTGAAATTCAGTCGGCATATATAAGACGTCGAGAACTTGAAGCTTCTGTAAGTACTGAATGCCAGAGGGTACTGTCTTCAGTTTTGGAATACGAAACATATGAAGCTTTTCCAAGGATTGTAGTGCCCCGCTATCGATAACGATGGACCTCAATTTATACAAAGCTTTGAACTGTAGTTCCTTTAGTTTCCCAAATCCTCCATTTTCAAAATGTAAAGTTTCTCCTTTGTAAGATCTGGAGGCGAAAGTGAGGATCAACAAATTTGGGATATTTCCCAGAGATTTCAATGGAATGTTATTCAACATGGAATATTTCAAATACAATTTCACAAGACTTTGGAGCTGTAGAATCCAACTTGGGAACGCTTTTAAAGTGCCAACAAGGTGAAGCTTCCTTAACTTAGACAAGGACGACGTAATGTGCAAGTCAATTGGTTCAGTCATATATTGTACGAAGATATCTAATCGCTCCAAGAGTTGCATCTCGTTTATTGAAGAAGAAAGAGAATCAGAATGACGTCCCAAAAAATTAGAAAGCCTCAGATCCCTTAATTGATTTAGCTTTCCAAGCTCTCTAATCACCACTCCATCTTCATCTATTACCAATTCATGGATCTTTTCCAGCGATGTCAGTTTTCCAAGACTGTCCTTCACTTCAATGGTAGATATTCGGTAACCGAAAAGACAGCGTAGCTTTCTAAGCTTCGTAATCTCCTTTGGTATCTCAATCTCCTCACCTGTTCGTACATCTAACGTCTCCAAATTCTGCAGCTCACCAATGGATTTTGGAAGACTGCTTATGGATGTTTTCCGGAAGCTTAGATACTTTAAGTGGATTAAACTCCCCAAATTTTTAGGAACATCCCATAATCGAGTAAATTCAAAATCCAGCACTTTCAACCGCGTGTATTTTGCAAGCAAAGCGCTGGTGAAGTCTTCAGATAAATCTTCTTTCGTGAAAAATATAATTGACCGAACATGTGATTCTTCCCTACATTCACTTAAACATTTGGAACTTGTTGCTATTGTTAAGCGTCGAATGATATCACTTGACTCAAAATCATTATGCTCATCAATATAGTGACAAAACCCCGTATTCTTCATCTTTTCACGGATCATTTCATGTATTGAGTCATGAACACGACATGCTTTAACTTTGCCATCTGTGGTAAATGATGCTACTAGTACCAAGCTTCTACTGATCAACTCCATTAATTGTTCTTGTGCAACTTCTTCTAAATTTCTTCGGCAATCTTGTTTTACAAACCCTTCAGCTATCCACTGCTGAATTAATCTGCCACATTTAACTTCATAATCTTCGGGATACATTCCGAAATACAACAAACATGACTTCAGATTCTTTGGCAAATCATCGTAACTCAAACTTAAAATTTTTGTTACACTTTGTAACTCGGAATTGCTCTGCAACTCCGAACTTAGATTTTGACTAAACCGTCGCCATTCAGGTGGACTTTTACATTTTCTATATAAAAGACTACCAATGGCAACAATCGCTAAAGGTAAACACTCACACTTTCTAACAATGTCCAGACCTACTTCTTCATAATCTTTTGGACAACATCCATCAAAACCATACCCAAATGCCTTCTTACATAACAACTCCAGTGATTTTTCTTTACTTAAAGGTTGCAGCTTATACACCTCAACAAATGAAGAATTCTTACAGAAATCCACAACCTTCCCAACCCGGGTAGTGATTAATATCCTACTTCCATTTTTATTATCAATCAGAGCAAATTTAATGTCATCCCAAAATGTTTCATTCCATACGTCATCAAACAAGACAATATACCTCTTCTTGCACAAGAGCTTGTTGACTTCTTCTATCAACTTCATTCGATCCATGCTTTCAACACGAGGAGGATCCTCCTTTCTTTCTTCGCAAATCTTGTTCGTCAAATCCCTCAGCAACTTTTCAATATCATAGGATCGAGACACTGTGATCAATACATGGCACTCAAAGTGTTTATGGACCTTGTCAAAAACTTGCTTAGAAAGAGTGGTTTTTCCCGATCCTGCCATTCCTACAATAGAGATGACGGTGCGTTCTTTTCTTCCTTCTGTCAACCACTTTTTCAGTGTTTTTATAGGGCCTTCAAGGCCAACAACCTCGTCTTCCTTAATAAAGTGAGGCTCCATTCGAATATTATCCCATATAGAACCGTCTGATCTTGATCCTATAGGAAAATGGTTTTCGAACCAATCTTTTTCCGTATGAGCAAGTGACTTAACTTTCTCGATACGATACGCTATTTGTAGGCGAAGGATTTGAGTTTTGATGAACTCAACAGCCTCACAGAGTAAAGCTGCACATCGAGAATCTTCCTCAGGTTGCTTTTCGTCACATATCACATAGTCATCGATGACATCTTCCATGAAAAAAGCTGTTTTTCTCAGCCTCATCAACCTTTTTCTCATTCTATCGCGCCTATTGTTATCTTCTTCAGCTTCAGCCATTTTATTTGCATCATGGATGAAATCTTGAAAGCTTTCTAGTTCATCAGTAAGTTCTTCAACTTCTTTTGGGAGATCTCTCAGCATCTTTACAGCTTCCAAAAATTTTGGAAACACAAAGGACACTGCAGTTTCTGCCATGTTAGTCTAGCTCTCTCTCAAGCTTTGTGGTAGTGGCAACTGTAAGACTTGATGTTCTTTTCACTAAATATAACCAATAGTTGTAGCTAACTAAACAATACACAAATACACAGTTATTATAACATCTTTCATTTTTCTGTATTGTCTTTTTTAAATCAAGACCATGTGATGATCTTTGCTCAATAATTGTCTATGCGGAGACGAAGACTTTGAGCTTTGATATATATTCTCAAATGTTTTGCCAGCAAGTTGTGACGTTTTTTTTATTTTTATTTTTTTCTGTAGTAGTTGTAATATACCAAATAGAGATATTGTGATCCAGCTGTAACGTGACGACATTAATTGTGTGTTTCAGTGGCTGTCGTATCAACCGATAAAGGTGTTTAGATATGATTTCTTTTAATAGTTAAAACTTTAATAAGTAAATTTTAGAGAAAAATTTAAAGAATAATTATAAATTTTTATTTATAATAATTATTATTTTAATAATCAATATTTTTTATTATTTTAGAAATTGATATTTAAAAAGATTATTATAATGAGTAACAATTTTTGATTATTAAAATTGATTGATAATGAAACATGTTTTTATAGTGATCATTATTCCCAATATTGAAAAACTCATTTCTCCATTAGGTCATAAAGTTGGATACATAAGTGGAAAAAAAAAATACTCATGTCATAATTTGTTTTATGTGATTTATGTTTTCTGAGTGAATAAGAGAACGAGGGATATAATAGCCTTTTAAAAAATTCCAAAATTTACAAGGGGTTTCTACATAAACCCCTTATATTTACAAAAGGTTTGAAGAAACTTCGTTAGTATATTCGCATAGGCTTTTGTAACCTCCGATGATAAACCTCCATTAAAATCAATATTTTTTGTAGTGATTATCTCTGTTTTAGCATCTCATTCTTAACTTCTTTAAACACTCTTTCAATAACAAAATAAAATATCTTAACAAGTAAATAGGAGAAGAACAACAAACTCTTAGAACTTAGTATTTCCTATCATCATGTGTAGTTGAACTTTTTTATATTGAAATTAATATTGAAATTAAATGTAATTGATTCTAATTTTTTGTCCTGATATCTCTTATGTATGCTTTTATTTATTTATATATGCTTTTATTTAAATGTTTAAGGTTTGATTTATTTTTATTGTTAGAATAAATTGATAACTCATCTTATTTCACTGTTTTACTTTGGATTGAGTTTGAAAACTTATCTTAAACTAGTATTCAATCAAATCATCTCATTCTTGTTACGTGATCTAAACCTTGGACTTACGTGAATGGCCATGGGGGCGCACGGCGCTGATTCTGAATGTGAAGTTGATTATGAATATGAAGTAGTTGTCACGAATGCTGCAGTTACCACTACGATTGTAATCCATGGCTGGTAACAGATTGAACTCATTGAAATGCATTGTCCCACACTGCAATACACATCACTGTGTTTCGGAATGAGCAGTTAGGTGTTCTGTAATCGACATATGGGAATGTATAACTTATATAACAATTCCATCTGTTAAAAGATGTTTTTTCGAAATAAAAATTACTAAAATCTTATGTGCGGTCTACTATGTCACAAAATAGATTAAATAGTTAAGTTTAATTTCTATTGAAAATAATTTCTTAAAAAATCTTGGTCATCAAAGAACTATTGATGATTTTGCAATAAAAAAATACAACAATATTTATATGGCCAGAAGAACATCATTTTATCAGTTTGTCTAGGAAACCAGAAATCCTAGAACCCGTATCAGTACCAGTACATCCTCTATTGGCACTTCCCCACTTCAACTACCTCTTCCAAATCAACCGAAAGAAAGACAAAATTTATATCCAGTTCTATGTGTTGTTTGTACCATTCTCCAATTACAATTGGAGATTAATCTCGTAAAATGCATAATCCTTTAAGGCAAACCTTTCTTTTTCCTGTTGCCGACAAAAGATTTCTAATTATAATTAAAGAACAGTAAAATAGTGCCCATATTTGTCTATTAAAGGACTCCAACCTAAATTAATTCACTGAAACAACTTTGTCATGGAAGTACCGTTACTGAAGTTACGCAAAATTGCATGTTCCATGGGGATCCAATCATTCAAGGAAACAGAATATATTTCAATGACATTTTCAACTAGATACTAAAGTTTTGGTTATCCAATGACAAAAGTTTAAGCTCACAACATCCGTTAATGACAAAACTAACCATAAAAAATAGAAAGTTATCAAATAGACCACGCAATAGAGGAGATTCAAGCAACAATAATCATGGAATTTATGTACCCAAATGGAAGGCGACCACTAATGCAGAAAAGAGGAGATTAAAGAGGTTAAGAATCCAACCTATTTGTAATTCATTATCTGATGCTGATATAAATAATTGCAATAGATTATTATGTCAAAAAGAGGATGATACTGAAAGTGTAAAGCTATAGGAACTAGCTAAACAAAGTGGGGTTACATTCTCGAGTGAGGAGGAAGAGATCATACGAAAATTAGATGAGATGGAAAGTAGGGATGAGATTATGAAGAAAGAGAGAGATGAGGGGAGAAAAAATAATATTGAATGAAAATCATTACGGTAAACATTAGGGTTCAGGGGCAGGATAAAATGGAGATATTTAACTAATCTTATAGCTAAGGAAAAAGCGGATATGCTATGTGTACAAGAAACGAAATTAGAGGAAGTATAGCAAGGATAATAACCAAAATAAAGTGCCAAATATAGTAATGAATGTATATTCATCCTGCGATATTAATGAGAGATATGCTTTATGGGAGGAAATAACAAGAGTAAAACTGGCATAGGTATGTGAACAATGGTGCATACTAGGTGACTTCAATGCGGTAAGAAAGTTGAATGAGAGGAAGGGGATAAGAGTAGGTAAAAGTAATAAAAGAGAGGGAGTTTAATGAATTCATAGATAATGTTGATCTACTTGATGTGCCTATGATAGGAGGTAAGTATATGTGGTATAGATCTAACGGAATAGCTAAGAGCAGAATAGATAGAATTTTGGTATCCCCTGAATGGTTAGAACAGTGGCATGATTGTAAACAATATGCTCAAGTAAGACAAGTTTTTGATCATTGTGCTTTGGTTCTAAAAACATCAGTTATTGATTGGGGTCCCAAACCATTTAGGGTGTTGAATGTGTGGAGTACCAATAAAAGGGTTCAAGAAAAAAGTGAAAAGAATGTGAGACTCATACAGGAATAGGAAACGGTATGGTAATAATGAAAGAAAAACCGAAAAGACTGAAAAAAGATTTAAAGTCATGGAATAGAGAAGTCTTTGGTCTCAATTAAACAAGGAGAAACGAAATAATAAGGAAGCTTATGGAGTTGGATAGGAAGGATGACCTTTTTTGGGAAGAAGAATTGAACGCATGAAGCTCCTTAGTGAACTAAAGCTACTAGATCAAAAAGAAATATCCATTCTATCACAAAAGGCTAGGGTCAATTGGTTAGAGCATGGAGATACCAATTCCAAATACTACCATTCTAGGATTAGATGGAGAAGAACTAACAATAAAGTAAAAGGAATACAACTGAATGGTTGTTGGTGTGAGGAACCAAATAGGGTCAAAAGAGGTGAAAGAGTTTTTTGAAAAGAGATTCAGGGCTATAAGTATGACTAATATCACACTTGATGACATTGGATTTCATTCCTTATCTGAAGAAGACAATAGGACTTTGACAAGTAATATTGAGGAGGAGGAAATAAAGGAAGTTGTTACCCAGTGTGGAACCTTTAGAAGCCCTGGCCTGATGCGTTCAATTCTGACTTTATTAAAAATAATTGGGAGACAATGAAGTCTGATGTACTCCGAACTATTTTGAACATTTTGGACAAATACCGAGGGGATGTAATGCATCATTTATAACCCTTGTACCAAAAAAAGAAAACTCAATAGATCTTGATGAATTTAGGCCTATATCATTTGTGAGGTGTATGTATAAGATTATATCTAAGGTATTGGCTAATAGGATATAAAGAGGGTGCTCCCAAAAATTATTGATAAAACACTATCAGCTTTTTTAAAGGGGAGAGGGTTATTAGACAGTATTCTTGTAGCTTGTGGATGAACTGAATAGATATAAGAAGACTGGGGTAATAATAAAAGTGGATTATGAAAAGGCATGACTCAATGAGCTCGGAATTTTTGTACTACATGATCGGTAGACTAGGTTTTTGTAGTAAATTGATTGGATGGATAAGGGCATATTTAGAGTCTACAACCATTTCTATTTTGGTAAATGGGAGCCCAACTCAGGAAATAAAACCAACTAGAGGGTTGAAACAGGGAGATCCAATGGCACCATTACTGTTCTTAATAATGGTTGAGGGGTTGGTTAGACGGGCGACTACAAAACATCTACTTGAAGGTGTTAAAGTTAGAAACAATGAAATTGGGGTTAACTTGCTGTAGTTTGCAAATGATACATTTTTTGTATGTCATCCTAAGATTAATAATATTATGGTAATAAAAAGCATTTTGAGATGTTTTGAGCTAGTATATGGACTTAGGGTTAATTACCATAAAAGCATGACAGGTGCTATAGGGATACCAAAGTTGGAAGTGGATATTCTGTCTAGGATTCTGAATTGCAGCTATATGAAAATCCCATTCAAATACCTTGGCATGCCTATTGGGGGGAATCCTAGGCAAAAACAGTTTTGGGATGAGGTAGTAGATAAAGTAAGGAATAAGCTATCTAGATGGAAGAGAAGAATATTATCTTTCGCTGGGCGTGTATGCCTAATTAATTCGGTTATTTCAGCCATTATTTTACTTATCCCTTTTCAAAGCACCAAAAAGTTTTTGTAAAGAGAGTAAGAAATTACAAACAAATTTTCTCTGGGGTTGGGGGTTAGAGGATAGAAAGATAGCTTGGATTAAATGAGAAAATTTATGTAGACCAAAAGAAGGTGGATTGGGAATTAGACATTGAAAAGTTCAATATAGTTTTACTAGCTAAATGGAAATGGAGACTAGGAGTGAAAAATGAGGGGTTATGGAACAAGATTTTAAACGCAAAGTACAGATCGTGGAGGAATTTAAATGGGAATGTTACTGCAAAGCTTGTATCATGGTGGTGGAAAGGCATGAGTATAGTATGTGGGAAAGGACAAAATGGAAATTGGTTTGATAACATAATAGAATGGGGAGTGGGACAAGGAAATAAGACCAAATTTTGGGAAGACAAATGGGTAGAACAAATTCTGCATAGCTTGAGGTTCCCTAGATTGTTTGCCATATCAAATTGTAAGGAAAAAATCATAGGGCAGTTGGGAGAATGGAGAGACGAAAGATGGGTATGGAATCTATTGTGGAGGAAAGAAAGATTTTTGTGGGAATCAGACCAAGAAAATGAATTAATGCATATCATAACAAACCAAAAACTTGAGGGTGGGAGAGAGAACACCTGGTGTGGAACGGAGAGGAAGAAGGAGTATTCACGTTAAAGTCTGCATACAAATTGCTGCAAAACGGATCTATAGGGAAAATTTTGATCTATTTAATGATTTTTGAGGTTTGAAAGTTCTTCCCAATGCACAACATTTTGTGTGGAGAGTCCTTCTAAATAAAGTACCAACAAAGGACAATTTAGTACATAGAAGAGTAGGCATATGCAATACTTTATATGAGTTATGTAATCAAAATGAGAAGAACGTGAAGCACTTATTTGTTGGATGCCCTATATCTAAGTTAGTTTGGGATATGTGTGATAGGTGGGTGGGTATATGTTTTGTGCATCATAACCAACTTCGGACAAACTTTCAACAGTTTAACCTTAGGATATTAAACGAAAAACAAATAAAGTGTGGAAGCTATTATGGGTGGCAATAATTTGGAATCATAAAAATGGGGTAGTATTTCGACAAGGAAAAGTGGATGCAGAGGAGATCTTTAGTTTGGCTGATCAAACACAAAATATCAACTCTAACATTCTCATTCTCAAATTGGAATAAGTGTCCCATTGAATTTTAAAACTTCTGTGAACCACAAACCAATGGAGGTAAATGAAGTTATGTCTGATGTTGGAACATGAGCTAAGAAATCAATTGCTAGTGTCTGGTTCTATGAGAAAACTTTGGTAAAAGCTTTAAGTGGCTACTAACTTGTTAGAAAGCCTTGTAGCTTACCTTACGAGGAAGGTATGGCAGTAGGTATAAATACATAACATAAAGAACAACAAGGGGCTGCTATTGTTTTGTTTGTTTTTTCAGGTGTAATTCACTTTCAAGGTGGGATCAATCATAAACGAAGATTAGGAAGGATATTTGCAAAGGACGAAGGAGCTAAAGTGATTCATATAGACAACTATCTGATGCACCTGAATCAAAAAGGAATTGAGCTAGTAGTCTGGATTTTGGTACTTGTTAAAAGCAAGTGCAACATGTTTTGGTTTAAAAGTTGTAGCCTAGAAGCTCTGCTATATTAAAGCTCTGCCATATTTGGGTCCTCTTAACCTCCCGGGTCTTCACTTATAAGTGTCTTCTAGGTTCTGTTTTATCTGTATTGTTGGTTTGTTGTTCTTGTAAGGTATATAGTGCTTATTTCAATTGTGTACAACTATAGTTTGAGTTTGTTGTATATAATTTTTGTGTAAAAGGGTTAGGGTACCCCTAGTACTCTACTATAAATATATAAAATCTTTGCTGATAAAAAAAAAAACCTCGCGATAGAGAAAACTTGTTTCCTTTTAATACTTTATTCAAATCCCAAATGTGATTATGCATGAAACATAGCATACCTTTCATGTACAATCAGAACTTGCAAGTGCACATGTCAAATGTCAACAAAAAACTGGTAATATTGCAATATTTCAGCAAGAAAAGGAAAGTAAAAAAATCTTATGAGGAGGGAGATCCATACGTGCTGTGAAATTGAATTACTTTCTTACTTATGTCAATAGAAGAAATTCCATAGAATTCTTCTAGGTACGCCAAAGCTTCTGAGTTGCTGTTACAAACCTTCCACAATGATGCAACCTCTCCTTTAGAGACCGTTCCCCAACCCTCACAATCATTCAAAAAGTCAAGCAGCTTTGAATAAAACGAATCATAGTTCATCAAGAGCAAGGGAACAGGAAGCTTTGATCCAATCCGTTCCAGCTGGATCAATGCCAGCATCTCAAACAACTCATCTAAAGTACCAATCCCACCGGGAAGGGTGACTACAGCAGTCTTATCAAATGAGTTGTTCCTCACTACAGCATCCACCAGCCCATGCTTCCTTGCAGAGAAAAACCTGGGCTCAAACGTTAAGACACTCCAACCAGCCAATTTACATACATGCCAACTGAACAAGTTATTGATCAACAGTTGAAGATTACCTGCAAGTGAGGTAATTTTCTGATGGTAAGTATGCATGAAAGTTAGATGCTGTCCATTCACCAGCTTCTTTTCCTATCTTGAACCCACCAACCGGTTTTCCTGCTAGCATAGCACCCTGAGTAACTGCATCCATTAGCCCAGGTCCAGCCCCTGACCAAGTAGTGCAGTCCAAAAGATTTGCTATCTGCACAGCAGGATATATGAAAAAAGATAATCATAACCAGTAACAACCTTTGCCACTACCACTGCTGTTAATGCCAGAAACAATGTGATTAAGTAACAATTGAATGATATCTTATACAATACCCACCAGAGTGTAAGCTGAAAAAAGGGGCAACAAGCTATTGTAAGAATTTACTTGCCTCTTTAGCCAGCTCTTGTGCCTGCACATAATGTGAATGGCTGGGTCCCATCCTTGAAGAACCCAGATACACAGCTCCTCTCCCTAATCTGTTTATGAGTTCATAACATTTTTTAATCTCTTCTCTAACCTGTAATATTAAAAAACACAAAAAGAGAGTGAGGAATCAATTTCCTGGATTTTCACTGGAATTACAAACATTTTTCATATGAAGTTAAACAAGAGAGGATGAATTAACATCACAGAAAAAGTGTGTAAAGGGTGAGTTTTTCTGGTGAACTAAAATATGTAACAATTACGATTGGTCCCTGCCATCCCCCAGTCGCAAGAGAAAATATAAAAATTGAAAACGAATCTAAGATCCAATACTCTCTGAGGCAGCAAAATAGTAAGGCAGCCAGTAGACATGTTAGAAGCCAACAACTATGTACAGTCCTACTAAAGTATGAATTTCATGACTAAAAAACACGAAACTTTCTACAGATCATGGTATAAGTTACTTTTACAGATAGAAATGTAAAATTTCAATTATAATTCGTTTTCCAAGACTAAGCGGATAAAAAAAGAGAAGGTAAGCATGATCCAGTGCAATTCATCTTTCTTTATTTGGTAAAATATACTTCAATTTAAACTGAACTGCTGGGATTCTTTTGTGCATCTCATCCAAGTAAGTCTTACCATCTTTTTATTACAATATTTTCAACAATTAGACCCGGTACAAGCAGAAGAATTTCTCTAAACAATCATCAATTATTAGAAATCTCATTAAAATTATCAGTTTATCACCAATGATCATGGCTGACTTCCATAAGAGTCACCACAGCTTCAACAGTCATTTTCACAATTTTTTTTTTGCAACTACTTTCTGAAAGGAATCTAGCCAAATTGCAACCTTGCTCTAGTCCTAAAAGCTACATTTTTATGTTACGGGTTCCAGTTTCCCTACCCACGACCTTAACATTCACAATAACAACAGAAGAAGAACTTCAACTACAAAAGTAATCAGTTCCACCAGCAAATTGAAAACTCAACAGAATAAATATTCCCATCTTCCCATCACTGTAGCACAGACAATTCTTCAATTATCAACAACATATTCCCAAAAACAGATTCGATTGAACACATCCTTACCACTGGGCACACCCTTTGAACTAAAACATCATACAGCTATCAGTTGTCAAGCCCACTGCTTACACGGATTTAACCCCTACTCTTCCAAGCAACCCAACTAAACAGAAACTTTCATATCACAAAAGGGTTTCAACTTCCACCAATTCCCATCAAATATATGCAACAAGAAATAAACAAATAAGCAAAAGGAACTAACTTCAACAACACGGTAAATGCTACCTCATCTGGGCTCTTCCTCTCATCCAACTCACTGAAATCTTGCTTGCTTAGAGAAATTTTTCTTTGAACGGCCTTGTGCTTTGAGAACTTGAAACCAATTTTACTGTTCTCTTCTCTTCTGTACAAAAAGTGGCACTTGATTCTTGCTTCATGAGTGTTTCTCAGTGCAATATGAGTACCCAAGGAAGCTGCCACTGAGAAACTCATCCCTCGAATTTCCTAAAGGCGTCAACTTTTCAAGCCTTGTACACGCATAAAAAATTCAAGGTCTGAGTTTTCTAGGAACATAAATCATATATTCTCATTGCAGCAAAAGGAATCAAGAATGAGCAAGGTGCTTCTTTTCTTCCCCCTTACATTTACACTGATGTAAAAAATTATCATAATACCCTCACCCTTTCTAATACTTTCTATTGCACATCCGACTGTGTTAAATTTACTTTAATTCCTCAAATTCCACAAAGAAAATTAATTTCTAAGGGTTGTGTTTGAGAAAATGATAATAATTTCCACTTAATTTATATTAATTAAAACTAATTTTATTGATGAGAGTAGAAAAAATTTAATTAACGTAGCATGAAAACCAATTTTATTAATATAGGATAAAAAATTATTATTATTGATTAAAAAATAAATAAATATTTCAAATTTTAATTTTTTATGTTTTGTAAATTTAATATCACTGTCATAAATTTTTAGTCTTTTTGAAAAATTACATATCCAAATAACATATTTATAATAAAACACTTCAAATTCTCATTAGCCTCATTATATTAAATGAGAAATGAAAATAAAAATAATGAGTTTGTGTCTAACATTTTTTTAAAAAACAAAATGAGAATATATGAGAATGAAAGATGATTACAATTTGTGAAAAACTAAAAACACAAAGGAAAAAAAAATTATGTTAATAAATATTTGGTTTAATTACTCTTTTGAATCATATTTTCGTTTAAAAATATTAAGTTGTCCTTAAGTTTTTTTTTAGTTTCAATTTGATCTCGGATTTTGAGAAATCGATGTTTCTTTTAGAACGTTAAATTTCTTGACATAGATCAACATTTTTTTCATTAAAATTAAAATTCTTAATATAGATGGTTTATTTTGTTTGTATAATATCAATCTTTAGACAAAAATAGAGACCACCAAAGAAATTAAATCTAAACATTTTTTATTCTTTATTATATTTTATTTTATATTTTATTATTTATTATCATTAAATATTGTGCTTTATATAAAAAAAATACATAATTTAATTTTCATCAATTCCTAATATATATTTTCTTACGATTAAAAAATTTAATAAATACTTATATAATCTGAGTAATGTATGTAGAAGTAATTCAATAAAAGATTCAAGGTGGTGTTGGGGAAAGAATAAGGTCTCACTATTATTTATTTATTTAATTTGAATTATTTTCTCATTATTATTAAAAATAAACTCTGCATTCATATTAGTTAGATCAATAACCTCTTTTTGAAAAAAAATTAGGTTTAGAAACGAAAATAACTTACAAATGTCTTTTTTTAGGATATCAACATGACGGGTATGATACGAGTAGTAGTTTCCTACCCTACCCATTGGATGGATAAATATCCGTCTCGTATCTTTCTTCATATCCGTGCGGGTATCTATATATCTTTTTAATATCCATGGATTCACGAGTATTTACAAATAAAATAAAATAAAATATTTAACAACATATGTTAACCATAAATTCAAATAAAATACAATACATAACATTCATAAATTTTAAATAAAGTCTAAGTAATCCATTTAAATAGTGTTAAATGATAGTTTACAAAAAAAATGAGGATTTTTTTAAAACCAATTAACAAAAAATAACTCATTTAAAATCAATATGTTAATATTTTAGTTATGTTTTTTTTTAATTTAAATTATAGTATAGTATATATGGATATGGACACTATGATACACATACTCCTTCCGTTAATATGTGAATATAAAAAATATCTATATCCATTTTGCACGAATATCTATTTACAATATTCATTTTCTTCCTATTGTGAATTTTATCTGCAAATATCCACGTATACAAATTTTGTTGACATCTTAATATTTCTTGAGGGGTTCTACGAATATTTTTGGGTTAAATATGTTTTTGGTCCCTCAAGTTTAAGTGAATGTTGGAATTAGTCCCTCATCAAAACTTTATACCAATTTAGTCCTCCATCTTTCAAAATGCAAAATGCGTGAATTTAGTCATTTTAACCAAATTTTGTTAAGTTTATCTGACGTTTCAAGCACATTTCATGATAGTATTTAAGTTAACATTGAAGCAAAAATGTGTCAAACAGTGTAAATAATTTAAATACTATCATGAAATACGCTTGAAACGTCAGATAAACTTAACAAAATTTGGTTAAAAGGATTAAAGTCATGCATTTTGAAAGATGAAGGACTAAATTGGTTAAAATTTTTGATGAGAGACTAATTTCAAATTTCGTTGAAACTTAAGGGACCAAAAACAAATTTAACCCAATATTTTTTTGTATAATATGTAGCCAACCTTTTCAAAATGTATGGGAAGTATTCAATAAATAAAATTGAGGGGTGCAGAAAGAATATGAAACCCATTACAAAGTGGGCTTTGACTTCCACCAGTGTCAATTTGGCCCAATCTTCTTAACCCTAACCTTCTTCTTCTCTTCTTCCTTCTTTTCGTCCCTGCACGTTGGAGTTACTAGCCAGAGCTCGTAGCAGCACCACATTCCTACTCTGCCAAAATGGGTATGTTTCATTTTTCTCTTTCTCTCTCTCATAACTTGATGTTGCTGATTCATGTGAGTTTGCGTAGGTATCTCTCGTGATTCCATGCACAAGAGGCGTGCCACTGGTGGCAAGAAGAAAGCTTGGAGGAAGAAGAGAAAGTAAGTTCTTCTAACTCTAACTGATTATATTTCATCATTAATTGATTGCATTTTTAATAATCAAATTCACCTGTCTTAACATTTGTTTGGATCTAATCAGAATTAGAGTTAAACAGACAGTATTTCAAGGACTATCAGAGTGAAAGCCTAATTTTAACCAAAGAAGTTGCCTTTTTTATTTTGTTATGTTGTTTTTTTTTACCAATGATTATTTTGTGTTTAATGGGGTGTGTTTGATTGCAGGTATGAGCTTGGGAGGCAGCCAGCAAACACAAAGCTGTCAAGCAACAAGACAATTAGGAGAATTAGGGTTCGTGGTGGAAATGTGAAGTGGCGTGCTTTGAGGCTTGATACTGGGAACTATTCTTGGGGGAGTGAGGCTGTTACTCGCAAAACAAGGATTCTTGATGTGGTGTACAATGCATCCAACAATGAGCTTGTTCGGACTCAGACGTTGGTCAAGAGCGCCATTGTTCAGGTCGACGCGGCGCCCTTCAAGCAGTGGTATCTGCAGCATTATGGCGTTGACATTGGTCGCAAGAAGAAGATTGCAGCTTCTACCAAGAAGGAAGGAGAGGTACATGTAGTTGAAATGCATGGTTGTTTACATATAGTTTTACTTTAGTTGCTTTCCTAGCTGAATTGTAGTATGAGATTTAGTGCCCTTTAGCCCTGTGTCAATGTCGGTTGTTGGAACTTGGAAGCCTGCATCTTTTTTTATATTGTAAAGACTTTACTTCTTCAATTTCAACATGATTGTATCATCCAGTTTCGTTGCTCAGTTTTATGTGTGTGCATTGTGCACTTTTTGTCATTCCACTAATTCCCGTTATTTTATAAGAATTTAATTTTATGCATTGTCCCTGTAGAACTTTTTTGCATAGGTATTCAATGAGATTTGATAAATTTATGAGTATTTCATAAATATAATGTGGTTATTATACACTTTGAAATAGTAAATTTTGGTTGGATACCTCTGTAATGACTTTTCACTGATAATGTATGTAATCAACCTTATTTTATAATTCTGATTTTGAAGTATCCAAGGTTATGAAGTCTCAATGTAGAAAAAAAAAATCTAAAATGAGTTCTGGAACTGGGTTGCTAATGCTGTATGATATAGTTAATTTTTTGGAACAGTTCATATTTTTTTTACGAACTGCGAAATTGTTTTTCTTTAAAAAGATGTTGTGTTTTTTTCTTTCATTTATTTGCATCATTCACTCATTCAGTTTTTTTTTCACAGGATGGTGAAGCTGCAACCGAGGAGGTGAAGAAGAGTAACCATGTCATGAGAAAATTGGAAAAGCGAAAACAGACCCGGGTGCTTGATTCTCACATTGAAGAGCAATTTGGGGGTGGTCGCCTTTTGGCTTGTATCTCATCCCGACCTGGCCAATGTGGCCGTGCTGATGGGTATGTTACTTGGTACTCAATTAGCTAACTAACAGATTTATCTAGTGCTTGTTTTTCTGCTTCTCGGTGAGAGTAATTTTTAAAATTGCTTTTCATAGCTAGAACAATCATCCCATTTGCAACTTGCAAGAGCATATGTATGATGGATGACCTAGAATTTATATGTTGATGGGGCCGAAAAATAAGGGATTTAGTCTGTCGGGTGTTAGCAACTTGATCCCATGCTGTGTTGGGGAGATGTTCAAATGGTTGTGGTTACCTCTGGTAAAATGAAATTGCAAGACATGGATGTAAATGAGCAGCTTTTCTTATTAGCAATTTTATTGTCCAATCTGAAGTAGCATGTCTGGTAATGCTAGCGTAAAAAATATATTTAGAGTTTATCAGATGCCTGACTTGTAAAGTTCACATACTTGACAACTTAGTCAAGTGAACAATATTGTTTCATTTTAATTTAATTGTTCTGAATGTTGGTGCTTAATGTCTTCTGAATTTTTGGCAGATATATATTAGAGGGCAAAGAGCTGGAATTTTACATGAAGAAGCTTCAAAAGAAGAAGGGCAAGGGCGCTGCTTAAGATATTATCTATCTTCCTACTTTTTGTATCAGAATTTCTTGATGGTCTTAACTATCCAGTCAGATTATTAGTTTTACTAGGAAGTGTACTCTCTTGTGGAGGGAATGTTTTATGGTGTAAACATGGCCAGGAACTTCTATTTCTTTACTTAGAGTGAATCCTGTTTAAATTGATTATCTCCACCATTACAATTTTATAGTACATTGACTCTCTCATCTTGTGTTTTCCTGAACATGATGTCAAAAAGTTTTGAATTTTGTTTCTGGTCCCTGGAGTTGAATTGGTTCCGCTTGGTCAGTGTACTGCGGAAGAATCATCAGATCTATGATTTATGTCCCAGAATGAGAAAGATCATAAACCTTTAAATCAAGTCATGGGCATTATTCCTTTAGAGCAGGCATATTTAAGGGAGAAAATGATTAAACTTTCTCTTTGGAATTTTTCAGTTTCAATTTAGTTTATGTTCTTTTGCCTTCTTACCTTCCCATTCGAGACGGATTATGTTACGAGTCAAACTTGGTATGGTATGAGAATTTTTTTGTCTAATAGATTAGTCTTGGATTTACTCCTTTCATATCATACTGATAGATAAGTTGTGTTGATTCAAGACACTGATTTACATTGTTGGATTCAGATATTTGAACGCTCATAATGTAAAATCGGGCTAATTTGGTATTTTGTTCAACAAAAATAAACGTACTTGAAATATGGTTGTGGGATTTAGATTGGTTGATGGATCACATATTTTAGGCGTACGTTTGTTATGTGCTGGTTTTTCAAACAGTGTGGTGTATTCAATATGTTACCAGTTGTAGTATTTTTTAAACAATTTGGAAACACAAACATGTTTTTGTTGTTCATGGGATAACTTGTTACAGAACAAATATCATAATACCCATTAGCAAAAACGAGAGTATCAGAGGACCAGAAAACACTCTGCTTTTTTACTTCTAAAACAAATTTGGAGGAAACTTTTAAATTGATTCTTTAATCAGAAATTTTAATAAAGATAAAGTTAACATGTATTTATACATATGGCATACAACTCGAAATAGTTTGAAATGTACAAAAGATATTGCTTTGATTGAATAAAAAAAGATTATGATATTTTGAATACTAAATTTTGATAACTTTATTACAATAAAAGATAAAAGATGTTATCTATATAAGTGAAAGTTGTCAAAATTTAGTAGTCAAAAAATTATTTTTTAATAAAAAAAAAATGTAAACAACTTCAATATTCTTAACAAATAAACCACTACCATAGCTTTATTAATATCATGTATGATTTCAAATATTACAGTGTGACTAAAATTTATTAGTTTTTGGAAAATTATTTCAAAGTAGTACAGCAACCAGTAATAAGAAATCGCTACGTTCATCTCTAGAAAAGGACTAATTGTACACTTTATTGATTTTTGGTAGATTATTAGTGGCAAGTTTTTAGAACACTGGGTAGTATTTCCGAAAGCAGTTTGGTCAAATTCTATTTTCATCATAGTTCACTGTTGCAAAACCAACTTCAGACTATACTCAACAAAAACAAATTCCAAAGCTAAAGCCATCACCTGCTGACACTACTATATGGTTTTATGTTTCCATTCTTTGTCCTATTTTCATATGCTGGAACAACACAAAAGCCTTACCAAAGACTTTGACGATGATATATAGAAGAACCATAAGTTGATATGATCATTTGTATGAACAAGGGAAGTTGAAGCCCTGCAAATAGAGCAACTGGGACACATGCCAGAAGAGCAATTGGGATTGACACCCATTTCACTCTCTCCCTTAGCAACAAATCAAGGGCTGCACCAAATGCTATCATTGTTGTTACTATGGAAAAGAACAAAGAAGCCAGACCCAATATTATTCTCTCAGGTAATCTCTTGAGAAAATCTTCTTCTGCATAATGTGCAGTTAGAATTGATAAAAACATCAAAAGGGAAACCATGGAGGAAAACAAAGCTAGTGTATCTGACACAACGAACACCATGAATGTGTTATCTGACAAGAATAATGGAAACCCTTTGTCTTGGTTGTTTCCTCCAGGTACAGTTATAGAAGCAGCAAAGACAACTGTGGCAATAAGAGTTGCCACCAACATACAAGAGTTTGATGTATCCTTCATCCAAACCTTTGCTTCTTCAAGCAAGGGCTTATGCTCTTCCCTGAACAATTGCCAAGGAGTTTTACCATCTTTGTTTTTAACTTCTTTATGAAGAGGGTGATCCCATTTCTCCACATTCTGTTGGAGATTATAAAGTGTTATCAATATTCTGGTATAATTGATCTTCAAAAAGTTATAATAAGGGAGTTATGAGATTAAAAAAAAAAACCTTAAACCACTGCAACTCCTTCTGCATTTGAAAGGCTGCACCAGAAATTGATGCCTGTTGAGGAGAAGCAAACCTTGCTGCTAGATGTGATGTGGTGTTTTGTGATTCATCTAATGCCAGGATTAAAAACTTGCAAACTATAGGCATATTGCATAGAAGACTAAAAACCTTCTCTTGCCGATACTTGATTGCAGTTTGAGCTACATATCCTTCATTTGGCAAGTGAGTCCAAACCAAATCAGGAAAAAACTGGAAACAGATCCTTAAAATTTCAACTATGCCAGATGATGAGGCATTGAAAACAATGTCTGCACTCACAAAAGACTGCCAGAATTCGGTGTCATTCAAATTTGAAACCTGTGTGCAAACAAGTTCCACCAATCTCGCAGCACATGCATGTCTCAACTTTGCCTCTCTGACTAGCTTTATGCCAGGAACTGCACATGAAGTTTTGTAATTTGTTTTAATTGAAGTACAAAAATTAAAATGAGAAAACAAGAGTTTAAGGATATATGCAAAAGTGCTCTGCTGAACAAGTACAACATACCAATACTCTGAATTCCATCCCATATTGTACTTCCAAAATAAGATTGATGATGGCTTGAATTCCCAAATGAATCTTTCAAGTTTCCTCTCAGATGACTTGGTGGTAAAAAATCAAGTTCATCTGGCATACCTAATATAGTTGAAGAGGAAAGTTTAAGGTGTATTGCAATGAAGCTTGGAAAGAAAAGAGAATAATATCTAAATAGGGTAGTTACAGTGGTAAATGCATCTTTTCCAAAACCCAAGTTTATTTCCACTTTGGAAGTCCGAGGGCAATTTTGACAAAACATTAAGTATAATGCTTCCCTTTGAATCTGAGAGAGTAGCCAAATCTGGGTAGCGCTGGAGAAGATATATAGTGACATCTGTACATGGGAGACCCAAAATAATAGTTATAAATATAAACATTTGCAAACATATGGATAATATGTTTTATATGCTTGGTTATTAAAGTAGCATAATTGATGATTATTCTAAAGCATGAAGCAGAGTGTGTATGAATGTTTGAATAGTTTGGTAATCTTGTAGTACATTACTCTGGCTTTTTATGGTGCACTAGATACATAAAAGTATAGTGTTGAAAGCCTGAGACTATTATTAGGCAAATTCAAGAGTAGAAGAATGACACTATACTTCGTTAGTTCAAGCAAATTCTACATACATTGAAAATTCCAAGAAAACTTAAGGATCTGTTGAGTCTAAGAAAATGTTTTGTTTTCACAGATAATTATAAAAAATGACACATTCCTAATTCCAAAGTTTTGCATAAGGAATGGTGAAAACAGCAGTCTGTTGTTTTTTACCATTCTATCAACTTCCTTTTAATGTTGTTTTTACAATTTTCTTCACAAAAATTTTAAAAATAGAGATTAATTTTCTTCACAATTTTAAAAATCAAGTCAGTTGGGCTCACATACTTGTGCATGTATGTAGGTTCAATTCAAATAGAGGTATTATGGATTTGTTTGCAGTTTGGTTGTAGGTTGTGTAATATGTATGTTGTAGCTTCCAGGATGCTGGAACATTATTTTAGGTAGCAGATCCAGAAAACAGGTATATGAAGTATCTACTGGTTGATATATGAAAGAAATCACTGTCAGTATTGGATCAAAAGTGATTTGAAATTTTGGATGTTCAATATGTTTTTTCATGTTTTTGGTGGTAGGATGTGGAATTGCTCTGTATGACACATAATGTTTTTAACTTTTGTGATTCATGGGAGTGTAACGTTTATGCACAAGGCTTAGGTTTATGCACAATAGGCTTAGTATGGGAGAGAAGATCATAAAGTGCTAATATTTTTTGTTTTCTTTTATTTATTTTGTGTATATGGGTTGAGATAACCCAATTATCTCGTTAATTTAATTTGTTTTTACCAATAAAGAAAAAGGAACAAAATGAAATCTGACATTTTCATGAGGACATAGTTACTCAAGAGTTTAATTTCTATGCACTATCATTTTGTAAGGTAAACCAGCTAGATTTGCATTGTGCATATAAACACAATGAAACCAGATAAGTATCCTGCTTTTACTTTTTGATATGTATGTGACACTTTTAGGTACCTATTATGCCAAAAAAAAAAATTGTTTACCATGAAATCCTGCAGCAGTAAGCAAAGCAACAAGTTGAGCAGCAGAAGGACCAGAGAAAGGACAACCAGGTCTCTCATCTGTTGTATTCAAAACAAAGTACCATACCATTTCTTTGCATTTAGCAGAGGTAATACTGTAGATAAGTGGTGTGAATCCTTTAAAGTCAGTGAATTGTGTGAGAGAAGGATTTTTAGTGACCAATGCCTTGGCAGCACTTCTGCTTTCCCCCATTGCAACATAGTGCAAACAAGTACAACCCATCAAGTCCAACTCTTCAAGCACTTTTGCAGGAACATGTTGCACCAACTTCTCAACAATTTGCCACTGTCCTCCTACTGCTGCAACATGCAGTACAGTCCTACCAAGTATTGTGATCTTTGCACTCCATGCACTTGGATCATTGTCAAGAAAAGCCTTTGTAGATTGCCAATCTCCTTTTAGTATTGCTATGTGCAACGCGTGGTAGTAACTGTGATTAAATCCCCTACCTTTGGATGATAAATGCAACAACATAAGTTCCTTTGAAGGCATCAAAACACCAAAAAAGCTGACAGTGTAGTACATTCTGTAATACAGTCTTTCCTATTGATTGAAATTTGTTGGAAATCACAAAGTTGTGTAGCTCTCACTCCTTACTTATTCAACTATGCTCATAATTTTTGTAGTTTTTAATAGATTTTAACCAATCAAACAGCACTTCATGAGCATGTTTTTATGTCTGTTCTTGCTGTGAATATATAAACTATGATGAATCTTATCGTCTGAATCAAGTATGCTTTTGAAGAACATCTGGGTATATCATGATTTGAAGCAAGCTTGCAAGTAGAAGAGTTGAGCATTTCAACAAAGGGAGATTAGACATCAAATTGAAAAAAGAAAAGAGAGGATTACATTTTTCTCTCTAAACTTCAGTTCTTGACATTTGTTTGATCTAAAATGGTATTTTTCTTTTATGTTCAAAGTAGATTTTAGTCATAAATTTTGGTTTTTTCTATCCCTAACATTAGTCTGAGTATATATTGGTAGAGCCTTGTATTTGCATCATCGAGACTCGGTGCTTTTTTATTTATTCGGATTTTAAATGAACTCTAATCATTTCATACAAGGAAAATATTATTTATCTTTAATCATGCTAAAGTTTAATTTATCAACACATTGATTGTGAAACTGTAGGAACACATACTTAAGAAAATTTTTACTGGTATCTAAATCTAGATACATGAAAAGTATGAAACATAAATGTTTATATATAGCAAATCACATACCGAACTCACTAGCAGCAGCCTTAACATCATCGAAAGACATGAGTGGACTTCAATGCCTTTTTAACTGCAAAACTTTGTAGTGGTTTGGCAAGCTGAAATCTGGTTCAAGGGTTTACTAGTTGCAGCAGAAGGGTAATGGAAACATGCAGAAGCAGGTTCCTTCTGCACTTTCAGATATATGAGTTGGAGATGCTTTCCCTGAAGACAACGCAAAGTTAGAATCACTTTCTAATCAGCTTAAACTGCAACAGTGTGCAAATCCTATTCTTTACATTTAGAATGAAAGGGCACATGGAACACTTCAAGTAGAGGTTCTGTCATTTCACACAATGAATTCTTGTTTTTACCTTTCTTAATGTATATATCATTCACTGTGCAGTATTAATATATTTGTTTGTGTAAGCTTTTTAAAATCATGGAAAAGTAGAGTACTGGTTGATGATTCTCAGTTCCACCACCTCAACTTTTCTGTGGTATGTGTACATACATTGGACAATATGCTTTGCCTAGAAAGGAGTAAAGTTACACATGTCTTCTCAATATCTTATTAGGATGTTTGTCAAATATGTGAATTTTGAGTTTTGTGTAAGACATTGTTAATTACTTTTATTTACCCAAATAATTCATCTCTTATTTTATTCATTAAAATATTCAATTATTGCTTTTTTATACTTTTATAAATAAAAATCAAATAATTAAATTAATTAAAATATTAAAATATTTTTTTATTTATTGAAAATAAATTAAATATTTAAATTAGTTAAAAAATATTGAATATCTATAATTTAAAATTTTAATTAAAACCAAAACAATTTTAAAGTTTTAAAATATTTTAAAATAAATCAAAAACAATTTAGAAAAAAAAATCAATCCAGAAATCACTTAGTAAATCAATGATTTCTCACCTGCAAAAATTGAAAAATTTGAAGTAAGGTGAGAAATCGATTTGAGGGTAACCAATTTTAAATAAAAAAGTTGTAAACTTTGGTTTTGGTTTTTTAAAAGGAATATTTAACATACGGATGATATAGAATAAATATTTATATAATTAAAATAACGATAAATACATATTTTTCAATGTATGAATCATATTTTAATTAAGTTTCGTAATTAGTCAATAATTTTAATTATATAAATCATATATTGGATATGTAATGAATACTTTAAATTGTGCTACGAGATTATTTCTAACTTTGCTGCTTCTTTTCATTTTCTTCTTATAGAAGCTTCAAAATTGGCTTTTACTATTTTAAGACACAGGAGTATCCCCTGTTTTAAAATTAATTACTAGCCCAATGGTACTTTAATAGCATATATAGACTTTATGTTTTCCTTATATGATAAGCCTTCACAGAGAAGATACCAGTTAAATCCTTCATGGAGAAGACGACAATAAGATAACAAGCAGTGGATCTCATATATTGGAGAAGCCAATTTGAGGCTATGTTTGCACGAAATGATTTGAAGAAAAACAAAACAAATGGCTATAAACATTACAGAAACTCATCAATTTAAAAGACAATCTACGTTATCTTGATACTCTTTGAATATCTGCTCAGAATTTGACAAGGATCACAGAAAAACTAACAATCTTGGAAGCAGAAATTAGAAACTTCATACCAAAGTGCAACTATAAACATATTGAAACTCATGTACTGCTATAAATATTGAAGATATGAATGCTGATAGCATTAACAACAATATTTATTCTTCACTGATTTAGGAATTACATAAAGGAGACCAAAGGAGCAAATATGAAAACCAAAGCTTTCTGAACCTCTCTTCTGCTATTTTTTAAATCCAAGGTTACTAAATGTCTCTTTGACCATTGCGAGCCTGGGTATAATGGTCTCTCGTAGATACCTCTGTTCTCCTATCATGAGAATCACTGCGAGCCAATTTCTCATACGGGGAAGTGTAACCATACTTCTTTTTCAACGTCTCCATGACAAATTCATTGCGAGCTTTGGTTCGAGCTTGTTGGGGTGCAACATTGACATAAGAAAAGTGTACCCCAGCAGCTAAAATTGCAGCACCAGAGAGGAAGCAAGTTATGGTCATGCCAAGCTTCTTGGGTGTTGAGGGAAAACACAGCACCATTTTCTCAACTACCTATCACATACGTCATCAGAAGTCAACAAACATCAATAACTCACCACAAACTTTAAGAATCCAATTCTTAAACTCTTAACGCTACTAATCAATTGATCACTTCAAAGTTTATACCATGTGAAGCCACACACAACAATTAGTATCACCTCATCTCTGATAACAAAAATGCACCTTTCATTACTACATAATAGTTAATACAGAATCGAAGATGGTAACTGGCACAGTGGGTGTAAATTCACTAGTTCTTGTATTTAGAATGCAGAAAGAAAATATTGTGGCAATTTTGTAATCAAATAACAAACAAAATGAAAATAGAAACAACCAGACCACCCCCATATGGAGGGCATTTTATCAAACATGTAGAGTGCATCATAACAGACGAGAAACAAAGAATTAGCTCAAAAGCAACGTGATTCTAACAAACCATAAGCGAATTGGAAATTGCTTCACTACGAAAATCAGATGTTCAGGCTGATCAAGCAGAACATAAATTTGATTGTGGCCATTGTGTTGTTAGAAAAATGAAAAAATACGAAGAATTTAAAGATGAAACGGAATTTGTCTATATTTATTGAAAACTGATTAACTGGGTACCAGTGTAAGTGGTGAATCACGTTTTGGGTTGTTGTTGTTGGTAATGTATAAGCACTTCTATGACTGAGCTACTGTGCTGAAAGTTTTTCTGTCTTATTAGATGGTGAAACTGTCTACACACTACTGTGCTTCGTCTTTAATTTGTATTTAAAGAATGATTTAGTCTGTTAATTTTATTTAAAAGTTTATTTCATATTAAAACTTTTGGGAAATCAAGAGTGTATGGTTGTATTGTATCTAAATATGTTGATTGGTTGATCTACTAATGTTAAATAACATTATGTAAGGCAAATCGTCAACTACGAATACTCACATTAATGTTATTACTCTTAGTATAATAGAAGAGTGTAAACAAGTAGATAAAGGTTTATATGAGAGCAAATTGTTTTTGTAAGAATAAAGTGTTGTGATTAGGAAACAAAATAATAATATTTTTTTTAGAAATTAAAAAAAAAACAAACAAATTTACAATTAGGAAAGTCACTCTTTTTTAAGAAAAAAAAAAACTAATTTTATGAGAAGTCTTTCTAAATAATCTTTTTATTATAATCAAGTTTATAACCATTTTTAGTTTTATATTATTTTGAAAAGTATTAACACATAAAATAAAAAGTATTACTATATAAAAAAATACGCTTAAATAGTTATTTGGTCTTAGTTTTAGTTAAATTTTTTCAATTTGGTCTTACTTTAAAATTTTTGTTCAATCTGGTTCTAAATTTCAAAAATATCATTCAATTAAATTCTTTTACTTAACTTCGTTAAAATCATTAACAAAACCGTGTATACGGGTTACTCTTCCCCTAATATGGTGTATCATACAGTGACATGACTGTTTATTTATTATAATAGAATGACATGTTTAATTGAAAGAAGATTAGATTAATGAATTAGAAGAAATTGGGATTAAAGCCAGGGTTCACTACTAGTAGAAAATTTGGAGAGATATTACTGCTACGGACAAAATCGGATCAAAAGACATTCGTATTGTTGTTGGGAGAATCCTTATTTTGTTCCCACAAGAGTGAAAAAAAGATTAAAAATTATATCTTTCGTATCTTCTAATTTTACATTTCAAAATGTAAAGACTATTACTTTTGTTAATACATTTGAGATGAGATTTTTTGAATCTCCTCTCCCTCCAAGACATCCCGAGCAACAAAAAAGATTAAGAAGGTATTTTGCTTTTACTAATTTTTTTTCATTTTCTTTTTTTAATTTAAACCAAACAATATTGAATATTTAAAAAACCTCTTCCATTTTTCTTCCACAAAATCCTAACGCTAATCCCTCCCTAAATATTTTCCGAGCAGCGAACCTTGACCAAAATCTCAATTTTCTTTAATTCGTTAACCTGATCTCCCTTTCAATCAAATACAGTGTAATTCTGTCACATTAAACAAACGACCACGTTAGTAGAAGAGTGACACATATACACCATTACGTTAACGATTTTAATAGAATTAAATAAAATGACTTAATTAAATGATATTTTTTAAATTTTGAACCAAATTGAACAAAAATCTTAAAATAAGACCAAATTAAAAAGACTTAACCAAAACTACAACCAAAAAATTATTATGTCTGTGGTGGTCTCTTTGAATTAAGAGATTAATTACATACTTCGAATATACACATTGTGGACTTATTAATTTATATTTTGATCAAAATTACCCATTTGTACTTTTATTAAAGTTGTCAATTTATATTTTTATCAAATAATAAAGTTATTCTTATTTGGTAAAACGTAATATAGTCTGTAAAAAGACAAAAAAAGTTATACAAATGTATATCCTCTTTAATATAACAGTACAGATAAAATAAAAAATAAATATTAGACTTGGATTATGTCAAGTCTAAACAGGTAATATAAACCTATACATTAAATTATGTCAAGTCTAAACAAATAATTAGTTGCAAACAGTCAGATAAATTAATAAATAGTATATTATTATTAACTACACGACATTACTAATAATTGTCATGCAGCTAAATGTTTGTAACTTGAAGGATTTTGCTGCAATATGACATTTTCAGTTACAACAATACTATTAAATAACAATTATTAAGTAATAAAAAAGTAATATAATCACAGAAACATAAAACAAACATACACGAAGCATTTATTATTTGATTAATCCAAAACTCATACAGTTATGATAGTTTAACATAAATTCCAGCGTACTATCATGACATGCATAAACAAAACCCTAATAAGAAATCCAAAATGGAAATTTATCTTCCCAGAAATATTTTGTCAGTCAAAAATTTAATTCACGAACAAATGCAATTTTTATGGTCTTCTCAAAATTAGGTAACATTATATATGTATCAAAATTGATCAGAAAATAAAAAAGAATGAGCTAAGGGATAAACCTATTGTACAACAAAGTCTTGAGTGGGGAAAAAAATCACTGTACAAGTGTAAAATTTGAGACCCCTATTCTGTATACAACTCGTGAGGCACGAAGCAGGTGAAGGAAACGAAACCCGTATTCTGCAGCTACTAACTGTCCACCATTCTACATAAACCAAAACAAATGAATCTTTCTCATGGCATCGATCCTGCAACCTTCAAGGATAGTGTGGAATTGTCTAGTCTAATTACGTTTAGAAGAGTTATGCTACTTCTGTTACAATTGATATCAGCAACTTTGTATCAACTCAGCAATAACCAAACTGGCTGCAATAAAGGGTGAAACATTGCAAGCCAAATATGAGATGTGAATCATGGAAAATTAAAGATCACCTTCACTCTAGCACACACAGATAGCTTCAACACTTCCAACACCCAAAACATTCAACATCCAAAGCTTTTTTTCATTATGTCAGTCAGCTCTTTGATCACAGTTCCAGGATCAGCGTGTGATCCGGCAAGGTTGATAGCATGATACTCCAAACCTTTCCACCCTGCAATATATGCAAAATGGGGGCGTCTGAATTGGCTGCTAATGATCTCCAGAATCACAGTTTTAGGCAATGCAGATACTATATGAGTAAGACCAGCACCATGTGCGCCAATGATGACTGATGCATCTTGAATGGCTCGAACCTGATCCTTCATTGACATGTGTGCAAACAATCCGTTGACAAGGTTAATTTTACACCCTTTATAACTAGATACCCAGCTCTTCAAGGACTCAAACACTTCTTGCTCGTTACTTAGTCGTGATTCAACTTTACCACCATGACGTGGATGAGCTAAATAATCTTCTCGGCGAACAAAGAGGACATTGTGTCCAAAGAGTGGTTTTCCATCACGGCGTATGTTTAAAGGTAACCCAAATGCTGCTCTGATCATTTCTCCAAACTCAGAAAGGCGTGCAGTTTTGTGGTCATCAGGCTTTTGCCACAGTTCTTTTGCAGGAACACCAGAACATTCTATATCTTCTGTTAGTCCTTTAAACAATGCTGTCTCATATCCCAAAGGTGAGAGAATAGCATGACGAAAACAAACTGAACCGCTGAAGTTTTTGGCATATCTGAGGCTTGAGAATAAAGCCTTCCATGTCTCTTCAAGAGGAGCCTGAAAGTTTTGGAGGAAACTTGCAAAATTAATCATCTTGTAAACTTAGAAATGTCAATATTGGTGTCCAGCAAAAATCTAAATTAGTCATGTTGTCAAGACATGACAAGAGTGTATTGTAGAATTGTTGAAACATGAAAGTTTAGAAGATTATATTTTGGATTGGTAAGCCATGTACGTACAAAAATCTAAACACTCTTTACTAACTAATACAAAATACCAAAACAATTGCACATGGTTTGGAAATGCAAGAATAAAAGAAGCTAAAAAGAATTAAAAAAACTAGGTCAATATAACATTAACATCATTAATTTGTAGATTATAGTTGATGTTTTAATCTAAGGTTTCCTGCCAAAAAGTTCGAGAAATCCCAAGTTATAGTACCACTGTTGATTCTTTTCATTTAGATATGGAAACCCAGCTTGGTCCAATCAATTTCTTTTATGGGAGGAAGCAAAAAAATCCAGATTATAGAAGAACCTCCTAAGTTATCAATATCAATCATACTTGTTAATTTCAAATTGGGTTACAAAAATTACCAACCTAATTAATAACCTCTTAATTTCTTCACACTTTTTATTTCAAAATCCTAGTTCTAACCTCCATTTTTTTGGGAGCTTAGTCGACAGCTAATGCAAAAAGTTATTTAAAGTGGTCAAATGCATGTGAATCAATGGCATCAAAGATACTACATGTTAGCTTTTTGTGATTTCGTATGCAACAGCATTAGAATATTGAAAGCAAATGAAACAAATTGACAAAACTGATAGTGCATACCATACAGTGGCCATCAACAAAGATCAAATGTGGTAGATTAGGCAGACCAGTGACTCTAGAAGAAACATAAGCACTGTACCAGTCTGTAACAGTATGAAAAAGATTAGCATACTCAAAACGTGTCACCAGAAGTGTTGGTTCCTCAATCCACTGCAAGTAGAAACCTTCTCGTCAAACTCGTGGTACAATGAAGGTAATTGTGAAAAACTAAAGCTAAAACAAATAGAGGAAGTATACAGGGAATGATAAGCTTCATCAATCGAATATTTCATACACATTCACTACAGAAAGAAAAGAATACTTGCATCTCTAATGTAGTCAAAGCACCTAAACTTGATCAGAATAAAAGATCTTACCCAACCATTGAACATTAAACCCCCTATTTGATCAGAAAAAAATAAAGCACACTTATTTCAGCCCTAAAGTGAACTCAATTTAATGAGCCTTTCAGACTCGGAAAGGATATAATAAATTAATAACGAATTACCATAACAAATTCCAATTCAGAATCAACAAACAAGGAAATCCACAATTATCCCCGCTCAACCCAAGCACCACTCACAACCCTACAACTAAGGTTTTAAAGATCAGTTCACACTCGCAAGATCTAGGTTTATGAGGTGTCTGTGTCTGCAATTATGGCCATATCAGTTACATTTATCTGCAACTTGTCACAATATCAAGGTTTTTGGCAAAATCAGTTACAATTATCCACAATTTCTCACAACATGAAGTAAAAAAACCATAATAGTTTAAAACCTTGCCTACAACAACCCAACCACTAAACAACAAACACCACATGAGCAAAGCCACAAAAAAAAAAAAAAAAAACCCAAACTTTCCACTCCCCTCACCTCATCACATTCAAAATCCTTCCCTCCCACGATCCTAATCTTGCCGATCAAGTCCCTCATGGTGTGCCTCGTGACCTCTCCCCTCGGTACAAACCGATCCAAAAATTCACGGTCAACCAGAAACTTCCGGTCAACGAATCCACCCCCGTCAACCTCAAAAGCACCTTCTTGAAACGCCGGCAACTCCTCCTCCTCCCTCCGCCCAATAACTGCCGTCAGACTCTCCCCGCCGCTCGCCATCGCGATCCTCTCCGGCAACATTCGCAACCTGCCGCCCTCGCACACGGAGCTCCGGAGAGTCTCGCTGTACCAACACCGGAACCACCCGGCGCCGTCTCGAGCGCGGAGAACGTCACGGCGGTGCGTGAAGCCGTTCCCGAAGTAGGCCTCGCAGGAGCGGAGAGGCGCGGTGGTGGCGCTCTGCGGCCAGGGTAGGTACGAGGGAAGAATAGGCCATGGCTTTGAAAAGTGCGTTTGGTGGGAAATAGGTGTGAGATAGTTGTTAACTTTCAAGGAAGAAGAAGATGAAGAGGGTTTTGGTGAGTGGTGGTGGGTGAAGTAGTAGAAGAGAGACAAAGAGTTGAGGATGAAGAGGAATACGAGAGTTCGAATAAGCAAGGTTGTTCTTCTGTTCATGGTTTCTTCTTCTCCTTCTCTCTGTTATCTCTCTCCTTTCTCTCCCTGGTGCAGTTCTGTTGTGGGAAAAGTAGCTGCGTAATTTTATCAAACGAAAACAGACCAATGGGGTGCTGCCGTGTGTCACATGACGTGAATTTAGTCCTCTTCTTTCCCCAGATTTTCTTTTAGCAAGAAGAAAGGAAGAAACAGATAAAAAAACTGGAAAATTTTCTAAGGATTTTTTATTATAGGGAAAAGATTATCTATGGATAAAGAGTTGAGGGTAAAACTGTGTTTCTTACTATTTTTGAATCATAAATACGATCTAGCTGATTTATTTTAAGGGAAATTTTGTTCGTATAAATTTTCCTTTTTGATAAACTTGACAATAGGACATTTGTCAAAAGTTTGTCAATTTTTTTTCGTTAACTTATCATTTTCCTTATTTTAATTCTGAATATAATTATAACACAAATAGATTGTTATAAAATTAAAATAAATACTTTTTACGAAAAAAAAATCATAAACCTTATAAAAAAATGGTAAAATTATTTCCATAATACACTTAATATTTTACATTTAATAAGTAATAATAAATAATAAAATAATAAAAAAACATTTATAGAAAAACCTCACCATTCTATCACTTCAAAAATTCCTTCTTCCACCGTTAGTAGAACTCCAAAGTCAAGTCCAGTCTTCTTTTGTTATAGATTCCATTATACCAAATGCAACAAATTAGGTTAAGATATATATTAGTTCATCAATTTATATTATTTTCTTCTAAGCTTTTTCATTCAACTTTTCAACAAAATAAAAGAATAATGTTAAAGCAGAATGAATGTGGGAAATGCACAAGTAATTTAATAAAATAAACATATACGTCATTTAACAAATACATAGCAAAATTATAATAGTTGTAATATTTAAATACTTTTGAATTACATGAACTACAAAAGTATATGGAATTGAATTTGTTATATTTTGTATAAAATATCAAAATTAACGTTAAAAATATTTTAAATGAAATAATAATAAATTATTAGCCCTAATTAAATCCAAAAATATAAAATTCTAAGAAGACTGTTTCTTCCGTGATTATCAAATTTTAACTATTTTTCATATTTAATATCATAATATATAAATATATAAAGAGATATTCTTTTTGTGTTCAAATTTTCATATTTTCATTTTATTCTTAAGTATTTTTTTAAATTAATTATTTTATAAATAATTTGTTCTTAACCGTTATTTTAAAATTTCTTTTGTTTTTAATCGGATTTAAAACTCTTTTTGTGTATTTTATTTTTCAAATTTTATATTCAAAAAATATTTTAATAATTAGTTACATTTCCTTATTATTTTAACTCCAATTTTTATAAAAATTAAGAAAATACAAACACATATATATGACTATGACAACGTCATGCTAAAAGATGATAAAAATTTTGATCATTAGTTTAACATGTGATACTTTCTCACCATACGACTTAAATAATTATAAATAAAGTCTTGATATCTTATTCAAATGTTATGCAATCTAATAATAATACTATATTTATTGGAAGTTACTTTAATAAGAATCACTTCTTACATAAAATATCACTGAATTTATATATATATATATATATATATATATATATATATATATATATATATAAAAGGTTAAATATTAATTTATTCTCACTGTTTACATGTATGATAATTTTTTTGATTATAAATTCGTTGATTAATAATCTCATTTTTAAGTTATTGTTTATTTTGAAATGTGAAATTCTGTCATAATTTTTTATAATAGACAACATTGATTAATAATCTCACTTTTAAGTTATTGTTTATTTTGAAATGTGAAATTTTGTCATAAATTTTTTTTAATAAACGTCTCAAAAAGATGAAAAAAAAATATTTAAATTGTTTTTGGACCTCAATTCGTATGCATTGTGATACTGTTAAATGTAAAGAAAAATAACAAATATAAAAAAATATAAAAAAGTGTTATATTAGAATGTAACTTGAGATATTTGTGAGCACTAACCTCTTAAAACAAGTTTATTTAAATATAAACAGTACTAGACTATTATTTTCTTATATAAATATGGATAAATTATTTTATGACTCCAGCCATGAGTTTAACAAATTAGGTACATTAATTTCAATGTAACAATAATGTTAAAAAGAATTGCAAATTTACCATATGGCATTCAAAATCAAAATTAAATGAATGTTAATTTTAATTATTTTGCATACACATACAGATACATCCACACAATATTAAGTAATAAATTATAAATTATATCTGTATTCTTAGGTCGAGATATTGATAGAAAAATATTACTAACAAAAGTCTTTTTCTTTTCTTCTCTACTTCTCCTATAGAGGCTGATACTCTATTTTCTTGAAGATCGAAACAACGAAGATACTCTGAGCATAAATCTTTATTTATTATGTCTTTCTAAACTTTTTGAGATGAATGTATCTAGATTAAAATTTCATTAACATAAGTATCCATAGTAAAATTTTAAGGTTGTTACAATCTTATTTACAATGCCATTCTCATCTCATGATACCCGCTTTCAACACCAATTTTTATGGAACCCTTAAATTTTTACCTATTTTCTTCGATAATTTGTTTTTAGCGCACTATTCTTTAGTTATTCCGTTAATTTTTAATAAAAAATATAATATTTAGAAAAGAATGATAAGTGGCCAAATTATCCAAGAAACAAAATTATAATTACCTAAAAATGTGTTTATTTCTAAGAAACTAAAAATAAAATTTATAAAGGATGAGAGAAACAAATATAACTTTTATGTAAATTTATATTTATTGCCTAGTTATTAGATTAATTTTAACAAATAGTTTTTATTTATTAAATTAACTAAATAACCTTCTCTAAGCTTATCAATTATTTTGACCAAAGCTCTCAAGGGATGTACAACAAAATCTTGATTAGTTATTGCTTACCATCATTAATTACTAGAACTTGGAATTTGATGTCTTTCCTAAACTAACTATTTTTTAACTGAGAAAAGAAACATAAAAATGCTTCATCTAATTCATTCATTTAATGATACATTGCATATATGAAGGATTGCAATGTTAGTTCATCCTCACTCCTTGTTATGCAAACCAACTAATAAATAATGCTAATATAATAAAGATTAATCCATTTCCTTTTCAGATCTCCAATCTCTTGCTTTCTCAAATCCATTAGCAAAGTTCTCAAAATCATTAATGGTTTGGTCAATCTCTTCCTGAGTGTTCATCACAAAGGGTCCAAATTGCACTAGAGGTTCCTCCAAAGGTTCTCCTCCAACCAATATGAACCTAAGGAGCTTAGAAGACTTGTTCCATGCCTCTAGGCCATCACCATGAGCAAGAAGAAGAATATGGTGAGAATTTGAAGGTTGAGATTTCATGTTTCCAAAGATACCCTCTCCTTCCAATATGTACACAAAAGCATTCCAAGTTTCTGGTATAGGTTGCTGCAAGTGTGCTCCAGGTTTGAGAGAGAAATCCAAGAACATGGTTGGAGTCATTGTGTAGATTGGAGACTTTATCCCTAGTGATTCACCAGCTATAACTCTCACCTTCACACCATCATCCTCACCTTCTGCTATGTCCTTACTCAACACTTCTTGATAACTTGGTTCAATCCTGATATATCATAACCCAAGAAAGTTATACAATGATCAGCTTATGCAGTAATAAATAGTTCTTAAAACAGTTCATTAACAAGTAAAAAAAGCTTAATTAGATACACATTTTCAAACACTTATAGAACAAAACAAATCTTTTTTAAAATTGTCTTATATATAGTGATATTGTATTATTGTTTTAAAAGAAGTTGTTTTTAATTTGTATAAAAGTTTCATCCAAGTCCAGATTTTCTCATGAGTTTTTTTAGAAGAAAGAATTTTTTTTATCCCGACCGAGTATTAAACATACATGAGTTTTTTAAAAGAAAGAATTTTTTTTTATCCCAACCGAGTATTAAACATACACTATATTAGTATTTTATAGATCTTTTTAATATATTTTAATTTTTCAAAATCAGTAACCATCAGTGTATTTTAAAGATACAGTAGTAGAAGAGCAACACCAAAAATTCAGTAAAGAATTCAAATTCGTTTTCTTTTTTGCAATTGTATTTCTGAAAAAGTTTATCCAAACCAATCTTTAAGGTAGAAAATATGAAAGAGAAAAGTTGAAGAAGTCTTCACAAATAATGCAAGATTTTCCCATTTATAACGAGACCAAAGCTAACATGAGAGTACTAATCCTTTCTTAAACAAGGCCAAAAGCCAACTTAAACAATGATGTGTTGCAGCATCACAAGTACTTCCAAAAAGCTATAGTGAGAAAAGAAGACTATATCTACTGTAATGGGTCACTCAAAACCTGACAAAGTTTGAAACTTGAAGTGGCAATGTGTTGCCTTTATTATTGAAGTTACCATCATCACAGGGAATATGGATGAGAGGCACATATGCTTGCCATTTCAAATCGTTGTGCACACTTACATCATGCAGCTACTCAAAGCTTTAAAAGCACTTCTAGGAAATGGTCCATAATGGCATGGTGAGAATCATGAGAAAAAAGTGGCATGTGAAAGTAAGCAAGGTATATATTATTTCCAAAAGTAAAAATTATATTTAACTTCTTTTTTCTTTGTAAAGAGAGGAATCCCTTTTTGTCTCGCTGATGGTAAGCATCATCCAAACTAAAGGATCATTCAATGACATAACAATGATGACCAATGACGCAAAAAATATGTCATCTAAACATAAGTTCAAGGCCAAGGTTGTTGTTTGAGAAGCTGAGAAAAGAGAAAAGGCTAAAATGTCTTCTCCTTGAAGATTACTTCTAAGGCCCTTATTGTAAGATCTTTATCATTCAAATCTTATCCAAAGTGTGTTAGGTAAGTTTACTGAAACAGAATAATGTCTTTTAGTTTTTCTTCTGTCATGTTGCCTCATAAAAACCTCATTATTCAACTGTGTTTAAAATTGATCATTCAACCCCATATGACTAAGTTAAAAATACCAAAGTTTCAAAAGTAATCTAAGTTCAAATCCAATGATGAAGAAAAGGGTATTTAGTATTTATTTACTAACATTTTATATTTGGAAGCAAGGTTGATCCACAATTGAAGACCCTTTTGTGTTCCTTGTGCAACAGGCATTTCTGAGTGCACAATCCCTCTACCAGCAGTCATCCATTGCAAGTCACCAGCTTCTATAGTCCCTTTATGTCCTTCAAAATCTTCATGCGTGATAGCTCCCTGAAAAAGACCAAAGATTGTACACTTTTGTAATAATAAATATGTGTACAAGTTTAGGTTCAAGTTGGTATTCTAGAAGCAGAGACAAGACACTAATATGTGGGTCATTCTTGCCCTTTTTCTTATGCAACCAGCTTTTATGGACAATTCTTGTGTTCAGATCTCACTAGTTAATATGGCTGATTTGGCAACTGTTTAACTTATTTGTTGGCATGTGTGAGTCCATAATATCTGATTAGAGTTCCAAACTTCAAATCAGAAAAACACATATTTAAGACATGATTGATTCTCCTTTCATCTTTGTTTTTTGGTTATATATATGGTTCCTTTATCAGAGGCTTCTCATCAAAAAGCTTTGAAAATTTTATTCAAATAAGTTTTAAAAACCAAAATATGGAAACAACTGAGTTGCAGTTTTCATCTTCTTCTAATTTGTTAAAGTGTTTTTGTTGAAGTACTTAGAGGATGCCTGATCAATAGTGTCATCTACTGGGAGATATCTCTTATTGGTATACTTAAGAAAATCAAGAATTTTTCTCGAAAGAATAATCAAACAAGTTTTCAGTTTGCTTTTGTACTTAATTCTGAACCAGGCCATTAGTCTTTTAAAATGATATGTTCCTTACTTTAAAAGAGATTTCTAAGTCAAATATCTAATCAAAAGATTTGTCCAATGATGGCAAACAGTTATATAGGCAGCATGTGATGTTTTTCCCATTGAGAAAATGGAGCATGAGAGAAGAAGCTTGTCATTTGAACCATGCAATTTGCTCTACCTGCAACATGTATGTGACTGTCTCAAAGCCTGTTCACGAAAAAATCACAAAGAATGAACATGGAGTCTTTATAACTCATCACAGAAAAATTCTCAACAACAAAAGGAAAAGGCCAATTTTCAAACCTCTGTGAGGATGATCAGGAAAACCAGCAGGAGCAGTAACTGCAATGTTACAAAATTTTCACATTCTTAGAAAACAAAAAACCCCTGCAGGAAAACAGAGCAAAAAACAGAGACTCTCTCACCTGAGAATTCATCCAACATAAGGAAGGGATCAAAGTACTTGAGCTCAAACCTGATCAAACCCACTTAATAAATCAACTCAAAGATCTCAACTTTGCATTGTGTGCAAACTTTTAATCCAAACTAAGAAAAGGGTATCGAAATTTTTAATTCATTTTTTTTTTCCATTCTGTCTTCGTGTCACTTACCTTCCTATGCTTCTTCTAACAACAGCTCCAACACCCTCATGCTGAGGTCTTGCCAAGAATTTCTTGGCGACAAAACAAGGCTCATTAAAAATACTGCAACCTTTTCTCTGTGGCATTATGTGAAATGGTGCAGAGCAAGAATCCAAGACTGGGGAAAAGTGTGAGGAAGAAGAGAAAATGGTAGAAGGTATATATAGGAAGGTGGCGTGGAGGATGAGAAAGAAAGAGAGAGTTACCCTTTGGAAAGGTCAAATGAATGAGAATGAAAGTGTTTGTATGAAAGAAGGAAACTTTGGTTTGATTGTTGTGAGTTTCTGTGAACGTCAGCATAACGCAGTGATGATGTGCAGTTCAGGGGATCCATCTCAGCCATTACATGAATGCCATGTGGCGTGGGTTTTGTTCAAAGTGAGAGCTCCAAGAAGGGAAAAAAAAATCTTCATTAGTGCTATTTGACATGAAAATGAACAGCACCAAACAGAGAATGTAAATGTGGAAAGATATGTTTCATTTTCAGATAAATGTTAGTTAAAGTTTAATAGAAACAACAATACATTGTTTTCAATCACTCAGCAATTAATAGGTTTAGCCTTTGCTTCGGTTAGTTCACTGTTGACGCAGATGGACGGAGATCTATCGGCAATTATTTGAGTTCAAAGGTTATGTTATGTTATAACAAATAAAGCTGAAAAAATAAAAGTTATAAACCGGTATTTTAATTTGTATAACGTTATTCCATCAGTAAATATTTTATTGACATTTATTTGTGAAATATTTAATATATAATTAATAATATTTTTATGGTGTATTATATTAAAAATATTTAATATATTTGATTTTAATTTAGATTTATAAAAAATAACTATGTATTTTTCATATTTTAAAAATTATTTGTATATACTATTTAATATACATATATCATGTATCATATTTTATTATTTTTAAAAGTAACATTAATATATCAAATACATGTCATATTTATACACATATCATAATATGATGCATTATAGTTTAAAACAAATAACACTTTTAAATTCAAAAATTAAAGTTGCCTACAAATTTTAAAACCACCCAAAGCTAGTTTTAAGTTAACATTTCTCTATTCTTAATTTTTTTTTAAATAAAAGAGTCACAATTGGCGTTAGTTAGTCATGTTGTTTCTAATGATTATTTGTTTTTAATGATAGAAAAAAGAATATCCAAATTTGCGAGTGGAACTGAGGGGCTAGTCCGTCTTACATTAACCCTTCTGTAGGTTCCGCCGTTGATTCGTACAAAAACAAGACCAAATGGATTGACCTGTCAAAGAAAAAGGCTGAAAATCTTAATTCTTTTTATTTTTTAATTTTTTAATGTTATCTAGATTTTATTTTTAAAATCTTTATATATGGATATATTAAAAACAAATTAAAAATATTATTTTAAATTTTATTTAATTAATTTAATTGAATAAATTAAAATAATTATTATATTTACATATTAAATTATTTTATTATAATTAATAATTGAAATTTTAAGTGTTAATATTTTGTTACAAATAATTATATATTTGTATTCTTTGAGTAATATAAAAAAAATTAAATTACTTTTTTATTTTTATTTATAAAAAAAATTCAAGGATCAAAGTGGATTAACATGTTGAAAATACCGACCAATTAGTGGGATTAAGCTTATTTTACCATTCTAAATGAAATAAAAGAAATAAAGATGTCAAAATGAGTTTCAACCTGTGAGTCAATTTGACTCATTACAGAGTTGAGCTGGGTTGAGTTGACAAAATTTAAGTTCTTTAGAAAGTGGGTTGAAAAAATCCAGCTCATAGATTAAACAAGTTCGAGCTGGGTTGAAGGTGGTAACCCACCAACATTTTTTTAATTTTTTTAAAAATTTTATTTGTTATAACTATTTACTACTTCTAATTATATAGGTTCACAATTTTATATTTTTAAATACTAGAATGTTTTTCAATAATATTTTAATAGTTTGAATGTTTAATTAATTTATTTGTCAAGTTATATAAATTGATACCTTAATCTTTAACTATTATCTTTATGATAATATTTCGTGAATTAGGTGAACACAATAATTGTACTATTATAAAAAATAAATTAAGTTAATTTATTCTCCTTGTAATGTAATAAATTATATAAAATAAATTGCAAAAAAACAAAATTATAAGTGAGTCAACCCACTAACCCATCAACCCGTGGTGAGTAAGATTGGGTTGTAAAATTTATAGTTTACCAAAATGTGAGTCGGGTTGAACTGACCATTTTTTAGCTCAACTCGTAATAAACCAACTTGTATGTTGGTTTACTTTGACATCCCTACTTGGAAATACTTTAAAGTTATAAGAAAATAAAGTATAATTGATTATAACGTGTTAAATAATAAATTATGAATAAAATTTGTTACTTTTTATTTATATTTACATTTTTGTTTATTATAATAAATTAAATAAATATAAATTAAAAAATATTTTTTCAATCACAAATTTAATATAAACATTCACTCAAAATTATTATTATTTTTTAATTTAAATAACTTCACTTTACACTCATTTTTCCTTTTTCTTATCACTCCATCAAATCTACTCTTCAATATAGACAATTCAAGATTTTATAGCAAGTAAATGCAACAAAAGGAAATAATGTAAGTTGATATAAGATTGATAAATGGTAATAATAAAGGGAGAGAAAGATAAAGAGTGAATTTGAGTGATATGAAAAATTGTTTGGAATAAAAGTTTTTTATTAATAAATATTAAACATGTCAAATATATATTTATGTTCAATCCATTTACTATAAAAATATTTTTCTCATTGACAATATCATTATCTTGTTATTCTTGTTTAAAATGTAAATTGTATTAACTTATCTAAGTAAGTGATTGTAAATATATGAAGTTATCTCCGGCACCGAATAAAGTTACATGAAGTTTAAACAATTACCTAAGTTTATATCAAGTCAAGTGAAGCATAAAGCATTTGATGTTGCGTAAAGTTTAAACAACACCACATATAATTTATTTAGAGCATAAGATACTAGATAATCTAAAAATATAAATAAAGACTAGATATTACTTCAAGATAAGACGAAATTTAAACAATTACTTAAGTTTATATAAAGTCAAGTGAAACACTAGATAAAATTATATGAAGTATTCAATGTTACATAAAGTTTAAACAACACCACATATAATTTATTTAGAACATAAGATATTAGATGATCTAAAAGTATAAACAAAGACTAGATATTACTTCAATATAAGACGAAGTTTAAACAATTACCTAAATTTATGAGAAGTTAAGTGAAACACTAGATAAAATTATATAAAACATTGGATGTTCCATAAAGTTTAAACAATATCATATATAATTTATTTAGAGCATAAGAGACTAAATGAACTAAAATTATAAACAAAGACTTTATATTAATTGAAGATAGGATAAAGTTTAAACAATTATCCAAATTTATATAAAGTAAAGTGAAACACTAAATAAAGTTATAGAAAACATTAAATGTTATATAAAGTTTAAACAACACCGTGTAAAATTTATTTAAAGCGTAAAAGACTAGATAAAATAGAATATAAATAAAGATCGAATATTATGCGAAGATAAGACGAAGTTTAAAAGATATAAACCAAAGAAGTAAATGCAACTATGAATATCACAAGAACCGGAATTGTTAAACCTTTTACTTGTTGGCAATGTTAACTCATGCATTCCCAATATATTTTTACACGGTGGATAAACTTTTTTTAGTTTGTATACTCACTTTTATAATGTTAGTAATAGAAGGCTTTCAAAGAATAAGTTGTCACTTTTATAATGTTAGTACTATTAGGTTCAACACAAATAAATAATATTTTGTTATACCACTTTATTTTTATTAATAACTATATTATCTTTCTTTTATCATTTTATTATTTTATGTATCATTCACCTATATCATTGTCACTTATTTTGTAAAGATGACAAAATGAGTTACTTCGACAAATTTTAATTTAATTGAATAGATCAGATCGACCTGTTATACTAAAAAAAGTTATTATTTTTTGGTTGTTTGGTCAAAAAAATGGGTCAAACTACTATTCTATTTTTTATTTTTAATATATATATATATATATATATATATATTTTGTAAACATATTTAATTATATAAATTTTTTAAATTTTTAATCGATTAATTAATGTATTTAATTATATAAAACTTTTTAAATTTTTAATCGATTAATTAATGTATTTAATTGATAAATTAAAATATTTATTACATCTGTATATTAAATTACTGTAATATAATTAATAATTAAAATTTAATCAATAAATGTTAATAAATTAAATTATAATATTATTTATAAAATGTTATTTTATATTTATTTATTTTTTAAAATTTTTAAATAGATCAGTGAGCTAATCTATCTCGTCTTTAATTCATCAATTTAGTAAATTAGAAAAAAATAAACTAATTAAATTAGCCAAATTTTGACGGACTAAAAAGTTATTCAATAAGTCGTGAACCAATTTGTTTGCATTTATTATCATTATTATTCGTCACTTTCCATTATTTTACCCATACATTAAGACTGATTAACTTACCCACTACTTACTGTTATCATTATTAATGTTATTTTTATTGATATCACTTTCATTGTTTTTTTCTTTTTTCACATTACTATATTAATATTATCATTATTATTAAATCTCCAATATGGCTTTTGTCATCATCTTTTTCATCAACTTCAATATTATTGTTCCGATCTATATTATCATTTTCTTCGTTATTACTATTATGATCACTTGTATTACCGCAACATCTGCTTCATGTTGTTGCTATCATTGTTTTCACAATTATTATAGTTACCTCTATCTACTATTTTGTATATCTATCACACAAATTAAGATTATTATTATTATTATTTATAATTAGAAAAAATAAAGAAGAAGACAAGTGTTAGTTCCGTATGATTAGTGTATCATTATCGTTTCTAATATATAATTATTATTAGGGTTAAATATGTTTTTGATCCCTCAAGTTTCAGCGAAATTTGGAATTAGTCCCTCATCAAAACTTTTGATCAATTTAGTCTTTCATCTTTCAAAATGCGTGAATTTAGTCCTTTTAACCAAATTTTGTTAAGTTTATCTGACGTTTCAAGCGCATTTCATGATAGTATTTAAGTTAACATCGAAGCAAAAATGTGTCAAACAGTATAAATAATTTAAATACTATCATGAAATGCGCTTGAAATGTCAGATAAACTTAACAAAATTTGGTTAAAATGACTAAATTCACGCATTTTG
>Ga0214545_1000202_pt1 | contig 79238 bp, 31 predicted proteins | sample CNSS4metaG_FD_160064 | JGI IMG/M metagenome (GOLD analysis project Ga0214545, IMG submission 160064) | Root nodule microbial communities from cowpea collected in UCLA plant growth center, Los Angeles, California, USA - CNSS4 | ecosystem: Host-associated > Plants > Roots > Nodule | place: USA...
TATATAAACACAAACTACAAAAGTAATATGTTACATATTGGGGTTTCCACATATAGATTGCTTAACCATAGATGAAAAATAAATATGATTCCACTTTTCTTTATTTAATAAATTTTTTTATTTCAAATTTGTAATTAATGAGAAAATTTCATAACCAATATCGTAAGCAAGATAAATAATGCAACCCTAACAATATCTTCAAAACACATCATAACTAATGCAAGTTGTAACGTTTTCATTGATAATATAAATTGGTGGCAGAATCAATGTAAAATATCGAAAATAACTAGTATAGAATATGTCATATATACACTATGTAAGTTTCTTCTTGCTCAAGTTAAACAATTTTTAATTACATTTTGACCTTTCTAGTTTAATTTATAAGTAATTTTATTCTTCATGTGTTTATAATTGAGTTAATCCATTCTCTCAATTTTTAAATTAAATATTTTCTCCTAAACCTTCAAATTCACATTTTGTATTTCAAAATTTTATCCTCTGAATCAATTAAATTATTTTCAATATCCAAAAACATATAATCCCAAATTACATATTTAATCCCAAATGTATAATAAAGAAAATGAATTCTCAAATGTATCATAAAACATCTAATTTACAAAAATTTTGTCCGTTGTTCACAAAATATTAGTTACGAAATTAAATTCGTAGATAAATATGATAGCTATTATTTGAAACTTCACAATTAATTTGGCAGTGGAAATAAAGTTTCTTATATTACAACGAAGGACAAAAAAAAAATATCAATTAGAAAAAGTAAATTAACCGGTTCTAACAATGGATCAATTTTGTAAAGATCTAAAAAATAGTTTAAGAATAGATATAATTTTATAAACGATACTTAAATATTTTATATTAAAAAATTAAGATTAAAATACTCTTTTAGTCCTCTCATTCTTATAGAAAATTCAATTAGATTCCTAATTTTTATTTGGTTTAATTTAATACTCTAATTTTATGAAATGATTCAATTTGGTATTTTAGTTAGATTGACGTTAAATTTTCGTTAAAATTAATATATCAAATCACTTCACTTAAAAGATCTAAATATTTAAATTAGTTTTATTTTATAGGTGAAGTGATTTGATACATAAATTGTAAAGAAAATTTAATGTCAATATAATGAAAAGGGCCTAATGAATCATTTCAAAGAATTAGATAACTAAATCGAATCAAATCAAAATGAGGGATCTAATTGATTTTTTCATGAAAATTATAGGAACAAAATAGGATTTTAACCAAAAATTAAATTATATATAGAATTTTATTAAAATGGGTTTTATTTTATAAAAAAATTTCATCGTTTTAAACCTTCTCTACCATCTCTTTAGGATTATGACTACATATTTCATTTTTTTGAATATCTAAGTCTACCTTATAACTCTTAGTGTAGAGGACAACACAACCAACCGATCATAATTGTGAAAAAAGTAAGTTCATTTTATGTTCTTTTTTTAGTCAATCTTTGTCTTATTGCATGTGACCTTTATGGGTTTGCATGTGACCTTAGGTCACTTTATATGAATATTTACTCTTTTGTGGTCATGAGAGTGTGCTCATATAATTAATTTGAACTTTTTCTATCTAGTGAAAGCTACATGTGAGGATTGACTGGTGTGAAGCTTTTGTGAGTGGTAACTATGCTTTTAGAGGTAAAAGAAGTTATACATTATAATTTACTCTTTTGAATCTGAGTGGTGTGTTGAAGTATTATTAAATTGATAGTATAATTAATGATTATATTGGTCTCTTCAGATGTATTGAATTGTTGATAGATATTGTACATGTTAAAAACTATATTATGTTGTTTAACTTCTAATATAGTAATGACAGATTGAGAAATGGTACCATCTGAGACAGTCTTTAAATAAAAGTTGAATTTTGTACCATGAATGATAACCAAATTAGTCTTGATAGTACAAGTAACTTGACATGCCAGATTTCACAGTTTATTATGCAGACTAGTTGAGCGAGTGATCCACTAGTTGAGCGAGAGTAGATTTATAAAAGTCAGCAAGGTAGGGGAGGCCTCACTAGTTAGGCGAGTGATTCGCTCGCTAAGTGAGAATATATTTTATGAAAGCCAAAGAGGCATGGGAGGTCCCACTTGTTGGACGAGTTTGTCAAAAATGCTTTAGTGGTATGATTTCATTGGGAAAGTCATACTACTCACTGAGTGAGCTTTCGAATAGGAGGGTCTCGTTAGGCGAAAATAATTATTTTCTTAAGTCTTGTAAATTTTTTGTGTTTTAGTTGATATTTATCTGTCATTTGAATTACCTAACAAGATGTTGATTGTTGGTGTAGAGTATAGTATTAGAAACTGTCTTTATTTTGTTCAAATGGTAAAACTATTGGTCATGATTTATCAAATTGTTGAAAAATTACAACAAGATGTTAAAGCTAATTATGGTAGTGAGGAAAGCGTTGGTGCAAAAATACAACAACATTATCATCTTAAGGGTGACAGTATTGCTTCTCAAGATTTGGTTCATGTGACTTCGTCTATCTTGGTGGTGCAACCAATGATAGAGTTTGTAGTGCAACATGTGGTGGAGTTTGTGGTTGAATCTATTGTACAACCACCATTGCAGCTTGATATTCGGTCTGTGGTCAAGTCTATGGTAGAGCCTATAGTGAGCCAGTGGTGCGATTATCAGTGTAACTTGAAGTTCAATTTGTGGTGCAGCAACATGTAAATTTTGGTGCATAACAACTACCTTTTGTTGAACTTGAATAACAAACATGATTTTAAGCTATTTTATGTGATTTTAAGTAAACAAGTTCACTAAAATTGTATTTAAAAGGTAAAAAAATCAATCTTCTATGAAAGAAAAATTTAAAGTTAAACTAAAAACCATTAACACCTATAAAATCCACATTCTAAAAGTTTAGTTTAATATGTTCAATTTTGAAGCATATGATAATGGAATCTATATATAATATTTTTCAAAACATAAATTATTGAATTGAAACTCTAAATGGTTGGACTAACATTCTCAGTCCATTTACTGAGGGGCATGTGGGACTTTGAAAAGAAAGACTAAACTTATATCAGTTTGCAGTTCTCCCTGCACTCACCTTTCTCTTTTTTCCAAAACATGTGCCTCTTCCATCAATGTAATCACCACTTTGCTGTTAGATACTATACATAGTCCTCAGATTCTGGCACCAGATATGCACTTTTGGAAAAAACCTCTTTAACGTGCTTTTCCTCACTCTTTAAATGCCACCATAGCTTCACCACTCTTCAACTCAAAAAATCTTGCATTTTGTTCATCTTCTCAGTTTCAAATTTTCTCACCCTTTTGAACATGTTTTCTGGAATGATGCAAGCAACAACAAGGTGTAAGGAGCTTCTTTCCATGTGGCTTTTGGCTGCCAGTGCCAATTATGCACTTCGTCGATTCATGAAAGTCATAGAGAGAGTTGTTTTTGCTGAATTTACTTGCATTGTGGCATTAGGTAATGTCTTAAAATGCTAAATTTCTCTCATCAAAATGTATTAAAATGTATTTGCAACATTGGAGATAATCCATTCTATGATATTGTAATCAATGTTTGATAATTTGCACAGGAGGGTCCATAATGGGGATAATTGCAGGAGCCATCAGTGGCCACACCACAGAAGCTGGTTTTGTTGATGGTGCTTGCAAAGGAGCTGTGACAGGGGCAATTGCTGCACTACAATTGCTAAATAATGCTGCAGCTGCTGAGCCTCTGTCTAAGGTAATATTTCAAGTTTCATGGTTTTTGGCATTAGATACATTCATATAATCATAGTATTTCACCAATGCTAATGATACAATTACTTATTTTGATCAAAAATGTGTTCTTGTGTTTTTTTTTTTATTAAACATGAAACATTTTAGCATGAAAATGTAGTTGAAATAAAGTGAAAGTCATGATGCTGAGGCAATAATTTATGAAACAGGGAATGGAGACAGGTAAAGTTTTTCTCAACAATTTCTAAAAATAGCATCTTACAATAAAATCATATATATATATATATATATAAAATTCAAGTATTAGTCTAATTCTTAGAACATCATATAAAGATGAAGACCCATAAATCTATTGTCAAGGTTTTTGGATTAGTGGTGGTGCTAATTTCTTATGTGTAAGTTGAACTCATATCTCATTGTTGTTGTATCTCTCTTCTGATTCTCTCGATCTGAACTTTTAAATTTGATTTTGATTTGCAGTTTGCCCTATTGAGGAGTTTGCTAAATGGAAAGGTATTTATGGAATGGATATGTCCAGTAGTTGCAAAAGTGTATCAATGTCATGTAAGAATAAGAATACAGAACAAATATAATTTGAAAACAGTAGTCCCTAGGGATTTTTAAATAATTTTTTTTATGAAATCAATACTTGCAGATGAATGCACATGGAACAAGTTACAGAGAAGAATCATCAGATATAAACAATGGCGTTGTGAGGGGAATCACAGTCAAAGAAGTGACTTGGAATATCATCCGAGAGCTTCCTGTTCAACAATTCAATTCCAGTGAAATGTTGAATCTTTACAATGAATCATGCTGCTCAATTTGCTTCCAAGTAAGAAAATGTTTCTGAGTCTGAAAATTCATGAGTTTTGAAAAATCAGAAACAGTTCAATTTTATAAGATGTTCATAAACTCTGGATATAATAAACACATCTATACAGTAAAGTATATTTGGATTCAAATATAAACAAGATGTGATATAAATTTTAAATATAATTTAGAACTAAATAAGATTTTGGTCTCTTAATTAAATTTTTAGTTTAATTTAGTTCTCTTAAATTTTAGATAGGGTGAATTTAGTTCTTTTAATCAAATTTTGTTAAGTTGATTTGAAGTTTTAAAGACATTTTACGATAGTATTTGATTTAATATTATAATGAAAATGTGTCAAATAATATAAACAGCTCAAATATTATCATAAAATACATTTAAAATCTCAAATAAAATTAAACAAATTAGGTTAAAAGAATTAAATTAACAAATTTTTAAAGATTGAAGAAGTAGAGAAAGTGCATTGATCTAAAATTTTGAGAACCAATTAATTTAAATTTTTACAAAATTAAGAGATAAAATATATTTAATCCTATAATTTAAACAAATTTAAATGAGTTATATTGTGCAGGATTTTGAGGATGAAGAATTTGTGAAGACACTTCCAAACTGTGGCCACTTTTTTCACTTGGTGTGCATAGACAAATGGCTAGTTAAACAAGGATCATGTCCCATCTGTAGAATTTATGTTCCACAATTATGAATTTGCAGCTGAATTATAGTTGGAGAATCTCTTTATAATTTCAAAGAAAAAAAAATAAGCATATATTTTAGTGTTTTTTTTTCTATTTAATAATCCATTGTCGTAGGCTTTAATTGTAGGGTGAAAGTAATTTAAATTTATTTATATTTGAGTTTCAATTTTTCTTATGCTGTCAAATTTTTAATTGACTGATAATATATACAATTTACTATGCATATTATTAAAAAATCAGATTCAGTATTTTAAAAAATTAATATACGCACCAAAAGGAGGAAGAGATAAATCTTAGCCCAAGATAAACAAATTAATTGATAATTGAATGGTTCAATATATTAATTAAAGCAATTTAGAAAATGATATTAAATAATTACAAAATATAATGTTGTAATATTCAAAATCTCAAGATATAAAATCATAGGAGCTCATTCTCATCTATAATTTAGTTTTGCAAAAGTAAATTAAATTCATATTCATTTTTTAATGCATAATTTTATAATTTAAAAATGTTTAAAATTAAAAAATTATAAAAGAATTAAGTTTTTATTTAATAATTTGATAATTTTTTACATTTATATCTTTTGTAATTTTTAATTTTTTAATTTTATAATTTTATATTTCCTAATTTCATAATTCAATATTTTATATTTTATACTTTGTAACTTTTATAAATTTATATTTTATAACTTTATATTGTTACAATTTTTTTAGTTTTAATAGATTTTAAAATAATTTTTATTAAATACAATACATTTATCCTCGTGATCATAATTTCGTATATGAAAATATTATTATGTGACATGTAACGTCCCATTTAATTATTAAGCGAAATCAAAGGAAAACGTCACACAATAATAGTACTGTAGCGTAGCATTGGGGTCCTTAACACAACCCCTACAGAACTAGGCACACCACGATGCCGACGGAAACCATATACAAGTTTAACAAAGAGAATATAGTAGAAATGCATAAAGCGATACATGGGCCATAGCCCTAAAGAAATCATGAAGAAAAACTCCAGCCCAGATGGCTAAGCAGCGGAATCACCATTCCCTTGTTGACCACGAGAACTTCGCCCATATGCTCCCATCAATCAAATTGATGATCATCGCAAGAAAGAACAGTCACATACAATACAACCATGCAACAAAACGGGTAAGCTAGAGCCAACAACATATTCATCATACAGTCAAATATATTTTCATCATCCCACATCCATATAACAACCAAGCATGTTATGACTCTTCATTCAATACACTACGACTCGACTCGACTCGACTCATCCGGATACGTATAACTTGGTCGGATTCAGCGGATGCCCGCACTTGTGGTGGATACCTCTGCTCATCCCCGAGCTGCTCACTCACGAGCTATGTGTTACAAGTGTTACGATGGAACAATCTTCCCTCACTACAAGGTTAGCCCTTAAAGAATTTCAGGTCTCCTGCTACTCTCACCACAGGAGTCAATCCGCTCTAAGTGAGACTAACTGACTCCTTAGAGTGTCAGGATGCAACCTTAACTTGAATCCTTACCTAGTTATACAGATGGGGCACCACCATGGACACCCACTACCAGGGGCCATGGAATTACGTCCCGACCACTGAAGTGCGACCCTGAAAGTCTCACCTAGAGACCCCCAAGGAATTATGCACTGACACAGATAAAATACGATCATACAATCAAATAATACTCACCATGTAAGGATACCCTCATTACATGAACCTTTAAAGTCGTTACCTTTCAATTTCCAGATCCAACCCATTCCAACTTATCATAGTCCATCCATGCTCATAGGACTTCAATTCATCACATTTTCATGCCACTTTAACAATAACCCACTCACTTAGTTCGCATGCCAACTTTCATACCAAACCCATCATTTGTAATTCATGAATCATGCCACATATACCTCATGCTCCATTATATACATATCACTCATCATACATTCATACTCAACCAAAACAGATCATTCAGGAACAAACAAACATCTAATCACAACACTGTCTCGCTCAGCACCTCGCTCAGGCTGAGGGGTCTCGCTCAGGCGAGTCCCCCCTTCCGCCTAGGCGAGGGCACAAAACATGAATAGGGACAACGCGGGATCTCGCTTAGGCGAGACCCCTCTCGCCTGGGCGAGTTGTCTGCTCGCTCAAAATTACAGAGCTGGCCGCCTAGGCGACCTTGGGAAAAAAAAGGCTTGGGTGAGCCTCCGCCAGACTCGCTTAGGCGAGTCCGACTCGCCTGAGAGAGATTACCAGGTCTCGCCCTGGATTCACCTGCAACAGATACCATTTTTCCAAACCCTTCCATCATGCAAGATATCCCACGCACCACGAATAGCCTTTTATCCATACAAACATCCAGTAGGCTCAACCAGATCAAAGGCAACCCAAAAACAGATTAAGGACAACTCAAACTCAAAACCCTAACTTCCCATACCTGGAGGAAGGGTTAACGGAAGCCTTGGCGGCACGATAGCTAGCATTGCTGTCCTGGGAACGGCTAAAGAGCTGGAAAACAGCGGAGAAACAGAACCAAGGGGGATTAATACGAAGTCCTAACTGGAACAATGCCAAGGAAAAAATCATACAAGCTAGAAGGGGCACTTACGCGGAGTAGGAACTGAGTTTGAGCTAGCTCGAAGTGGACCTTAGGGCAAACCCTAGCAGAGCGTTCTGTGAGGGGGAAGGGAGAGTGACGACTGCTGAACCTTCTGCAAGAGTGCAAAGTGAGGGTTAGGGCAACCTGAAAGGGTTTTATCAATTGGGCCAGCCCTAGGCCCAAACACAAGGGGCAGCCCTAAACTTTAGGGCAGAAATGGCCAGCCATACTTTAATGGGCCTTACATTCTCCCCAACAACAAAAATTTTTGACCTCGAAAATAAAGACTCACCAAGTAAACAGATGTGGATGTGATTTTCTCATGTCCTCCTCTAGCTCCCAAGTCGAGTCACCCGTCCTCCGATCCCACATGACTTTAACAAGACTGACGGTCTTTTCACGACGTTCCTCAACCTTGCTATTCTCAAGAGCTATGGGTGGTACTTCCACTGTGAGGTCTTCTCTGATTTGTATATCCTCAGCTTCCAACACGTGGGCCGGATTGAATACATACTTCCTCAGCTGTGACACATGAAACACCAGATGAAGGTTCGCCAACTGCGGGGGCAAAGTTATCTCTTAAGCTACTGGCCCAATCCTCCTCGTGATCTGATAGGGGCCAAGGAACTTGGGCGAAAGCTTCCTTGAGCGGAGAACCCTTCCCACGCCCGTGGTTCGGGTCACCCTCAAGAATACATGATCGTCGGCTGCGAACTCCAAGAGTCTCCTCCTACGGTCTGCATAGGCCTTCTGTCTACTCTGAGAAGCTTGCATCCTATCTCTCACCATCCTCACCTTCTCGGTGGTCTGCTCTAATAACTCGGGTCCAACCAACACCGCTTCTCCATCCTGATACCAGCAAAGAGGAGTCCTACACCTCCTGCCATAAAGAGCCTCGTATGGCGCCATGCCAATGCTCGCATGAAAACTGTTGTTGTAGGTAAACTCTATCAAAGGCAATACCTCATCCCAAGCTCCCAGGTGGTCCAGTATGCATGTCCTCAACAAATCCTCTAATGACTGGATCGTCCTCTCAGACTAGCCATCGATCTGAGGGTGATAAGCTGAACTCATGGTGAGCTTGCTACCCATAGCACTCTGTAACGTCTGCCAAAACCGGGATGTGAACCGCGGGTCTCTGTCGGAAACTATGCTCGAGGACACCCCATGAAGTCTTACTATCTCCTTAATGTACAACTGGGCCAGCTTGGCCATAGACATTCTCAAGTTCATCGCCAAGAAGTGTGCGCTCTTGGTCAGTCGATCTACTATCACCCAGATGGTGTCATGTCCTCTAAAAGTTCGTGACAAATGGGTCACAAAGTCCATCGAGATGATGTCTCATTTCCACACCGGTACCTCCAACGACTGTAGAATCCCACCGGGTCTCTGATGTTCCACCTTCGCCTTCTGACACGTTAAACATGTTGATACAAACTGAGCCACATCTTTCTTCATCCCCTGCCACCAGAAGGTTTCCTTGAGATCTTGGTACATCTTAGTCATGTCCGGGTACAGACTAAGACAACTCTTATGTCCTTCCTCAAGAATTAACCGTTTTACCTCCGCATCATCGGGTATACATACTCTGCCCCGAAACCTCAGTATGCCATCATCACTCAAGGCAAAGTCGTTGGCTTCCTCTGATCCAAGCTGTTCTCTAATCCTGTTCAGACTGGCATCCAACAACTGCCTCTCCCTGATCGAGTCCAAGAAGTCACTAGATATACTAAGGGTACTACACCTAATGGACTCGGACCCTAACTCCACCTGTATCCTCATGTCTCTAAAATTCTCTAGTAGTTCTACCTCTTTTATCATGAGATGTGTCGTGTGTACCGTCTTCCTACTCAGGGCATCTGCCACCACATTTGCCTTCCCCGGGTGGTATAGAAGTTCGAAGTCATAATCTTTCAAAAATTCCATCCACCTCCTATGCCTCATGTTCAGCTCCTTTTGATCAAACAGGTACTTGAGGCTCTTATGATCGTTGAACACACGGAACTGAGCACCATAGAGATAGTGCCTCCAGATCCTCAAGGCGAACATTATCGCTGCCAACTCTAGATCATGGGTGGGGTAGTTACGCTCATGCACCTTAAGCTGTCGTGAAGCATATGCCACAGCCTTCTTCTCCTGCATCAAAACACATCCAAGTCCGAGGTGGGAGGCGTCACAGTAGACCTCCGGGATCACTAGTATCGGTGCACTGGTCAGTCTCCTCTTCAGTTCCTGGAAACTCTCTTCACACTTATCCGTCCAGGTGAAGGGTTGGTCTTTCCTAGTAAGCAAGGTCAAAGGTGCCACTATCTTGGAGAATCCCTCTATGAACCTCCTATAGTAGCATGTTAACCCCACAAAGCTCCTAATCTCTGTGGCTGACTTAGGACTTTCCCACTTTACCACTGCCTCGACCTTTGTTGGGTCCACTGCAATCTCCTGGGCTGATATCACATGCCCTAAGAACTGAACTTCATCCATCCAAAACTCACACTTGGATAACTTGGCATACAGTTGCTTCTCTCTCAAAACACCAAGCACCAACCTCAGGTGTTCTGCATGCTCTTCCTGAGTCCTGGAATAGATAAGGATGTCGTCTATGAAGACTACGACAAACTTATCTAGGAAAGGTCGGAAGATCATGTTCATGTAGTTCATGAACACCGCTGAGGCGTTGGTCATGCCAAAAGGCATAACCACATACTCGTAGTGGCCATACCTGGATCTGAATGTCGTCTTCTGCACATCATCAGCCTTTACCAAGATCTGATGATAACCCGATCGCAGATCTATCTTCGAGAACACTGATGACCCATGCAACTGATCCATCAAGTCATCAATCCTCGTGAGCGGATACTTGTTCTTGATAGTCATCTTGTTCAGTTGCCTGTAATCCACACACAGACGTGAACTCCCATCTTTCTTCTTTACCAACAATACTGGTGCTCCCCAAGGCGAAGTGCTGGGTCGGATGAACTGTTTCTCCATCAGTTCTTTTATCTGTTTCTTGAGTTCCACCAACTCTGCCAGAGCCATACGATACGGAGCCATCAAGATCGGACCTGTTCCTGGGACTAAATCAATAGAGAACTTCACCTCTCTACTGGGAGGCAACCCTGGTACCTCATCCAGAAATACGTCTTCAAACTCATGCACTACCGATACAACTAATGTTGCCTCTCCTCTCTCCACCTCCATATGTGTGAAGATCATGTAACATTGCGCGTCGTCATGGAGTTCCCTCATAACACCCTGAGAAGATACCAATTCAGGCTCCTCTGCATTGGGAAAAAGCAGTTTCTTCTCTCGGTAATCTATTAGAACGCGATTGGCAGCGAGTTAATCCATCCCTAAGATCACCTCCAACTCTTGTAGAGGCAGAGATATTAAGTTCACCCTGTACCTGCGTCCCTCTACCTCCACTGGACACCTAGCACATAAGGACGATGTCCTGACCAAACCCGACGCCGGAGTAGACACCGCAAGCTCACACTGCAGCTCGCGCACCGGCAGACCCAACCGTTCCACACATGCATTTGACACAAAAGACTGTGTCGCTCCAGAATCATACAACACACATCAAGAAGAACCAGCTATTATGCAACTACCCATAACCAAGTTACTTGAGCCTGATGCCTCAGCTCCTGTCATGGCATACACTCTGCCGGTTGACTGAGGCTTGTTGCCTCTGTCCCTCCACTGATGCTGATGGGGAGTCTGAACTGGAGGGTGTGCTGCTGCCCTGGCAAGGTTGGGACAGTCCTTCCCAAAGTGGCCTTCCTTGCCACAATTGTTGCATCTACGGTAACCCTCCATACGTGGACAAGCGCTCCTCGGGTGGGGTCCTCCACATGTGTAACACCGAACTCGGCCCTGTTGAGGAGAAAAGCTCCTAGACCCCTGAGGCTGATGGTGGGGTCTATTATACGGTCTTCTCCGCTCCTCATGTCTGGGCTTGGACCCAGATGGTCCACCGATCCTCTAGGGTGGCTGTGGCTGCTGTGGGCGTTGGCCTTCCACCTCATGCTTCATCTTCTCCATCACCCTGGCCTTCTCCACTAGAGCGGCAAAATCCTTGATGGACAAGGGAGCTACCATCAAGCAGATATCACCGCGAAGCCCGTTCTCGAACTTCCTGCATCACCACTCCTCATCGAGTGGCAGGGTGTAGAAACGGCTGAGGTGTTTGAACCTCTCAGCGTACTCAGTCACGATCTTCCCTCCCTGGGTCAACTAGAGGAACTCCACCTCCTTGGCGTACCGGATGATGTCGGGGAAGTACTTTGAGAGGAATCTCTCTCTGAAAGTTTCCCATGTCACTGGCTCATCCCTCTCCTCTAGGATGGATCTGGTGCTGCTCCACCAATGCTCCGCCTCCCCCATGAGCATATACACTGAAAACGCCAACCTGTTCTCCGTAGGGCACATCTTGGCGTCATAGATGCGCTCCAGGTCCTTCAGTCATTGATCTGCGACGTCAGGACTAGTCTTCCCATCAAACTTCGCCGGGTGGTGCTTCAGAAAATCCTCTAAGCCCCACTCCTTGACTGTAGGTCGTGGTTCAAGACCAAACACAGGGGCAGTCGCCTTGTTCTCCTCCAGCTGGCGGAGGGCCTCCATGTGCTGCCGATGAGCATCCTCAGCAGCTACCCTCGCAGCCTTAATCTGCTGCATCACTGCCTGCTGCTGCTCAAGCGACGCCGCCTGTCGCTACATGGATGCCTCATGCTGCTGCATCATCGCTGTACTCTGTTGTGCCATCGCCGCTACCATCGCCTCTATCGCTCTGGCGATGTCAGTACGTCTCCCTGGGATGATTGTGAAGTCCTACGAGGACGTGCCATAGTCCACTGGCACACAGAAAATCACTTGGTTAGGCTCGATAAAGACAAGAATTTAACTAAGAACACTCAGAAGACATAGGGGAAGCTAAGCGGACATCAGACCTAAGGAATGACCGCTCTGATACCATAAATGTAACGTCCCGTTTAATTATTAAGCGAAATCAAAGGAAAACGTCACACAATAATAGTACTGTAGCGTAGCATTGGGGTCCTTAAAACAACCCCTACAGAACTAGGCACACCACGATGCCGACGGAAACCATATACAAGTCTAACAAAGAGAATATAGTAAAAATGCATAAAGCGATACATGGGCCATAGCCCTAAAGAAATCATGAAGAAAAACTCCAGCCCAGATGGCTAAGCAGCGGAATCACCATTCCCTTGTTGACCACGAGAACTTCGCCCATCTGCTCCCATCAATCAAATTGATGATCATCGCAAGAAAGAACAGTCACATACAATACAACCATGCAACAAAATGGGTAAGCTAGAGCCAACAACATATTCATCATACAATCAAATATATTTTCATCATCCCACATCCATATAACAACCAAGCATGTTATGACTCTTCATTCAATACACTACGACTCGACTCGACTCGACTCATCCGGATACGTATAACTTGGTCAGATTCAGCGGATGCCCGCACTTGTGGTGGATACCTCTGCTCATCCCCGAGCTGCTCACTCACGAGCTATGTGTTACAAGTGTTACGATGGATCAATCTTCCCTCACTACAAGGTTAGCCCTTAAAGAATTTCAGGCCTCCTGCTACTCTCACCACAGGAGTCAATCCGCTCTAAGTGAGACTAACTAACTCCTTAGAGTGTCAAGATGCAACCTTAACTTGAATCCTTACCTAGTTATACAGATGGGCACCACCATGGACACCTACTACCAGGGGCCATGGAATTACGTTCCGACCACTGAAGTGCGACCCTGAAAGTCTCACCTAGAGACCCCCAAGGAATTATGCACTAACACAGATAAAATACGATCATACAATCAAATAATACTCACCATGTAAGGATACCCTCATTACATGAACCTTTAAAGTCGTTACCTTTCAATTTCCAGATCCAACCCATTCCAACTTATCATAGTCCATCCATGCTCATAGGACTTCAATTCATCACATTTTCATGCCACTTTAACAATAACCCACTCACTTAGTTCGCATGCCAACTTTCATACCAAACCCATCATTTGTAATTCATGAATCATGCCACATATACCTCATGCTCCATTATATACATATCACTCATCATACATTCATACTCAACCAAAACAGATCATTCAGGAACAAACAAACATCTAATCACAACACTGTCTCGCTCAGCACCTCGCTCAGGCTGAGGGGTCTCGCTCAGGCGAGTCCCCCCTTCCGCCTAGGCGAGGGCACAAAACATGAATAGGGACAACGCGGGATCTCGCTTAGGCGAGACCCCTCTCGCCTGGGCGAGTTGTCTGCTCGCTCAAAATTACAGAGTTGGCCGCCTGGGCGACCTTGGGAAAAAAAGGCTTGGGTGAGCCTCCGCCAGACTCGCTTGAGCGAGTCCGACTCGCTTGAGCGAGATTACCAGGTCTCGCCCTGGATTCACCTGCAACAGATACCATTTTTCCAAACCCTTCCATCATGCAAGATATCCCACGCACCACGAATAGCCATTTATCCATACAAACATCCAGTAGGCTCAAACAGATCAAAGGCAACCCAAAAACAGATTAAGGACAACTCAAACTCGAAACCCTAACTTTCCGTACCTGGAGGAAGGGTTAACGGAAGCCTTGGCGGCACGATAGCTAGCACTGCTGTCCTGGGAACGACTAAAGAGCTGGAAAACAACGGAGAAACAGAACCAAGGGGGATTAATACGAAGTCCTAACTGGAACAATGCCAAGGAAAAAATCATACAAGCTAGAAGGGGAACTTACGTGGAGTAGGAACTGAGTTTGAGCTAGCTCGAAGTGGACCTTAGGGCAAACCCTAGCAGAGCGTTCTGTGAGGGGGAAGGGAGAGTGACGGCTGTTGAACCTTCTGCAAGAGTGCAAAGTGAGGGTTAGGGCAACCTGAAAGGGTTTTATCAATTGGGTCAGTCCTAGACCCAAACACAAGAGGGCAGCCCTAAACTTTAGGGCAGAAATGGCCAGCCAAACTTTAATGGGTCTTACATGACATATTAAAATAATATAAAAAGATAATATATCTATCACAACACATAGTTTACAGAAAAATATAATTATCAAAATTTGAATAAAAACTAAATTGAGAATTCACTCGTTTATGAGAAAAATATAATTATCAAAATTTGAATAAAAACTAAATTGATAATTCACACGTTTATGAGAGAATTTAAAAATATATAATAAAATATCATGTATAAATTTTCAACATTCTACTTAAATTTGAATTATAACACTCAAATCCCTTACATTCATATTCAAGGACAAGAATTATCTGATGAAATAGGATGAAATGAAAATGGAGTATCCCAAGCATAGCTAAATTCAACAGCACCATCTAATATAGGATTTCCACCATTAACAAGACAATCACTGTCAGAAACTTCCAAAATTGAAGAGTCTATTGGTTTAATGGATTGAAATCCTCTGCAATCAAGTTTGAGTTTTGATTGAGCACAAGAACACCAATTTGTAATACTCACTTTTAAGTTCCTGCTTTCCCTCCACTGTAACTCCAGTTATTGTTTGGGTTACATGAATATCCTCCAACGAACATTTGCTATAACCTAATAACATACCATGCAATAAAGAAATTATGAAAATTAATAATTATAAAAAAATTTATGTTAAAAACAATATTGAGATAAATAATCACCTTGAGAAACGAAGAGAAAGAAGAGAACTGTGGTGAAAAGATTGATAGTTGAGGTGGCCATTTGTTTATGACACACAAATGTAATGTTTAATTGTTGATTTGTTTAGGTAAAAAAGAAAACATTGCATGTTGTGTTATTTATAGATCAATTTCAGTTCTATTTTTGGACTGTTCAAAACTTATTAATTAATTATATTCTATTTCTGTCAATCTTCAATAATACGTAACAAGAAGCTAAAACCATTTATTATTACATGAGTTTGATAAGCATAATCATTGCAATTCTATTTTGAATATTTAATTATTTAAATAAATAATTTTCTATTAAATCATTATCACTCTTAATTGATATCTCTTACATTAATTAAAGAAATAAAAACGTAATTGTTAAATAAAATATAATAAAGTGTATTAAAAATTAAAAATGTCCAAAATCCATAATTTATATCTATAATCTATAATGACAATCACCAGGTTTATAAATAATTTAATCATGATAAAATATTTGAATAAAATTATATATCATAGAACGGAGTATTCTTTTTTAAGCATATTACAATTTTTTTTTTATTCTTTTAAACAATGGAACGCATAAATATTCAGACCACAAGTTTTTTGCATCTTTTTTCTAAAACTATCCTTTATTAAAATACATTTGTAATGATAACGTGAACTCTAAAATAATTATGTGCTCTTTGGTAACAAAAAAAAAAATCAACACTACTTTTACCAATAGAGCACCAAAAAAAGAAATTAAAAGAGTTGAATTGATTCAAAAGTTTTCTTGTAGAAAAACTACCAATTTTAAAAAAATATTTTTTTAATTATTATAAAAAAAAAAGATAGATAGTCTTTTAAGTCTAAAATAAAAAAAATAAAAAGATATATAAAGGACAAAAATAATGAACAAACTTTTATAATGATTTGATTATCTCTAAATCTACATTAGTTAAATCAAATCTTAGATGAATTATTTTAGTATTCTTGAAAAGCAACATAATTACATGCATTTTATCATAAAACACTAAAGCATATGAAGTTTATGACAAAACCTAACAAGTTTAGAATTTTACTACACCAACATGTCAAATTTACTTTGGAAAATGAGTTAAAAGTCATCATTTTGAAGTAGTTCAAAAGATATTTTACGAGAGGCTCCTGAATAATTCTTAAAACCTTTATCCGAAAACTGTATAATTTCTATAATGTCTATATTTCAATTTCACAATCTTCTTTACGTTATTGATTTATTATTATTTATTATAATTGATTATATTATTCTTATACTGATCTGAACTTTATTAGACAAAATTCATTGATTTGGAGTTTTTGTAGTATCTTTTCTTAGAAGAACTTAATAAATCTAAATAAATTAAACTGTTATATATATTTATTCAATACACGATATTATTTTAATAAATCTAAATTTAATTTATTTAATTTTAATTTTTTATTATTTTTTTCTTTTTAATAATTCACTGTCATGTGTTAAAAAATAAATATAAATAATTATGTAATTAATTTTAGGGAGAAAGTAATTTAAATTTATTTATATTTGAGTTTTAAATTTTCTTTGTTGTCACATTTTTAATAATTTTTAATTGACTGATAATATATACAAATTTACACTGTATTTATACTTATAGAGGACATTTTTTATTTTGGTGTACACATTTATTTTCTAACTTTATCCTCTGATAAATGTTTTATTTTTAAATTAAAATACTAATTTTACCAATTTTACTTTTAAGTGACTGTTTCTTTAAATTTAAAAAAAAAATTATTTTTTTATTTTTAAAATTTAACTATTTTATTACAGAATAAATAAAAATTATTTATAAAAAAATTACACAAATTATTTTGATTTTATAATTATTAGAATAATAATAATAATTTTATTATTATTATTATTATATATATATATATATATATATATTATCTATAATTTATAACAATATATAAAATAATATATAAAATATAAAGAAGATATCTCTTTTTGTGATATTTCAATTTTATCCTTAATTGTTATTTTTAAAATTAATTATTTTATAAATAATGTATTCTTAACTATTATTTTAAAAAAAGTTTTTGTCTTAAACCGTTTTTTTCAAAATGTTTTATATATCACGCCTGTATTTTTGTTAGTCAGTGTATATATATAAAGATGATTTTTCATTTTGATATTAATATATATATTTTTAATTTTATCTTTTAAATAAATACTTTTCTTTCAAATTAAAATAATTATTTTATCAATTTTATATTTTAAGTGATTGTTTTTTTAAATTTAATTGTTTTTTTATCGATGAAAAAGAAAACTGTTCCAATTTACCTTTTAAATAAATGTTTTCTTTTTAAATTAAAATAATTATTTTATCAATTTTTCTTTTTAAATGATTGTTTCTTTAAATTTAACTATTCTTTTTTTTATGGATAAAATAAAGCTATTGTTTTTATTTGACTGTTTTCTTTAAACTTGACCATTTTATTACAAAATAAATAAATTATGTGTAAACTATTTTGAATTTGTGATTATAATAACAATAATAATTTTATTATTTTTATTAACATAAAAAATATAAACACACTTGGATATGTCTTCAATAGTATTATTAAAAAAGAATATTCAGTATTTTAAAAAAAAAAATCTATTAGCCTAAAAACAAATTCACTGCTAATTTAATCTTTCAATATTTTAATTAAAGAAATTTTAAAATGATATTAAATAATTAAAACTATAATATTATTGAGATCTCATATTAATTAGATATAAAATTATTATAAACAATTCTCATCTGTAATCTAAATTTATGAAAATAAATTAAATTTAAATTCACTTCTTAATTGATAATGTAATAATTTAAAAGTGTCTTAAAAGTATAAAATTATAAAAAAAATTAAGTTCCAGTTTTATAGTTTTGTATATTTATTTTTTAATTTTATATTTCATAATTTAATAATTCAATATTTTATATTTATAAAATATTATGAATATATTTTATAATTTTATATTATTATATTTTTAATTTTAATTACTTTTAAAAATAGTTTTCTCTAAATACAATAAATACATTTTACATTTTTATCATTATAGTATTTTATAACGAAATATTGTATGGTGAGAAGAAAAAATACCTATTACTCTGTATAGTTAACATACCAAAATAAAATTAATAAGAACTCAAATAAAAATACAGGACTCATAACTTATTAAACCTTTAAAATATATAATAAAGTATCATTTATAAATTCTCAACATTATGTTTAAATTTAAATTTTAAACATAAAATCCCTTGCATACATATTCAATTACAAGAAATAGAAGAAGAAATAGGATCAAATGAAAATGAAGTATCCCAAGCATAACTAAATTCAACAGCAGCCTTTAACAGAGGTTTTCCACCATTAACATGACAAACATTCCCAGAAACATTCAAAATTGAAGGGTTTATTGGTTTAGTGGATTGAAATCCTCTGCAATCAAGTTTCAGATTTGATTGTGCACAAGAACACCAATTTGCAATCGTCACATTCATTTCTGGTTTTCCCTTCACTGTAAGTCCAGTTATTGTTTGGCTTACATGAATATCCTTCAAAGAGCATTTGCTATAACCTAATAAACATATCATGCAATAAAGATATTATGAAAATTAATAATTATAAAACTTTTTTAGGTTTCATACAATATTGGGAGAAATAATCACCTTGAGAAAAGAAAACAAAGAAGAGAATTGTGGTGAAAAGCTTGATAGTTGAAGTGGCCATTTATCTATCACACAAATGTATGGTTTAATTCTTGATTTGTTTAGGTAAAGAACAAGATTGCATGTTATGTTATTTATAGATTAATTTGATGGATCAATTTCAGTTATATTTTGGTTTGGTCAAAACTTATTAATTAATTCTATTCTATTTCAATCAATTTTTAATAACATGTTAAGAAAAGAAGTTACAACTATTTAATTATTACATAAGTATTGATAACCATAATCATCACAATTTTATTTTGATCTAGTTTTCGACCGGGTCTTTTTCTTTTTTTATTTCTTTTATGCTTTTTATACTATTTTATTAAATTAAAAATATTTAAATTACATTTATAACATTTTATAATTATTTTAATTTTATTGTTAATTTTTTTTCCTATTAAATTATTATTCTTATTTTATTATTTTATATATTATTTTTTTATTATTATTAATTTTTTAATTGATATGTGTATAATATAAGAAATAGTTTAAAAATGTATATAGGAATCATAAGAATATTAATTGCACAATTAATATAAATATATATATATATATATATATATATATATATATATATAAACGTATATATTAATAGTACAATTTTATATATCATAGGAATAACTAATTTACAATTTTATATATCTGACGATTAATTGTACATGTATATAATTCATATATTAATGTACATTAAATATATAATGATATACTAATTGTATGTTAATAATAAGAATCATATATGTGTATACAATTAATTGCATATTAAAAATTCATATGCATAATTAATATCATTAATATATAATTTTCTCCTTTAAAATTATTAAGTGTACATTTTTTATGTACAATTAATCATAGGCATAATCTTATAAAATTTAATTAAATATAATTAAAATTTTTATCAAAAAATAATTTTAAAGATTATTTTAAATTACATACGAATCATAATTACATCTTTTAGAAAATTTTTAATTATTTTTTATATTTCAGTATTTCTTTAGTAAATTAGTATGTGTATTTGTTTATATAATAATATTATATTGATATTTTTGTATGGTATATGTTATGTTCTTAAAAGTGTATTAATGGTTTTTAGAATTATATTGATATTTTTGTTAAATTCATATTAAATGTTTAATAATAAACTCACTCAAACAAGTATAACAAAAAATATCATACAAATTGAGAAATACACATTAGACGAAATTATATATACACTAATTAAACGAGTATAATAAAAAATATTAGACGAGTCAATTCATATGTTAATTAGATGAGTACAACAAAAAGATATTAGGTGAGTCTAAGAATTCATTGATTAGACGAGTACAACAAGAAAACATTAAATAAATTTGTTAATGCATTAATTAGATAAGTCTAGTAGGGGTCATTGTATTAGATGAAGTTAGTTTGCTTGAGGATGTGCTAAGTAGGGATTATGAAGCAAAAGTCTTCATTGGCCGGGTATACCTCGACAGAGCTTTCCTCGTGAATCTTCCTTCATCTTAGCTTAAATTATAATAAAAAGTAATGTTTGAAATAATATGACTATATATTTTATTAATGCCTTATTAAAATATTCTCAGTCAAAATTCTCCTTAGGAAAAAACAAGACAAGTAGGAAATAGTATATAATAATATGATACAATTCCAATTATAGTAAGACTTTAAATGTTTTGATGATTAACTTGAATACTTTATCTATGTTGTTGTGCAAAGTTAGGTAATTACAAATACTATTCTTTCCTTTGTATGGTTTCATATAAACAAATTATGCTTTAAACTTGGCCTCAAAAGCCTCTCTAGTATTTTGGTTCCGATCAAGATGATTTTGCATTGCATTAGTTCTTAATTTCAACATTTGTATGTGGTGTTGTTCTAGACCTTTGCTCAGGTAAACCTTATAGGTAGCATTTACAGTTTTTAACTCACAGAGTTAAAAATAAAGATAGCAAGCATATCCTCAAATCCTGGGATTATATAAGAGTGGTGGAATATCAAATATCAAATTCATGGTAAAATATATAAAAAAAAATTAATCATTTTAGAGAATCAGTCTTGACATATTAGTGATAGAAGATGTTGGAAAGATTCTTCTAATGACATACTCACCATGAAACATATATGCCTATGAGTTGGTTTCTAGTCAATACTATCAAATGGATCAAAAATTTATATTAATCCTTAATTAACCCATACTCCAATTCATGATGAAATAGAAGTGCAAAAGCGTACTTAAATTTTCCATTGAAAATTATATGAATTGTCATATTAAAAATAAGTATTTAATCTTTCAAATGTAGAGAGTTTAGGTACTTCTACTTTAGTTGGTAAGAATTTATACTTTTACCTTGGTTGATAGGAATTTATAGATGAAGAGCACAAAATAAAACACACAAAGTATATAATATATAATTTTGTATGAAAATAATAATAGAGTATGAAAAAAAATTCATAAATTAAAGAAACCTAATATAAAGGTGAAATATGTAGAACATGATAATATATATAGTAATCAAAATTTGAATCAGAAAAATACCAACACATATAAAAGTAAAGCAAAATGAGTCGACATAGTCTCATGCATATAATCAAGCTGCAAATGGAATAACAAATAATCTTATTTTTAGAAGAAAAAGAAACTAATTTATTGCAAGACCAAAGATCAATTTTTTTTTTACTTTTGTTTTAGTAGAGTTCTTGTGCTGTACTTCGTATAATACAAGTAATAGAAAAACACATAAGATATTTCCAAATTTCTAAAATAACTAATGCAATAATTTCATTTGTTATAGTTAGTCTTTTATTTGAAACCTGGGCATGGGGACCTATGGTGGACACCAAATGTTCTCACTAACATAGATAGTGTGGGTCCTTCAAAATGATGTAGAGAGATTGGATCGTTGATCTAACGATAAAATCGGAGGAAGATCCACCTACAGAATATTCTTCGACGCTCAAATAAGCAAATAAGTAAGAGCATAAAAAACTATAAGAAATAAGAAAATATTAGTTTAGAAGAGTATATAAGATTGAAAGTGAGTACTTCCTCTAAGAATGCATCATATTTATAGGTTTTTTTATATGAGGATTGTTAAGGTAATTAATTGATAATATAATTGATTGGCAAATTATGCCTCAATAATATCATTGATTGGAAAATTATACTCCATTTAATTTATTATTTCTATATAAGTATATCATTTATCATTTATCAAGATCAATTTACTTAAAATGTTAGTGTTGATGATCACAGGTGTATAGAGAGGCCAGGAACATCTCAACCCATTGGTGCACGAAGAAGCTGAGTAGCTGGTGTATGGGGAGGTCAGAGACATTTCGACTGGTGGGGAGACCGGAAACATCTCTCAACCCATTGGTGCACGAAGAAGTTGAGTAGCTGGTGTATGGGGAGGCCGGGGACATTTCGGCCCATTGGAGCTAAGTACATTTCAGTCAAATTAAGGGTAGGTGTATATGGACCCAATACAGGGATACGCCACATACAGACATACATGCATACAAACATACATCCCAGTACATATGGACTCAGGCGTATAGACGTACATCGTACATCCCAATACATATGGGCTCAGGCCGTATAGACGTACATCCCACATCCCAATACATATGAGCTCAAGCGTATGTACATCCCAATGTATGGGCTCAGGCAGTGGCGGATCTTGACCAATATTGCTGGGGGAGACAAAATAATTCATTCAAAACTTGTATACTTAATTACTGTCAGTAATGCAATAAATTAGAATATATCATTTAGTATAAAGGTAACTATTAAAGAAATCACAGTATATAAATGATTGTCATTTAATAAATTTGAATATATCATTTAATATAACGGTAACTATTAAAGAAATCACAATATATAAATGATTGACATTTCGTCCTTGAAATCCTTGACCACCACCAATAATTGAATCATAACAAAAATTTGTAGTTATTTCTATTTCAATGTAAATAACCATATTGTCGACAAAAAAATTATCTTCCATGACAGAAGATGATCTTTATATTGGAAAGATAGAAACATGTAGACTTAAAATAAGACGAATTAAACGATCAATCAAGAAAAAAATAATTGATTTTACTTTTTTCGGCAAAGATTGACATGGTTGATAAAATCGGTTATGAAAAAACACATACTACAATACTTTTTCTTCTATATTCATAAAAAATTGAATAGACTTGTGAGATAAAAAATAATGATAATAATTAAACTAATATTTCACTATTAAGTGAGATAAAAAAAATATTGTTGAATAATGGAAGAGAACATAAGAAAATAAGAACAAAAATAATAAGTCTTTCTTTTTACAAACAAAAGAAAACAAATGAGAGAGAGATTAATATCATATTTAAAAAACTTAAAAGACAATAAAAATAAATAAATAAATAAATATCTTAATAGATTTTTTTTATTCTTTACTATATTTTATTTTATATTTTATGATTTATTAACATTTAATATTGTGCCTTATAAAAGAAACAAAAAGATACGTAATTTAATTTCTATCCATTTTTAATATACCATATATAATTTAAAAAGTTGTTCTAATTGTTAATGTGCATTCATGAAACTAAATTCACTCAAACATGTATTTGGCCACCACAAGGGTCTCACACGTACATATGTACATCGCAAATGGGATATGGACTGTAAAAGTGTATTCAAGAATATGGACAGCAAGGGAATGTAACGGCAAATACAGATACGATAGGGCATTCATAGGATTTTATTGGTATTTACGATGAGAATAAAAATGAATACCACAGGTTTACACTTAAGTAATATATAAAAGGTTTAGTGTTCAAGGTAAGAGACCTATCTTGACATTCATTTTTTACTCACCCCTAAACTAGAAGTATTACTAACTTGGGCGTGGGAGTGTACTCATTCTCCAGAAGCATTGCTAAGTAAGTAATTGTTTATGAAAAACTCTGCAAAGAAGAGACGAGAGACTAAAGACTCTTGAGACAACTTGATTCCATGAAAAACAACATAAACAACATGAAAAACAACATAAACAACATGAAAAACAACATGTAATCAAAATACAAAAGTAACACTCATTTAAATGTATTTTACAATGAGAAAAACATATTTTCTAATCCTTCCAGCTTCGGAATAAACTTTCCTAAGAAATGTAGACAATTAAAGAAGAAAAGTGATAAATATAAGCAAAGTGTTGTTAATATTATTCGTTTTGTTAAAAAAATATATAAAGTAACGAGTAGTTAGTCGAAGTGATAATAAATTTAGTTTATCTAAAGTATTCAAATGAAAATACATTATTGAAAGAGACCATGATATTAAAAATGACTAGGTAGACTCTTAGATGAAAACTAATTATTGATAAATGACCAATTTGATCATTAAAATATGTAAAATAATAGGAATTTACTTTTTCTAAAGAGTGAAAATCTGATTTAATTTCTAAATATATAAAAAAAATTCAAATTGGTTTATAATTTCATAAATTTACAAAGAAATAGTCCATAACTTACTCGTAAATTGGTCCTTAAATTTATATTTTGATGACACGTTAGTGTCATAAAACTTAGTAATAAGATCTAATTATAAAACTTTTTGCATATTCAAAGACTAAAATAATTATTTCAGTTTTTTGAAAGATTAAATTATCAACAATTCACACCTTTAAAGACCAAATTATTGATTTACTGAATTAATAAAACTTAATGAAAAAGCACAATAAAACAAGAAAAAAAAATATATTAGTAGTAGTTATGTGTGAGAGAATGGAGAAAATGTGTGAGAATAAGAAGCTTCCTCCATGAGAGAATCTACACAGTTAAGGGTAATTTCGGAAAACTGAAAAAACATTGCAAGTGTTAATTGCAGAGCACAACGTTTGTCCCAGAATTTTATAATTTCACAGTCACTCTCAGTGCGTGTGTCTCTGAGAGAGAGATGGCATCGTTTTGCGCCGCACGGACTTTCCACATTCCGGCGATGAACGGCGGAGTTTTTTTCCGCCGAGCATCGTGGGCCGCCGGAATTGGCGGAGCCATGGTGGCCGGTGTCTCACTATTGCGTTCGTGTTCGTCTAAGCGCTCTCTGCCATTCGCGTGCAGGAGCATCTCTAATGATTCCCGTAAAATCCGATCGTTTTCTTGTCGTTTTTTTTTCGAATTTTATTTATTTGTGCAAAATTTTTTTGTTTTAATTTTTTGCATGATTAAGTGTTCTATTTAGTTGCATTGCTTTTGTTTGTGGAAAGTTTTAGAGTATGCAAATTGTTCCTGAAATTGTTGTTGACTTCTAACATGTTGACCCCTTTCGGTTATAGTTTTGACTTTTGACTAGAACTTTGTGACTATGATGTAATGTGTAAAAGAAATCTAAAATTTACATGTAATGAAAGTGAAATCATGAGAAGGAATTTGTATTGTTATTTTTATCTTTGATGAAATCTTGAGCTGTCAATAACTTTCTCATTGATTGCAGGAATAAAGGAAGCTGTTCAGACTGAAAAGGCCCCAGCGGCATTGGGACCATATTCTCAAGCAATCAAAGCCAACAACCTTCTGTTTGTGTCGGGTGTTCTTGGCCTTGTTCCCGAGGTTTGACATCATCCATCTGAAGTTCACTCTTCAATTTAATTTTTCTCTACATATGTGTTCAGTTGTGTAGTTGCATGCTAAATGTTGGACTGATGATACATGTTTTGCTCTCTAATACAGACTGGAAAGTTCATCTCTGATGATGTTGAAGATCAGACAGAGCAGGTACATTAAGATAACTATGAACATGCAGCCTTTCCTTTTTTGATAAGGAAAATTTTCTTAGTATTTGTAATTTGACACTTTTTCTCATGGATTTGAGCTTATGGGGTTTGATTGATCATTTAGAAGAAGTTGTGCTTGAGATATGGTTTAATTGGATGGATGACTTCACTCCTAATTGTTGAGTAATTTTCATGGCATCAGATGTTTCACAATATTTGAAGTGGGAATCTTCCCTCTCCACTTATTTGGAAATACTGAATGATTTAGAATAGTCACTTGGTTGAATGTGTATGAAGCTGAATTAACTTTTTCTAGTTTTGAAAGATATGCCAGTGTAACTAACATAATACCGTAATCATTTAAAAAAAAAAAAAAAACAGATTTTTCTTAAGGGAACTTAGCTTTTGTAAGAGCTTCCTTTCGAAATTTCCAATAGATTGATTGTTGGAACGATCACTATTATCAGTATATTATCAGTATGCTTTTTTATAAATGAAGAATTTAATTGGGACAAAGGTAGGGTAAAAAAGAACTATAAGAAATAATCAGTAGAATTGAAAGAAAGTGAACAGCACTAATACTTCTTTATATGCTTATCATCTTGGTCAGGTCATAGCATAGTAGAACTTGTACAAGTCCTAAACCATTAAGACCCCTAAAAGCATAGGACTCTGATTGGGACAACTCCTACGTAAACAAGGTAGAATGTATTATTGAGTAAGCAAGAAAAAAAAATGCTCCAAGCCAAGGTAAACACCATCAAACAATCCGAAAATGAAAATGGGAACTTAGCCCCTCCTCCAAGAAATGTAGAATCAGCCACTAAAGTAGATCATTGGGCTTACCAGTCCCCCACTTGTTACTAACCAAATCAAGAACCTACCAGACTCCCAAAATCAATAATTATCACAAGAATGCAAATATTTTACCATTGTTAATGCTAAGTACATTACTTAATCTTCACACTGTATCTTTCTGCATAAGTGGGAAACTGCTATACACGCAAGTTTTGTTACTTACATTCTTTAAATGTCATAAAATCATTGTCTGATATATGCATTTAAGTTTGTCTCATTTTAAAAGTAACACAGGCCAGCAATGTTGTTCCGATGTGGCATTGCTGTGAAAGTACACTGCTGAGACAGATATTGTCACTGACATTTGTAAAATAATTACACATTTCAGCTTCTCAAAAATATGGGGGAGATACTAAAATCTGGGGGTGCTGGCTACTCATCAGTTGTTAAGACGACAATATTGTATGAATTATTTGCTCTTCCTTACTTTGAATTGTATTCAATGCTGCTGGCAAGACAGCTATATTTATACCACTTATTTCCTCCAGGTTAGCTGATTTGAAGGACTTCAAGAAAGTTAATGAGATCTATGCTAAATGTGAGTTCTATGCTAGTGATTCTGGTGTTGCCTTACCAGGACCACCATTCTAAACTTTTGCTTTTCAATTGTTATCTCTTTTTGATAACAGTAATTACCCATTTGTTTAATATTGCAGTATATTAAACCCCTGTGCAAATCAAGTGCTAAATGTGCTATACTATACTTTACCAATGAAATTCACTTCTGATGATAAATCACATTGTGCTGTAAAAATTAATCTATTTTCAGGCAAATTGAATATGTTTAGTCCTATGTGGAAAAGATAAGATAAGGCTTTACTATTTTTTCTGCAATTTTACTTTCTAATCCCTGCTAGTTCTGGTGTAAATAATGATTTAAGTATGGTTAAAATGTTTTCAGACTTCCCTTCACCTGCTCCAGCTCGATCAACCTATCAAGTTGCTGCCTTGCCAATGGATGCCAAGATAGAAGTTGAGTGCATTGCAGCACTTTGAGCACCACTTTATATGATTCTTCAACAAACTTAGGTAAATAATACATGAGGGGGACATAGTCATGCATGATTTTTTACTTGGTTTGTACCATGTTGGATGATGATGCTCGTGTCCTTGTAATCAGTCCAGAAAACCCACTAGAAATGCCTCTGTAATTCTCATATTCTTAGTTTTCTGTCATGTTACTTTATCATGGGACCATGTTTGGATGTTTACTCTCCAATAAAACCATTGCTACTACATGTTCATTGTAACTTCTCTTGTTGCCCATTAATAGTTTCCTTCCACAACTAGTATGAAGACAAAAAGAAAAAAGAGGCCAAACTTAAAGTGAGTTATCTCTATGAAGTAATTGAATAGAGTTGGATGCAACACATGATGCAATTGCTAGAAATAGACAAATCAGGTCTATTCACCTGACCTAAAGTGACTTAAATGTGTTCACTCTTTGTTCAATCTAATTGATTCACTTTCTAGAAATGAGCAAGTCATGTGCAGTCCACGTATTCATACTCACATGGAGGATTTGTTACTTCATCATGCAAATTTATTGACCTAAAACTCGTACTGATTTCAATGTTTTTTTTTCATCAATTTGTCCTTACCTTACTCCATAACAAGAAAAAAAAAAGGGCAAAGTAATATTATGTTGATTGTTTTTTCTAAATTAAAGTTATCTTCTTTTGGAAGTAAAAAGAATAAATAAATAAATGGTTAATTAAGTTTTAAGTATTACATAAATTTTAGTCTAAGTATGTGATTGTTTGATATTTGTTTTCAATGGAAGACGTCACATATTTTTTCATTTTATCTTCTTCAACTCGTCAATCAACTTAGTTATTTTTTCTCTAATTTTTTCTAATTGCAATTAAATTGTTTTTTTCTCTCTCCAAGGGCAAGATTGAAGATATTAGAGAGAAAAGACACAAGCTTATCAATAAGTTGAAGAAGGCATATTGACAAAAGTGATAATTATGTTATCATGTTGACATAAAAACCAAAGAGAAAATATTTAAATAAAATTAAAAGGTATTTTAAATAGTCAATAAATACAATAGGAAATCATAAGATATTAAATAAAAAATACACTAATTGTAATTTATAATATGCTTAAAAGTTAATTAAGTCAGCAAGTCATAAATAAAGCTTCATAAAACGATTCCGTCACATTAAACTTACATTTATCCATTTGTTTCATTTCTTTTTTCATCCTCATTCATGTAAAAAATACTATGATATATATTTTGAAAAGGCACAAAAAGAATAATATAACATGGAAGATATAATGGTATATATTGTATTAAAGATATAACTAATCACTTTTATATAATCACTTGAAAATATCGTCATTGTTTTTTATATATTAACCATCCAAGAATGATTTAATAAATTAGTTCATAATGCTGAATTTTTATATTAAAGATAATTATCAATATCCTAGAGTTTATAGCTCTAAATTTTCTCAATAACAACTCTCAATGTATAAAGAGAGTTTGTATTTTCTTAACTCCAAACAAAAGCCATGATATCAAACCAAAGAAATTTTAAACTTTTAAATATTAAAATTACTTACATTTTAAAATTATTCATCAGCATTTATAACAGCAACCATGTTATATTATTTCTTTCCATTGTGCAGCTTAAGTTATTATGATCAATTTAATAAATGGACATTGACGAGTTATAAAAATTACCACATTCAGAAGTTTAAAATAATTAGTGTATGCAACCTTTATTAATTTAGAATCAAAAAATTGTTTGAAATGAGTATATAAAAAGTGTGAAGCAAACCTTTTAACACTTTAAAATCAGTTTTTCATAAGAACCAAGTCAAATAAATATAGCTTGAAACTAAATTTGAAACAAATATCAGACCAAAATTTTAATTTAGCTTGTATGTTACCATCAAATACATATAGCTTGTTACCATTGAAAAAATTTGTATTTTCAAATATATAATTTCCTAAACACTTTCTGTACACTTCCTAATCTACAAAAAGTAAGATAATAACTCAAACTCTCAGTTTCTTAGTAAACTTCTTTCCCATTGGAATAAGCCTGATTTCTCTAAATCTACAGGGGATAAACTAGCCGACTCTAATTTCTTTCCTCCAACAACATTAGAGATAATCACTAACAAAGTTAGGCAAGCATGATATTCCTCCATCTTCTGTGAATCACTGAACTCCAGAGAATGATCCTTCCATGGCTGATAAAACGACCTAAACATCAATCAGGTCCCACTATGATTAGTTATGAAGCATACATAAATACTAAGAATCCAATTAAACATGGTTTCAAAGTAAATAAACATCCGAATTCATTTCAGTATGAGGAATTAGAAGGCCCAGAAAATTACCATCTCCAAGTTGGATTAACTTCAGGAGGACACCGTATCCTTGAACTGTGTGATGATATTAAAGTGTCGTAGTCTTGCAATAAATCAGTTTTGCCAACTATAGAATGAAATAAAAAGCATAAATATCTGGCCAGATGCAAGAATGTTGATACAAACATCTAACTAAAATGTCTATTCTGACCTATCACCGTAATTGCAATCAGTAAACTATATTAAATGTATGAAGTACCATACCTGCAAAATCAGAGGCACCAAAAATCAAAAGAAAGAGAGCACATACAACTGATGGTAACACTTCATGATTGACACCAAGACGCAGTTGGAGATAGAAGATTGTTGAAGCTAGTAGCTCCTCCGCACCAATATCAATATCATTTCTTTGCCCGGAGGTATTTTCAACATACACTAGTAAAGAGTTCAGGGATTCAAAGTTGTGTGTTTCAGCTAACCCCGAATCCATGCAATAAGATCTTTTACGGAGCTTCCCAATGATTACTGAAGCCGTTAGCCAGCGAAGAAGTGCTGAAACTACAGTGTTCTCTCGAAACTCTTCCCTAAAATCATTTCTGAAGAACTGATACTTATTGAACTCCAGCCTTCGTATAGACTCTGACTTTAAAGCAGTCGTAGTTGCCCAGATAAGAAAGCTTTGAAGTCTTTCCTGATTCTGTAAAAATATGATGGCTATTCATACCGACTCCAAAAAAAAAAAAGCCAATATAGAGGAAGTATACACTTAATAGGAATTAGAGCTTCAGTCTGATAGATACGATTTCTCCAAGGAATAGACATTTAATATTATAGATTGAGAAATAAATAATAAAAAAGACAAATCTAAATCCCACGTCAATTAAAAATGCCAAAAATATTTTAAAAATCAACTCCTCCACAGGAACATGATAGACTAGAATAATTTATCGATGCAGGTGTAATAAAAAAAAAATCTTATCATATAACACTTGTACAACTTTAAACACTTTTGAATCATGAAGTGAATTTCACTAATTAATTTCATCTTCATTTCATGATATATAAACAATACACTGTATGAAAATCATTTGCATTGGTGTAGCTAAAGTCTAATTAAAATATAAAACATAACCAATCCAATATTGAATTCATTGTATGCCTTTGAACAAACAATTTTAAAGTATACAACTGAGTCATCGATGATCAAGTATTTATAATAAAAAACAAATTAAGGAGGTGGATCAAAGAAAGTACCATAGAGAAAATGGAGACATGAGGGGCATTCATAAGTATGGCTTCAAGAGCAAGCTCCGATTTAATACTTTTTTTGCCTTTATCATAGACATTGCCAGCCTGGTACATCTGATACAAGCCCTCAATTGATAGGGTAGAATGTGGCTGATATAGTTTCCTTTTCTGAGATAATTTCAACGTTGAAGCAACCATTTGTAGAAAAGGATTGACTAGTAATAAAGTTTCATTAGCCAACGTTGCATCATGGAGCAAGAAATTAAATAGATTGGATGAAAGTTCCATGAGCTGATCAAGACCGTGATTTTTCAACCACTTGGAGATTCTTCCAAATGAAATAACATCATTGACAACCTAGAAAATAATAGTTGGACTAAGTGTGAAGTAACAGAAATCTGAGTTAAAAGCAAATTGGTAAAATATATCATTTCCAGTCAAAGGAATACATTATACAGCTTTGAACAATCTTGGTGATAACCTTTATGTTGAGGATAATCCAAGCACATAGGTAGAGAATAATATTCATAGTAGTTAATAGTAAATAGTGGAGCAGATGGGCTACTACCAAAATATGCTATAGCGGTTGCAAGGATTACAACAATTTGATTTATGTACGTATTTTTAAACTATTAAATAATTAAATTGTTGTTTACTTTATTATGTATACATAGTTTGTATTATATAACAATACATTCATTGATTATCCAAGAAAAATAACAATATATAATATTTTATACATTCATTTATTATTTATAAATTGTTATTACTATTATTTAATTTGTATGTTAACATTACACCTTGGATATTTTAAGAAATATGTAGTTATAGTTTGCTAATTTACTCATTCCAAAAAATAAGTGGGGCCATGTTATAGCACACTCCATACCATTTGCTAACTTAAACACATTTTACTTTTAGGAGTAAGAAAATTACACCTTGAGCATATTTCAAGAAATATGTAGTTATAACTTTGTTTAACATACTTCTTTTAAAAGACAAGTAGGTAAGTTGGAAAATCTCATTACAACCCTCCGCAATAATAGTTATGAGAGGCAGGGCTCTGGCTTGGAAAGGAGAAGTCCAGTCGTTCACCATTCAGAGGTTGGAGGAGTTGCAAATGGTAAGGAATTTGTTTACTAAGACGAAAAAGTGGGGCTTACTTTACCCAGCTGAGATGTATCATTCCACGACTGAACATCAAACCACAATCCCACTTTCCAGCAATATTGAATACAACATAGCTTGCTAGAGGGTGCTTGACTCATACAACCATGCAATCTTGCAAGTTAGGCAGTGATTTTAACAACACTGCTAGAGGGTCAAACTGCTACTCTTTTATCTTCTTCATCCTATGCTTGATGAACAAGCTTGCTAAAAAAATATGTAGGCTCACAAATAATAATTTTAGAAAACCGCAACACGTTTGAAAGGAAAATGTTAACAGAAAGCATTAGAGAAACAAAATAAATTGCAGGTCATGATGGGGGGAGGGAGATTACAAACTGCATGAGAATAAAAGGCTTACCTTTAGTGCCACCAACACATGTTTCAAGAAGAGTTTATTGTCATCTCCGTTAAGCCTTTGTCTACTAACTGAGATGAGAGACGAAAACCATGAAAATAAAGAACAGTGTTTCACTAGATGACTGGTAATCTTATCCGATTTAACAGATTTCTTTATCACCTGCAGAGTAAATAAGATAGGCTCACTTTATATTGGTAGAGGACAAGGGAGTAGTCACAGTGAGAATCTCACAAGAAAAATAGCGTATTTCATCATACTCCAAAGCATGAAGTATGAGTTTGGGTAAACAACTTATTAAGCACTATTCAAGAAGCACAAGCACAATTCAGCCCGTGAATGCCCATTTCTTAAAGGAGCAGCACTTAATTGATGCATTTTTCCAAGCTACAGTAAAAAATCCTCCTTGAAATACATGTCACCACAGCTGTTCAGCTGATACCACAAATTATTCATAATGGATGTGATTCTGGTATACCCCCTCACTTTAATACCTACTAAATTAAAAGGGTGATCATTGGACAAGCTAGACCGTAACCACAGCATTGTGCTAAAATATCACAAGTACTTTAAGGTTCACATTTAATAAACCCGAAAACTTCTTCCTGCCAAATATCAAAGTTTTGTTTGATAATAGAAAGTCGTCCAACTTTTAGACTGCCCAGCTGCTAGATAAACATGTACATCATCTTCAAACTTCAACACGTTTTATGGAAGTTGCATGTGTCCAACTTAATTGGAATGGTATAAAAAAATTTGTAGAAACAGCATCCGAATGTCAACAGAAATATAAGTTTTGAACTTTGACTAATGAATTGAATAACTAAGGATTCAAACCGATACAATTCAACAATTAAAAAATGGCACCTAAGTTGTGATTCGATTCACAATATGACAACCAAGTTAAGAGATGACAACAAGTTGAGTAGAAACACAGCTTTGAGTAATTTTCAGTAATGCATACCACAAAAAGAGTATAAACATACTCTGACACTACCACTTGAAGTACAACTATAGACAGATAGGAAAAGAATAAAACAAATTTTAAGAATGTGCTTACCTCAATAATCAGGTTCTTTGACTCAAAATCAGAAAGAGGAGAGACATAAAAGGTCATCAGGGTCTCAAGGATAGAGTTCCTGATATATATCATGGCATCATCATCGGAGTTCAGCCCCGCACATAATAGCCTGAGGATCCAAGACCTCTCTGCTTTAAAATTGACAGAGGTACTCCAAAAGAAGTTATCAAACATAGGGATAACCTACAAAATTGAAGCAAATGGAACCTAAAACTAAAAGCAAAGCAAAAATTTTCATGTAAAGAAAGAAACTCAACAACTTATGTCGTACCCTCATATTCAACTTAGAAGAGTGTATCAAAAATGTACTTATAGCAGCATAATGATCATTTGTTGGATCTAACAATACACAAGATGCCTCTGCAGCAAATAAAGAAATAACTGACGGGATTCTTTGCCATGGCTCTTCTATACTATTTTGAACAGAATTTAATAGAAGTCGAAGTCCCATTACATCCTTCCTCTTTTGGCATTTCTGTAAGAAATTTTTATTGTTAGTCAACAATAATCTTTCAACAAGGAATATATGCATATATACAAAAGAAAAAACAGAAAAGCAATCTAAAACTTGAATTCCATAGAAGCCTGTTTAATAATGTTGTATTCTCCAATAGAGTATCACGAAGAAAGCACTGAAGGTACGGATCAGCCCCTGGAAAATGCCCAAGCCCAATAATACAACAAACATTCATTTTGGCCCTGGTTTCCCGAAGGCCAGGGATTCTAGGCAATGGTTTAGAGGCTTCCACAAGCTTACTTATAGTTCAAGATTTTCTAGCTAGATTAACTTTCACAACATGCTTTTTTGGACAAATTAAACGAAACAGCAAAATTGCCTAATTTTTTTTTCCATTGATCCTACAGTGTTGGGTGTGGATATAAGTGACTCTTTAATGACTCTTTAATGAATCTAGGATAGGCAGGCCCGGATGTCATCTTATCATTTTTTGTGGCCACAACTCAACCTCATGAAACCTGTTTCTAGTTATAGTATTGTCTTCCACTTATATATAACAATTAAGTCATATTTTTAGACAATGTAGGTTTTGCAATACTCCTCCGTATTAGGATAGATATCTCAAGCATTAGGTTTACAAGATTTGAAATCTATTAGTAGTCCAATAATGCCTAGATGGCAAGTGACATGATAAACCTAACAAAACTGCTAGAATAAGCTTTGATATTATCTTAGAATTTGAGTTCTAGACCTAATTCAATCTTTTGTAGAATGAAGGTTGTTCCCCCCTGATATACTATATTTTGGTCATATTTCTAATTGATATAGGATTTCCACCACTTTCCATATCAGTAATAAAGTTTTCCCACTATGCATGGGCAAAACAACAAAGAGACACTATAAACATTACCCATTCCCAAAGCACATGTAAGAGAACAAAACACCTTTTATCTAATCAACTGATTAAATACAGTAATACACTGAAGAATTCACCCAAAATACACTGACATATCAAGCATCCTTGCCAAAAACATTTCAAATGAATCGTGAGAAATTGCCTCATGGGAACTGAACAGTTAACATACAAAACATGGTTGTAGACAAAAGAACTTGTCAAAAACGGATCAAATATTTCACATCATTCTTCTAGCCAAAATATTTGAAATGGATAATGACAAACTGAAGGGAAATGAACAGTTATCATACATATTTTCACAAATCCAGATTAGATGATTCCATAAAAAAGTAGCTCTCCATATGGAAGTTAAGTATTAATAATATACAAAAAAAAGTAGATTTTGAAGAGAATGTAGAAAAAAAATCTCACATTGCCAAAATTAAATTTTATGAGATAAAATAAGCAGAAACTGATAAACCTGTTACCAACCTCCAATGCATTCTTAAATTTATCAAGAGTGCCATAAGCTAATCTTCTTATTCCGTTGTCCCGGGAAGACATGCTAACAAATGCTATTGCGAGCAACCCTGACCCAGCAAACTCCACAGGCTCTATATAAGCCTTTGAGAGACTATAAATTGAAAATCGCAATATAAATGCAGGATCATAACGTTCTCTATCTTCAACATGAGAATAATGTACCTGTATAGGATTTAATGAAGTTAGTAAACATAATGAGATATAAACAAGGACAGGTACAAAACTAAAAACAGGAAACACACATTCAGGCAGGCAAAAACATGCTTAAACCTTTTTCCTGATAGTATCTGGTTCAATCTTATTTGCAGATGGTGGCTCATCGGAGATACTTCTATCAAAGGGAAAATAGAGAACAGTTGACACACATATGTCAGGGTCAATTGGAAAGTTGTCTCCGTGATGGCCTTTGTACCACTCTTCAATTGTTTCTGAATCTAACTTGACATTCTGAGACAACAGGCAACTCATAGACTCAATTTGTTGCATAAGATTGGATATCTCTAAATCAATCCAGCTGACTGTTGCACCATAAGAATGACGAAGCAGTGCATGCAGTTCTTTTAAATTTATGTTAATATCATTTCCATAATCTGAATCAGTTTGGCGGGCCTTTATCCATAGGAGTATCCGTAGCATTCTAACAATTTCTAATGGTCCACTTGAAAGCACAGTTGTTGGCCCTGTCTGTTTCACGTCACTTTCACAATAGTCAAGAGAACGAATCACAAGACACTTAAGAATGCTGGATACAGGCTTCAAAAAGGATCCTGCTGGTTTGTGCACAGAATGGAGAGTATGGGCAAACTGAGAATGTGCAAGCAACAACTGAAGATATAAATCAAATGATAGCCTCCCCTCATTAAGCTGTGATAATATAACCCGGAGAGTTTTCACTGTTGTAAAATCACCAAACCTATAGAGAAGAGCAGATCTGATTAATTGCTCAAGGAAGGAAATAGATGGCAACTGAATAAGATCATTTTCCATTTTCCCAACCAATTCCAGAATAATATTCAACAAAAACTCTTCCATGAGATTATATAGCAATGAAATATTTGTGCCTTTTGCAGTTTTAGATTGATCAGAGGCTAGAGAAAATTTCTTCACAATAAACTGCCAAATGTCCACCAAAGTATTTATAAAATGCATCCTAGACTTTCCCATTTTGCTTTGCATTTTCACTGAAACATCTTTCATACCTGCTTCTTCATGAAACAATAATATTTTACAAAGTGATATCTTTGCAACAACACGATTGATGATATTCAAAGACTGGCGTGGAGAATAATTATCAATAACTTGAGTCTCACAGTCAATCAGGTTATCGTGCGAAGCAAGTTTTGGGCAAATGGATTTAAATAACTTTAATCTCTTTTTCAATTTTATTGAATCCCCATTAAGAGCAAAGTGATACTGCAACATATGAATTGATTTCCCAAGAAGACTGTGATCAATACGACAGAGAAGTTCTTGAACAGATGATGGAAAGAATTCCCCGTATTCTTCCTCAAATATATCTTTAGACGAAAAGCTCCTCCATTGACTGAAACCTTTCAAGAGAATTTTTGAATAAAAATAAGGTATAGGTCCGCAATCTTTGAGATTCTGCACCCCGTGTCTCTTGGAAATCAAGCTCAAGTATGACAAAGAGGCCGGTAGAAGTAGTATATACTGATCTTCCGAAATAGTAAGATCAGAGATATGTTCCATCCCACCGATATCATTATGTAAACTTCTATTCACTATACCAAAAAATGAATGCCCAAAGACCAATGAATGCAGGGAACTCAATTCAGTAAGAATACGCAAAAATATAGCTTTCTTAGCATTTGTCTTGTAAATGTAATGGGAAAGAATTTTCAATGGAGTAACCATTATAATTTTCCACATGATCAACAGCAGAGGATGAAAAGTTTCTTGCTGCATATGTTTCTGCGTATACAAGGCATTGATAGCTTCAAGCAAGCATCTATCAGCACTATCCACTTCAAAACATAGAGAAAAATCCACAACCTTGATGTAAATCTGCTCAAAAATATCAGTTTTCATACTCTTTACATCCATCCCCCAAAACAAATCATAAGGTGCCCTGTTTTCAGATGACTGTTGAAAATAAATGGATAAAGCACTGAAAGCATCAGCAGATAAGGAACATCCAACAGATAACAGAGATTTCTTAATTGGTAAATCATTCACTTCAACTCTACTGAACATCCAATCCACTAATTCAAGAAGCTCAAAAGGTGATAAAAACCTATGCAAAGTATGTAAAGTACATAATATTGGAAGGAGAGGCATCACATCTTCAGTACGAATGCAAAACTCAAATTTATCTCTGACATCCAAAAATAGCTTTTGTTGAAAGCCTTTAAATTCCTTCACAAATAAACTACCAACATCTTCAGCTGTAGACGCCGAAAGGTGGGAACCAAATAAAGACCACATGTGATCAAGAGTCATTGATAATATCTTTAGAATTGGATTACCAAATTTGTGAAAACCCTCATCAGATACTACATTAAGCATATTGAAATCGTCCTCTACATTTCCATTTGCAATGTTCTGATAACTTCCCATCGAAAGAGATAATGACATCAAAACACAGGGATGGAAAAAAATGGTTTTAATCACTTCTTTAATGTTATATCTTGAACAAAAAAAATTGTTCATAGAGCAGTCAGAACAACTCTCTGGGACCAACAATTGCGCTAACAAGCTCCCTACAAGCTTAACACACACAGTCAGAAGTTGTTCAATTTCAGCAATTGGGTTAACTTTGTAACATAACTGAATCCGATGAGTCCAGAACAGCAGGAGTTGCAGATTGGGAAGGAGCAAGCAATCACTTATGGATGCAGATAATTTATGCAGTAACAGCTCTTGTATTTTAGATAGCTTTGATATGTAAGGACCACTCATACACATCATTGCAGGAAATACCACATGGAAAGGTGCCTGTCTCAGAAAGATACTAAATGTAACAGCATCAGCTTCAGAAGCATCTAAAAGTTGGCTACAAGTCAGAGACTCTGGATACAATCTATGATCAGAATTCCCAACAGGAGAAGCATTTTGACTGCCAATACCAAGATTTGACATGGCCATATCCAAACCAGCATAAAACATTGCAGGCCACAACTTTGTAGCATGGTGAAGAACACTATAATCCAGAAAAAGTACAGACAATAAGTGGGAAAAAGGAACTCCAACCAAGTCACGTGGAATGACCACTTGCAATGGCATATTTGTCAACATTTTACCCCCACCTTCCAATATAATGGAGGATATGAAAGATATCGTTGTTTCAGTAACTGCATGACTAGACCCACAATTCAACAATCTACTTACACTACCAAGCGCACTTCCCAGAGAACTATCAGGAAGGACAGATTCTTCATTGTTAGAGAAGATGCAATAATTCCGATGGTGTAATATGCTCTCCACAAAGTCCAATAAATCCTTCAGTGGCTTCCACTGGGGAAAGACTTCATCACATTCATAACTGCCACCAAGTCTCTCTGTCAAGTCTGCATGAACTAAAGCAGATAACAATTCAGGGTTGACCTATCAGAAACAAAGATCTAACATTAGATGTGCACAAACTGCAAACTAAAAGTAAGCAAAATTGTCAAATGATGAATCATGTACCTGCGTTTGCAAGAGATACTTGACTGTACTGCAAGTGTATAATAATACCACTGATTTTTTAGGCACAGAGCAGGATCCTGATTTAGGTCGGATCACCTTTAGACACTTCTCCAGCACACATACGACAAAAGGGCTAAAATGAGGTGATAAATCTGAAACGAAACCACAAAATCAGCAATCAAGAGCCAAAAACAATTTTGGCAACATCAGATGCTAACATTTCTGAAGAAATGACAAAAAAAACTAGCAGATATTGTGACCATAGAAAATGATAATATGCATATTTCTATCTCTATAGAAAGATAATGATCCTATGAATTTACAGAACCAGATCAAAAACTTATGCAGTACAACAAAAAGGAAAAGAAGCAGCATATGATATACACTATTTTAGAGTTAACTGTATACAAAGAAGTAAAATATGAGAATATAGAACTGATCACCTGTACTGCCTTCCAAAATATGGGCATGACTCTGAAGAATTTTCCAATATTTAACTAAATTATTCCCAAGCGTAGAAACAGCATCACACAAGAATGATATTACAAACAAAGTAAAACTCTGTAATGCATCAGCCTCCAACATTTTGACAGGGGGTTTCTTTCCATTATAACCTGGTAAAAATAAAAACCATCCTTCTATCTCGTGAAGGTTCCCATCAAAACCGCCAGTACTGAACATAGCTGCCAAGGCCAGTCTATACGCCAAATCCCTTGTTTCATTGTATGGTGAAAACATTAACAATTTAATGAATGGTTGTAGGTATCTGTACAACATGGGTGGTGTTCTTATAGGAATTTCATTGTCAGGACACCATTCAATGTATTCCGCAATCAAGGACAACACTGAGACCTGCAGGTGCCTTGTTAGTTCCAACGGACTTTTAAGAAGACTCTTGAAAGTTTCGAAAGAACTATCCAAAGTGAAAGGCAAAGAGCGCTGCAGAGGAAAAACGGAAAAGGAATATAAGATGACATCATGTATAATTGAATAACTAAGAAAAAATATAAATTTATATAAAAAGAAAATAACAATCACACCAGATTTCCTTTCCTTCATTAGGATACTGAAACAGTAGGCTGACCCATTAATTAGGGAGGCATTCATAGATGCAACAAGTACATTTCACACATAAGTATGAAGTTTTATTTTAAATTTAGTTTACATTCAACTGTTCTGCCACATGTTCATAATCTGACTACTCTAGAGTAAAGCATTTGGTGCTTAATAGAATTTTCCCATAAAAAAGACAATGAAACTGAGATACTTCTAAAATTACAAAAATTATAGTTGTAGAGCATACTCAATCTCAAAAATATAATTCTATCAACAGTTAATGTCAAGTGAAAAAGGAATAACCAAAAAGGTAAACCACTAAAGTCCAAGTCATACCTAGTTTAAGCACTAAATTTATAATTACACTTGATTTCGTACAAATCAAATTAATCAATGCCAAGAAAAAAGCTAGAAACGCACTCGCTATTAGCTCTAATTTAGGAGTTTAACCCTAGTAAAACAAATCACAGGCATCCAAGAGTATGCTAAAATGCCACACACTTAACGACCCACCGTTATAAGATATCATTGTTCCTAGAATAAATGAAAAGATTGAGGCATGTGTCAAGAGTCATTACAGCTCTATCGATTAAATTGGTAGGGAAAAGTGTCATTACAGCTCTAAGGTATTGAATGAGATATATCAAGCAATGATATATCTCATTGAAGCAATTGAGTTCCCAGTGCACAGAGAAAAATTCGTTAAAAGCCTTAAAAATCAAAGAAACTAGAGGATCAGGCCATCATCAAAACTCAAAAATATAAGTTATTGTTTAAAATATCCTTAATTTAGTAAATGAAACAACATAGTACTCCAAACACCAACAGAATATCAAAATGCTAAACAGAAAATTGTCTAAAGAAACTACGTAATTATATAATTCAGTAGAAGTATTTAAATCTGCCTTTAATTTTGGTTTGATCATGAGCTATTTTTCTGTTTACTTAACAGCATTAGTGACACCCAATGGCTTGAATAAAATAAGATTATAAAAAAATGAACATACACGATAATATCTGATAGCATCAAGAAGTTTAGACAGTAGGTACGAGTCCACGTCTGTCCATGAGCTAATATCTATGGAATGGAGGTCCACACCCCAAATTTCCCCTATGATATTCATGAGATCCACTTCATCGTCCAATGTGTCTGCTCTTACTCCAATATCAATTGTTTCACTGTTGTCAGTCAAATCAATATCAGGAGTAGAACTTAGACCAGCAACAACTATATCTATATCACCACTCTCTGAAGTGTCCAGTTTTAACTTTTTTCTCTTACTGCTGTTATGTTCATCATGGCATGCATCCCTCTTCAAAGTTGAGTTACAGGCTTCAGAACTGGCATCTAAAGAGGAAAGTAGGTTTAATAAAACCTGCAGATCAGGAAGAAAAGCCTGAACATAATTCTGAATTTCATCCTTGATAAACATCACATGCTGCAAGAATGGATTGCTGGAACTAGAATTATGATTCAAACCACCAAAAAGAGAGTCCAAAAATTTCAGTAACTCCAGAAGAAGCCTTAGAGTACCATGCTTCACATAAGGTTCGGTGTGAGGCAATCCCTTATTAAACACAGGCCTGCTGAATGGACGAGGAAACAGGCACTTCACAATACTATGTAAATCCATATTATCTAACAACAGCCTGGGACCATTTGATTGAAAATTTGTAATTTCCTTAGAAATGCCCTTACCAACCAACGAAACCAATTGAGCTGCCACAGATATTGCAGGAATCCTGAAAAATATATCAGTCACCATCAGTAAACAGGGTATAAATAAAAAAAAAATGAAAAATTAACATGTACATATCAAAAAATAGCTACCAACACCATTTTCCAACTCTCTTCTAAATACACTATCATTGGCCAAATTCTAATACTAGCCGATAGGATTAATTATTAGAAATCACAAACCACCACACATACTTGGTCCAACCAATCTCTACGTGAAACACTTAATTTATGGAAAATGATGAACAACACTGAATAACGTATTGTGTGGAGATTGATTGAGACCGTTATAGTCCCACACCATGTAATAATTTCAGATACCAAACGGTTGGCTAATTCGTTTTCAGTCTTCATCTAATATTTTGGGAGACTATTTAACTCAATTATTGTATTGCTATCATGGTAACATTACTCATAATCATGCACATAAACATAACAAATAACAACAACAACAACAACAAAATTCAGGTAAACAATTCTAACCATGAAGAAGACTTGAAATTTTCAATGTTGTAAGGAAACTCCTTCAAATACAACAAACCAAAAGAACCCTTGGCCTCAACAATAGCCAAAAGCAAGTCGCTATGATGTTGAACCTCCGTCACCCGCAGCTTCTTCATGAGGTCCAAGACCCTCTTAGTATTGCCCCTCAACCGCATTTTCGAATCCGGCATTAAACCATTACACGGATCAGTACAAACCCTAACAAGCACCCCAAACGCAACCTCAGCAGCATCGCCACCACTCTCCCTTCCACAAACCTCAACCAACTGCTCCAACGTGGCACTCCCAAACAACACACTCCGAAGCCCCGGAGGGACCAACGACTCCACAACGAGAACCCTATCTCTCAACACCGTTAACACAAACACTACAGTCTCATCATCATCGCTTCCCAACCCTCTCAGAACGCCAGAATACATCTCTCTCTGCTGCAAAATCCACCGCAACAGCCCTGGCTTCCCGACCTCCAAAAACGACATTGCGAATCCAACAAACGACTTCCGCAGCAACCCTACCCTCGCCTCCGGTTTCTTCCTCCGATGCTCGGACGCGATCCTCCCGAACTCCGGCAGCTTAAAATCGAAGCTCTTCGAGACCTCCGACGCCAAGCTCGCGCCACGCCGCACAATCGACGCCAGGAGCAATAGCGCCGCCTTCTGCCGGCGCCACTCCTTGCTGTTCACCTCCTTGTGGATATCACTCAACCGTTCCGCAATCAATAACCGTGCAAATTTATCCAAGTCCTTGCTCACGCTCACACTCTCCGCCACGCTAGGGTTGTACTTACCTTCACTGTGGTTGAAAATCGCGGAGATTAGGTCGAACACATAGTTCATGCCTTGCTTTCCTTCGCGAAGCTTCCACGCCTCGAGAAGCTCAGAGCACTTCGGGGACCCATGCACGTACTCTCGAAGTACGTCACCGCCGTTCTCAGACTTCAGAAGCTTCGCAAACTCTTTTGCGCCGTCGGAGCATAGCTTTATCTCAAGCGAGGTGATTCGGTGAAGCAGTTCCTTTAGTTTCGCTTCGTGGCTGACCTTGGCCTGGAATGTCAGAACCCCAGCAGGTTCCGCCATAGACGCGGCGGCGGAGGACGGCGGAATGATGGATGTTAGAGCGCCACTTCGCACCCGCCACTCCAACGTCTAGTGTTGTTTACTCTGACCGTTTTGCGCTGAAACATACAGGGACGTAGGTTAAACCCTGGCATAAACGACGCCGGTTCACCTTGTCATTTAAATGCAGCTTAATAAAACGGGAAAAATTATTAACAAAATCGGAAATTAAAAAAATCAAAGTTTTTATTAAAGTGAATTTTGCATTTAATTATAAAAATATGTTAGATTCAATTCAATCCAGATTAATACACGTGGACATATTTAAAATGTGTACTTATGTTTTTGTTTTTATAGATATATGAAATTATAGCATAACATGTATTTATTTTTTATAAATATACTTAATTAGAAACATCTTTTAGTAACTAGTTAAGTAATATTTATAAATATAATTAATAAATTGTTTAAAATTATTTTAATATATTCAAAAAATTGTACGCGATTATATATAAAATACACGTCACATATATTTTCCAGCTGAAATAGTCATACTTGAATACATAGTGTTTCTACTATAAGAAAAAAAAAATTGAAAATATGTAATATAAATAGGGAAGGCAACGGGTTGGGTCAGGAATGGATAGTGTCTATCCGCAACTCGACCCTTTAAAAAAAAGTTCGTTCGCTACCCATTCATTTATCCGTCGGGTATTCGCTTAAAAAATATTCGCAGATATTTTTGAAACTCGCGGGTACCCGTGGGTATCCGATACCCGCAAATATTTAAAAAATATATATTTTATAAAAAATTTAATATAAAATTATAAAAATAAAATATAAATTAAATTAAATTATAATTATAATTAAATTTGACATAATAAAATATACTGTTAATTTTAATTTGAATTAAATTTAACTTAATAAAATATAAATTAAATTTTAGTTTTAATTTTATTTTTTTGCGGATAACGGATATCCACGGATACGGATAATATGATACTCGTACTCGACCTGTTTATAAGCGGGTATTAAAATATTTGTTACCCGTTATCCGCAAATAATAATTATTTGTCGTGAATAAAATCACGGATATCCGCAGACACGGACGTTTTTTATATGATGACTTATAAGATCTTTGATATTATAAATTGTTTTATTTCCTATATTATCTCATTATTTGTATGAATGATTGTGTTTTTTTTAAGATTATTTTTCAACCAAAATGTTTCCAGATTTTTTTTAAACAAAAGCAAGTTTTTGTTACAAATTTAACCTAGTTTAATCCCTGATTATATATTAAATGTTAATATTTTTATAAAATTTGATTAACAATTTTAAATAAACGTTTATTCAAAATATAATTTATATTTTACAACTTTTTAATTTTATTATTTTAACAAATATATTCGTATGTTATGAGTAGCTTCTTAAAACATACTTTTAAATTTAGGAAAATCCAAATATGCCTACATGTTTTCGTTATAAAGAACTATTTATAAAAAAATTGCAAAAGAGTTTGTATAACTAATTTACATTTTTCTTTTTAAATAAGAAATACGAGAGAGAGAGAGAGAGAGAGAGAAATGAGTATAAGATTTAATTTTTCTCATTTTTATTCATGCATAGGAAAATTTTAAGAAATAACAATTAGGTCTAATGCTTTTACCCGTCCAAAATGTATAACACAATTATATATTAATATGTAATGAATCCATAATCTAATTCATTAGGGAAATAATGCAGAAGGTGCTTAAATTTGTTATCGGAAAGATGGATTAGAAATGATAAATAAACTTGTCTCGTGGGTATTGTTCGAACTCGTCCCTGTTTTGACGGAAAATTCTCGCATTGACTATGTATGGGTATGGGTATCGGGAATCCCTGACTTTTTCAATTGGATATGGGAATGGGTATGGAGATGTACATATCCCCGCTATGATACTCGTTCCCGTCATATCTCTGTTCCCGTTTAAATTATTAAGATCATATATATATACATATATATATATATATACTCTATTTTTTATTTCTTGTAATTATTTGGTTTGTATGAGACTCATTCATATTCAATATATTTTTCATCTTATCATAAATTTTTATGTAATTATGTTAAAATGATATATGTAATTAAAATATTTTATGTCTCACATTTGAATATTTCTATTATTTTTAATATTTTTATTTATTGTATATTTTCTTTTTACATGAGAATGTTTAATACTCTCAATTTAAGTATTTAATAGCATAAACCTTTCATTTACTAGGTAATATAAAAAAAATTTACTTATTATTAATAATTTTTGTTTCATTTAAACAACTCTTTTATTTCGCTAAAACAATTCTTGTTATTTCTTAACCATTGAATATATATGTTGATATTTGAAAAAAAAAATTAGATCTCTAAGGTATTTTTCATCTTATCATACCCTTAATTATACATTTATTTTTCTTTGTGCGATTTCTTTGAGTAGTCTCTCAAATTGTTTCTAAGACACACATTTGTTAATTTTTTAATATTTTTATTTTTTGTTTATTTTAATCATGTAGAATACTATTTTGATATATTTTATCTAATTATTTTTTATTTTCTAACTCACTATCAATCATATTGTAATATTTTCACTATAATTGTATTATTAACTTTTATTTACTACAATATAAAAATTAAATGTAATTGTCATGAATTTTTTTTTATCACCATTACACATATATTGGAGTTCAAAAGATCAAGGATCTATGTCAAAATTGTATTATTATGCTTATTATTTATTCTTTGCGTCATTTTGATCAAGTGATGTATTATAACTTTTATTAGTGTATAAAAAATATATTAATTATAATTTAAGAAATTGAAGTAAACAAACATTTAAAATATATTTTAGTTTGAATATTTGCTTTTTTTATATTTTTTAAAAATATTTTTAAATTTTATCAACTAGGTTTCATTAATGTTTGCAAATTTAATAAATGTTTTGATTCTAATGAAATTTTATTTGGTATTCTAATCTAAAATGTAAATAATTATATTTTATTTCAAAGTATTTGATATTGAAGAAACAACCATCATCTTAAATGTTTGATAATATTGTGTTTCTTTTACAGTAATTTTTTATTATTTTATAAAAATTAATTAAAATTAATATTGAAGTAGTAAGAAAACATGTACGGGTAAGGGTACTAGATTATACTCGTTACCCGGTGGGGATGATGATGAATTTTTTTTTGTGAGAATAGGTATGGGATAGCGAAACTTGTCCCCGCCATGCCTAAATGGGATGATGAGATTAAATATTGGCATGTGATCTTTCAAATTTAGGGAGTCTTTTATGTGATTAGGGATATCAAAACAATTTGTACCCGTGGATATGTGCAGATAAAACCTGCAACGGGTAAGAAATGGATATTGAAAATGGATACCCACGGGTACAGATATTTTTTATACCTGCATGTTAATGGGGCGAGTACTAAATTAAAAACATATATATTAAAACATTAACACATTTGTTTTGAATGGGTTATTTTTATTAATTAGTTTTGAAAAATCTCCATTTATTTGTAAATTGTTATTCAACACTATCTAAATGAGTTATTTTCACTTTGTTTGAAATTTATAAAGGTTATGCGTTATATTTTTATTTTGTTATAAAATAAAGCAGAGAAAGAGAATAGAGAGTAGACACTGATTTTCTGTGTGTCATTTATCAATAAGAGAAGTCCCTATTTATAGATACAAAAGGCAACCCCAAGGGATACAACTCAATGGTTACAATACTAATGATAACATCAATAGCAATCAATCATAGGTAACTGCTAACAACTCAATGGACATCAATAAATTTCATAACATTCCCCCTTGGGTGTCCATTGATCAAAGAATGTGGCTCGTTAAAACCTTACTCGGAAAAACCCTTTAGGATAAAAACCTGTCAAGGAAAAAGAGTACATTATTCTTCATTCTTTGATATAATATTATTCATCACATCTTCTATTTCTCCCCCTCATGTAAACTTACATATTTAAGATGACGAGTCCAATCTTGTGAAGCAAATGCTTAAATATTTTCCTTGGCAAAGACTTTGTAAATAAATCTTTAATATATCCTTCTTTCAATTGAGCAATATATGCACTATTATTTTCATATATGGTTGTTGATTCTATTTTTCCTCATGTAATGCTAAAAGTTGCATGATTTGACGATGTTGCTATTATGGTTTGTTTCACTGACCGCCATGAAATCATTGTGCCATCACATGTGAAGAAATATCTTGTTTGTGATATATCATTATCAGGATCAGATAAATAACCTGCATCTACATAACTCATTTGATTTTGAATCAGTTGGATAAAAATAAGCCTATATTCAAAGTACCCTTAAGGTAACGAAATATATACATTTTACACTAATTCAATGTCTTCTTGTAGGTGAAGAATTATATGTTGCTTAACAAATTTACACCAAATACAATATCAAGTCGAGTACAATAAGCAAGATACATTAGTGCTCTTATAACATTAAAATATGGTATTTATTAACCAAGAAGTTCTTCATCATTGTGAGGTCTAAAAGGACATTTATCAACATCTAATAACCTCACAATTGAAGTAAAAAAATGATATAACTTGTCCATATAGAACCTTTTAAGCACCTTCATTATATAAATCTCTTAATGTACAAAAACACTTGTATTTAAATACTCAATTTGTAATCTTAAACAAAACTTTGTACTTCTAGGATCTTTCATCTCAAATTATTTCTTTAAGCAATCAATTGTCTTTGTGAACTCATTAGGAGTTTCAACGATGTTTATGTTATATGCATAAACATCAATTATGTCAAATTCATTTTTCGATATTTTCACATAAATACAACGATAAGTACCTTTCTTTTAACAAGTACTACAAGGACAACTATACATCTTGATTGTTTTAATCCATAAAAGGGACTTGTTTAAGTTTATTGAATAATCCACTTTAGAATTTGCATTGTTGGGTAAATTAAATCCTTCAGGGATTTTCATATAATTATCATTCTTTATAATATTGTTTTGCGCAAAAATCCATTTGTATTCAATGAGTTTTACACCTTTAGGTGTGCAGACTACAGGTCCAAAAGCTTTTTGTTTAACAAGCAAATCTAATTTTGCTTCTATTTCATCTTTCCATTTGGCCAATCATTTCTTTGTCGACAATCTTAATCCTCATTCTCACTCATAACATTCATAGTTATATTATATGTTAAAACATCATCAACGTTGACATTGGTTCCATATTATCTTATTCATGACATAATTTATTGAGATCTCGTCATTTTCAACAATTTCAAGTACTTCTAGAACCAAATTATTAATTATGTTAAATAAATCTTTTGTGATTTACATCTCCTCGATTAGGTCATCCTGTCTTTTTAGCTCCTTTTCTTATTCGAGAATTTTTATCTTTGGAACCAATAGGCTTACCACGCTTCAATCGTGTTATGAATTAATATCAATTATATTTGAAGCATTTAGCAGATGGTATATGTGATTTAATTATCCTATTTGTGTCAGTAAAAACATATGATAATTGATTGACTAATTTGTGAATGAATTATCATTTGAATTTCGAGTTCACATTCTTTTGTATGAGGATCAAGAGAGGTAATGATAATTCATTCCAACCAATATCCTTATCCATTTTTTTTCTTTCTCCCCCTAATGTTGGAAAAACTTATTCATCAAAAATGACAGTTGACAAATCAAACTATAAATATGTCTCCTATCCAACATATATTCTCAATCATTTCTAAAGACTCATCATAGTCCCTTTTGGTGGGAAAATTTGATCATATACAAAAGTTCTTAATTGAGACAATTAGGTTATTGACCAAAAACTAACCGCATAATAAAATAATTATGATAACTTGTTGGCTTGATGCAAATCAATCCTATAGCATGTAAAATTGCATATCTCCAAGTAGTCATTGAAAGATTAGCTCTCATAAGTAATGGTCTTGCAACCAACTTTAAACGTTTTATTCATAATTCTACAAGTCCATTTTGAGCATGAACATATGTTCTACTGGATGTTCAACTTCAATTCCCATTGGCATACAATACTCATGAAAAACATAAGATGTAAATTCACTAGCATTATCAAGATAAATTTTCTTAAACAGATAATTTGGGAAGTGATCTCTTAACTTAACTAATTGTGCTAATACTTTGCAAATGCTTGATTAAAATTTGATAATAAACAAACATGTGACTATTTAGTTGATGCATCAATTAAACCATGAAATATCTAAATGATCCACATGATGGGTGCATTGGACCATAAAATCACCATGTGTTCATTCCAAAAGATGAGATTGACTAATTTCTAAATTTTTCTGGTGATGGTCTTATTATCAACTTTCCTTGTAAACATGTATCACATGAGAAATCATTGGATTGAAGAAATTTTTTACTCTTAAGTGGGTGTCCACAAGAGTTTTCAACTATTTTTTCGCATTATGATAGATCTATGATGACCCAACTAATCATGCCAAACAAGGAATTCCTTTTTGATTCATAAACTTCTGGTTTACAATGACATGCATTTCAATTGTACTAATACATGTGTAGTACAAGCCATAAGAGAAGATTGATAATTTCTCCAATACACATTTTTTTTTATTCAACTCAAGTCCATTGATATAAAGATATTTCATATCTCCTTTATTGTTTGTCTCAATATGATATTTGTTTAGACAAATATCTTTAAAACTTAATAAGTTTCTATTAGACTTCTTTGTAGAAATGTAGTAGCTCTTCTGGAGCCTTTAAAACATTATTTGTGATATAAAAATAATGTTAATATTGACTTCTTGAATAAGCAAATAAGAGAAAAATAAATTAATAATCTTTAGAGTTTAATTCTTGCACTATCAGCAAAATACAATATATTTAGTTTATCTAATATTACTGTATATCAAAATGATCATATATATATATATATATATATATATATATATATATATATATATATATATATATATATATATATATATATATATATTTAAAACATACAACAATAACAACCATTTTTGTCTAAACCAACACTATAAATCAACTTTCAATTCCAATATTAATATTTTCCTTAACCACTGACGCAAACAATATTCATATATTAAAAGATTTGTATAGATATAATATAATAATACTAAAACTCAATTACATATATCCATATAAACACAAAATCGTAATATAGTAATACCTTATATATAGAATCAAAACCATGAGTCAAATAAAATAACATTATATATTAAAAATCATCAAATCCCTATGAACAAAATGTTAGTTTTTAATAACCATATTTTATTAAAAACCCATTGTATCAAATATTTAATCCAAATAAAATACAATGCAACATATACTCATATTTAACAAAACCTCAAACACATATATATATATAATCACCTTATACATTTAATAATGAATATTCATTATACATTTTTATAACAATATAATATTTAACTATATTTATTTTATTAGTATGGATAAAAAGATATATATGATTGTACATGGATGCTGACATTTTTAAAATTTAGAAAATATGAGTTATTATAAATATTATGAAAATAAATATTTCAAAATATATTTTAATTTATTTTTCACATGTATTTTATATTTTGAAATATTAAGATTGTAAATAAATATTAAGATTATGCATGCACATAACAATCAAGTGAATTATTTTTTCAAACATAAACAAATGATTATATAATGATCATAGTTTATTAAATAATTCAATGAAGACAACACACATGTAATGTGAATAAATTTTGCCTAACTAACCAAGCTAATCCAACACATCAAAATAGAAAGGGAGGAACAAAAGCTATATCAGTGAACAAGGAAGAGAGTATTGGAATAAGGAAAATACAACAAAATGTGGCTAATGGGGAACACATGTTCTTTATTAAAAGTTGTAACTCATAGCCCTTCCCTCCAATGGCTTTCTTCTTCTACAATGCAACACTCAACTGGCGAAAGTGTACTAAAATGAGAGGCACTAAGAAATTATAAGAATAATCTCAATGCCAATGCAATAAAAGAAAAACAAAGACTTAATAACATGAATATGGCGAGAGATTTTAGGAGTTTTAAGAAATTAAAATATAATGTTCAATTACTTATAAATTGAATTCTTTTTACTTTTTAAATAGTTTATTAGGATAAAGTTTATAAATAATAATAATAATAATAATAAATGTTCATTATACACTCATTTTACATATACATTTCATAATATAAAAGAAATTTTGATTCTTCTTACTTATACACTAGCGTAACACAAGCGTTATCGCGCCTGTGTGTATGCATTTTTTAAATATGCGTGATATTATATTAGTAGGTAATAATATTATAATGTTATTAAGTTAATACATATATTAAAATTATATTTATTAAAAATAAAGTGAAATATATCAGAACAGATAAAAGAATAACCATTGATAAACAAAGAAGAAAAGAAAAAGCAAAAACATCTGATTTTATAAAAAGTTTGTAAAAGTAACGGTCAATTTTTAAAAATTTAATTAATTATTATATTTAAAGGGTAAAATCGGTATTTTGAAAAGTGGACACAAAAAGGAGAATCCCCTTTATATATTGTTATAGATAACCCGCAGGGGCGGAACTATGTGGTGACATAGGGGAGCCACGACTTCCCCATTTTTTTTATTTATATATATATATATTTATATATTTTTTAAAATTATATTTATATATTATTTATATATTATTTATATTATGAAAAATTATAATAAAAGAGAAAATAAAAAAAATAATGGAGACATTGATTTATAAAAGATATTAGGGTTTTTTTTTTGCTATAAGATCTTCCCACCATATAAATTGTCATGAAAGTGTGTGAAGAGAAATAAATACAAAGTGATACAGTGGGAAATAGAGGTTGAGAAACACATAGATTGAGATTGAAGTATACATTCTTCCATGATATCTCACATATGAAGGTTAATATCTTATTATGAGTAATGTATGTTAAATTTATGATTCTTTTTAGGATGTTTCTCCCAAATTAATATAAACCCAAATTATGGTTCTAGGGATTCTTTTATGAAATTGGTATGAACCCTAATTATAATTTTTCCCAAATTATTATAACTCTTAATTATGAAATTTAGGGATTTTGTGTTTTTCGCTGCCTATGGTAGATTTTTTTTTTAAGTTTTGAATTTATACAGTGTTGCTTATTTAATTAAAGTGGTATGGGTTTTATTCTGTTTTGCAATGTGATAATTGTGATTTGTGAATATAAATTTTATTTTTTCTAGATAGGCGAGATGTGATAAATTTATATTCAAAAGATTATGATAAAAATAAAAAAAATTGATTCTTTTTTTTTAAGAGGAGGGTTTGTGATAAAGATGAAAAAAATGCATTTACGTTGACTTGAGAAATTTCATGACAACCAAGAATTCAAGACAATAAAAAACAAATCTCTAAAGTTCTTAGAATTACATATAATGAATTTAAAATTCATTAGAACGCGATTCGAGAAAAACTGCCTCAAATTTGACAATATCACCAAATCAAATTGATGAGGTACGAAAGGCTTATCTAAAATGATATTCATGGTTCGATATCACGATATAATAGTGAATGATAGTAATTTTTTTTTTGAATCCCACTATTATATGTGTTTGTTTTAAGTAGAGGAAATGAAAAAAAAAAAGATGAAGAGTTTTTTTTCTAACTAAAAAAAATTATATTTAAAAAATCTAATTTGGTACCCCTACAACTTTTATCCAAGTTCCGCCACTGATAACCAACATCAAACATGCATATTTTATATAGTAATAATACCACAGAGAATTCACTTTAAATTAATTAAATTATAATAAAAATAATTTAATATATAAAAATGTACCGCACCGAGTCGGCCTAAGCCTAATAATAGTAGGTGTATCACACCTGGTCGGCCTCCGCCGAATAATAAGTAAGCATCATGTGTATGCTAAAAGTACCCGGACCAAAACCACTAAGAAGCGACACTGGTCTAATAAGCCAAAAACAACCATAGCGGCCTAAGCCGTTAAAGGGTGACCGGCTCAGGCCGACCACTCTATACAAACAACCAAGAGCTTAGTAAAAAACATAACATTCCAATACAAGTCACCAGTCTCCAACGACCGATCTAAGGGCCTGGGCTAAGGCCCAAGCCCACCTACGACCCAATCAAGGGTTCAGCCCATGACGTGGCCAGACATAATTAATGATTTATAAATACACATGGACCCCACGAATTAAAGGTACGCATTCATTACTTCCTTAATCACTTGATTTGACCTTTTGAGTAGGGATGACAACAGGGTGGGGCGGGCACGGGTTTCGCTATCCCATATCCATCCCCGTAAAAAAAATCATCCATATCCCCATACCCAAACCCAACGGGTATCAAACTTTTGTCCTCGTACCCATACCCATACCCATTTTATTACTACTTCAATATTAATTTTAATTAATTTTTATAAAAATAACTATGATAAAGGAAACATAATATTATCAAATATTCAATATTAGAAGGATGGTTGTTTCTTCGATATCAAATACATTAAAATAAATTATAATTATTTACATTTTATATTATAATACAAAATAAAATTTCATGAGAACCAAAACAATTATTAAATTTGCAGATATTAATGAAATATAGTTGATAAAATTTAAAAATATTTTTTTAAAAATATAAAAAAAATATTCAAATTAAAATATATTTTAAATGTTTGTTTACTTCAATCTTTTAATTGCTAATAAATCTCTTTTTTATACACTAATAAAAGTTATAATACATCATCTTATCAAGATGATACAAAGAACAAATAATAATCATAATAAAAGTTTAAAATAAATTATAATTGTTTATATTTTAGATTATAATACCAAATCAAATTTTATGAGAACCAACACATTTATTAAATTTATGAACATTAATGAAACCTAGTTGATAAGATTTAAAAATATTTTTTTTTAAATATAAAAGGAAAACAAATATTCAAATTAGAATATATTTTAAATGTTTATTTACTTCAATCTTTTAAATTCTAATGAATATTTTTTTTATACACTAATAAAAGTTATAATACATCATTTGATCAAAATGATACAAAGAACAAATCATAATCATAATTTTGTTTTGAAAATCTTCGTTATAGAAAATGAAACATTAAGAGTTAAATAAAATGAATTAGACAATCAATCAAGTAAAATATCTTTAATTTGTTTGTTTTTGTCAAAGATTGACATAATTCAATAATGGTCAACAAATCCTTCAAATTTGAATGGGTATGAACATCAACAATGAAATGTTGGAGTGAAATTTTAAACTAATCATATATTTATCAATATACCTATTTTTTTTAATTTAAGACAAAAAAATAATTTATCATAATCTAATAAAAATTGAGACGTAATTACTAACAAAAATATATAATAGTAATAATATTATATATTATAAATAAGAGTAAAAACTTTACTACTAATAATGTTAATAATACTAATAGTAATAATATATAATAGTAACATATAATAATAATAACAATTATTATTATTATTATTATAATACTAATATTTGTTATAATTTTACTACTATCACTATAAATAATATTTATAATAATAATAATATTATTAATAATTAGAAATACTAATACTTATAAAAATACTACAAATAATAATATTATTTATAATTAATATTATAGTTGAAATCATAAATAAATGAAAAAATAAAAATAAATTGACTTTTGTAGGATTTGAACCTGGGTCCTTTTGTACCAGAGTTTTAAAATGACGAAAAAACTAATTTTTATTACATGTGTCAATAAAAGAAAATGGGTAATGTAGTAATTTTGGTAGTATCTTCTTTTCTTAATATGTGATAGATTGGTAGTATCTTCTTTTCTTAATATGTAATCGATTGGTAGTATCTTCTTTTCTTAATATGTAATAGAATAGATATTAAAATTTTCTTTTGTAAATATTCGCGGGTACTTGTGGATATCCATGGATACTAGCAAAATATGCGGGCACCCGCATACCGAATACCCGCACGGATATGAGTACGGGGCAGATATTTATCCAGAGGATAGGGTACGAGGGACTAATACTCGTATCCTACTTGCCTCGTTGACATCCCTATATGTGATCTTTCAAATTTAGGGAGTCTTTTGTGCAATTTTTTGATCTCCTAATGGGACGAAAACAAAACCCCTAATTTAGTAGGTAATGTTACTTATTCTACAAATGAGGATCATAATCCAATTTATAACTATTGTCAATCAAATACCGTATTATAATAATTATTATTCAGTCTCCCGTTAAATAAGAAAATTACGATGTCTACACAATAACCTTTAATGATAATTATACCCTTACTTATAAACTTAATATTAATACATCACCTTATAATTTTAATTAATTAGATGATGGCTCTAACACCTATAAATAATATATACGTAACCCAAAAACTCTAACATTCTACTTTGCTTTTTTTAAGTTTTTGTTCTCTCTTCTCTTTGTCTCCATCTCTCATGATCTCATCTTTTTTTGGATATTGATCATGCTCTACAATAGTTAAAAAACTCAAATCATCTCAACTTAATAATTTTACTTACAATTTGTAGGTGTTTAGTATTTCTTTAGCTTAATTTAAGAGTTCTGTTTAGAACATAAAGTTTAAAGAAATGGAAGTCACCTTATATCATTGTGGTGTGAAATTTGTAACTATATTCGCTTCTTCTTCTTTTTGTGCAAGTTTTAGTAGAGGAATTTGGTTTTGCACATTAAGTTAAATGTTCTTTTGTTCCATGTAAGGTGAAATTATTTCAATAAAACTAAAATAACTTGTGATTGATGTGTGTTTAAAATCATGTAGTTGCACGTAGAATCTAAATCTTTTGTCTCACATGATAGTGGAAGGTTCTACCATCAGACATGTAGCTCGAAGTATATAATGACATGCAGGAATGATGTTCTCTAGTGACCTGTTAAATTTGAAGTCCAAAATTTCATGTTGGATTATGATTTTCTCATTTGTCTAAATGTAGTCTTTTTTTTTCTTTAAGTCTTAAAAGTGGAATCATTATTATCTTGCAAGAGGAAAATCTTATGAAATAACATGGGAACGTTGTTTGAAGTTCAAGGAGATAGTTTTGTTTCTATAAATGTTTATATGCTGGTGCAAAATACTTTTTTTAAGTCGCCAAGTAGCAGTATAATTTAAGTCACACCAATGATCTCTTTGTTTGACATTCTTAGTCAATGAAAACAAATATGTTCAAGCGAAGGTATTATTTGAGTCACTCCAATAATTGTTTTGTTTAATACCTTTTTTAAACAAAAGCACAAAAACATATGTACTAAACAAATGTATCATTTGAGTCATTCTAAAGAGTATTTTGTTTGATATCCTTGCTTGGAAAAAGCATACAAGCTCAAACAAAGGTATCATATGAGTCACTCTAGTGAGTGCTTTGTCTTATACCCTCACTTAGCAAAAGCATACACACTCAAGCGGAAATATCATTTGAGTCACTCCAATAAATTTTGTATACCCTTGGTGAACAAAAGCATATGCGATTAAGTTTAGGTACTACATGAGGCACTCTAGTGAGTGTATAACTTGATACTCTCGCCCAATAAGACTATTTTCACTCAAAAAAATATTAACTAATGTATTTAAAGAATAGTTTTTTTTTGTTTATTTAAGTATTTGCGTATATGTGTGTGCGCGCGTTTGTAGTGCATGCATGTTTGTGCACTCACGTGCACATTTGTTTGATGAATAAAGATGATGGTTTGTGTGAGTTTATGAATTTCAATACTAAGTTGAATAAATTTATAGGTTGTTGATTATTGATAATATCTTTTGGTAGTTTACCTTGTATTGTCTATTTATATGATAATCTACTATAATTATCGAGCACGCGACCAAACTCAAATCCAAACTTTGTAAATATGTCTAAAAGGACATATAAATCAATGATTGACATTATATTTATTTTGTAGGTAAACGACAAATAAAATAGTGATATTTCAACTATTGTTCACATTAGCATTCTACCTGACCTAATAATGAGTATTATGTATAAAATTGTTGACACCCATGACTTGGTCTTTGGGAAATGGAATTCTCTTACTCTGTATTTTGAATTTTAAAAAAATGGTGTAATTCAACACCAAGTTTAACAAAATGGTGCAAGTCTTTACAAAATCACAATCATGGGTAAGTTGTGCTAAGCATACATAACTTTAGTCTAATTGGGTTGAAGCTATGTCATAAAAAGACAACTTTGTAGCAAACACTTTCTATGACAGTTACAATATATATTTTTATGACAGTTATATAGGCAACACATATACAAACAACATAAAAAGTTTAAATTTGTTATCTCGATTTAAAAGATTCATCATAGAAATGTGTTTTTTTTCTATTATTATAATGTAATAATTTTCCTATTTGCATGACAAATTCCCTGCATAATATATAACATATACAATTCCCAACCAAGGAGATTTCAAATAAATGAATACAGTAGAAAAAATATTAAAACATCACAAGATATTTACTTAATATTTTTAGAAAACATCACAAGAAATTTTATAAACTTCTAAAATACTCTATTCAAAAAGTGAAATAAATATTTGAAATGTAGAAAAATAGGACCTCTAACCTCTTTTGGATGTTGGCCAACGAAAACCTAATTTTCAACAACTTTGTAGTTTAGTGCATCATCATCTAAGCTCCACAAAAAAAAAGTTATGATCAATTCAATCTTTTTCACCACCAATTTTTTGCATTATAGAATATATAATAATATATGAAATCTAAATACTTTGCATACAAATATACATAAGTGGAAGTTGCCACACACGAAAAATTGACTCAAGAATCATTTTCTACCTAATTTTTAGTGAACTTTGCGAAATTGGTATTAGTAGTAAAAACTAATATAGGCTAAAGATAAAATAGAGTAATCTAAAAATATTTGTGGTTGGGCAAAACTATGAAATTAAAATGCCATCTAGCAAAAACAAAAATTCATTTAACAATATGTAGCACAATCTAGTAGAAAAAAAAATGCAGCGAGCAATATTTAGCACAAACCTTGAGCATCTCCAAAACCAATGTTTTCCACAAACTGCACCTCATAATAGGCATCTCTCTCTCTCTCTCTCCCTTTCCTCTTTGCATTTCACAATCTCCCATTTCAACTTCAACAAAATCACCCATTTGGATTATATCTAACACATATTTGTCAAGGGAACTCTTAATAGAACGAGGAAGCTAAGAAACTAACTTGTCGAGGAAGGTGCGAGATGGTAGATCTAATCCACCTGTAGGAGAAGCTCGACAACATTTTCGTGTTGGATGAGCTCAAATCTAGGGTTCAAATTGGTGCATCATGTTAAGAGTGTGAAGCAAAAAAAAAAATGTCACTACACTCTTATTATGACGGGCACATTTAGAACCATCATAATAAGTATTTATAATTTACTACAAAAATATCATTGTGTCACTTGTCATGGCGAGTGGATTTAGAATAATCATGTAGTACTTGTAATTTATTAAGTTGTTAATAATTTATTACAAAAATATCATTGTATCACTTTTTATGATAGAAGGATTTAGAATTTTCATAATATGTTTTGTAATTCATTACAAAAATGTCACATTTGTTGCTTTTTATGAATGGTAGATTTAGAACCATCATAGTATGTTTTGTAGTTTCTTACAAAAATGTCAATATGCCACTTATCATAACGTGTGAATTAGAACCATCATATTAAGTGGTCATAAAATGATATGTTTTCACTACTATTGTTGTTAGGACCAAAGTCGTTCTACCCTCACATGAATTTGCTTAATCTTAATATGTTTGCTTTACTTTTTGTTTTCACTTAGAGCAAAGTTGTGCCACCATAATACAACTTTAGTGAACTTGTGCATGTGAGAGACGACTTCACGACAAAATTGGTTGTAGTGAAGTCATGTGGTAGTGACATAATTTCATTATTCTCATGTCCTTATGTTCTAGGTACCATTACTTAAATTGTAACATTGAAGATTTCATTTTACATGACAGAAAAATTTCTAATGTCTGAGTGAATGCATAAATCTGGATAATTTAGTATAAGTTATATGTATGTTAATGGTTGAGAATTGTTTGGTGATATGAGAGTTGTTGTCTTAGATAGTTGGTTTATAACTATTGAAAATATATTATTATATGAGAATTGTACATGTATGTTTGAGTTATCAATAGCTTACCTTCATTTGTTTATTGATTGTTGTGTCTATTTAGCAAGAATCACTTATATGACGTGAGTAAATGAGGTTGCAAGTGGTAATAGTGCCACTGAGTAGTTTGTGGGTTGAAGTTTATAGTTTCGTTTAAGGGAATATACATAATTATATGATATGGTGTAGTTTAATATTGTTGTCTCATATTTTGAAAGTTACTAACTCATGTATTTTGAAAATGTATTTTGAAAGACTTTAAATTTTGTGACAGGATTGTAACTACTATAATTTTGTATGCTCATGTATATTTCTTCTATTTATGGTTAGGTTGTGTAATACTTATCTTGTAATGATCCAAAAGAATATAAATATTCTATTTCCTTGAATTGTTACACTTGTAAACAAAATAAGCACGACTAATAAAGTATTTTTTTTCTAATATCTTTCTTCTTATGTTATTATATTACATTAAATATTAAATGATAGATTTAAAATAATATTATTTTAAAAAATAAAAGTAAAATATATTTTTCTAATATATATATATATATATATATATATATATATATATATATATTTTAAATAATATTTTTTTAAAAAATAAAAAAAAAAAATTATATATATATTTTCTAACAGAAACATATGAGTAAAAATATATTATTTTTTGAAATAATATTATTTTAAAAAATAAAAACAAAAGTAAAATATATTTTTCTAAAAGCAAAACTAACGATTAAAAAGATAAACCAACTTTATAGGGACATGTGACAGAAAAATAAATATAAAAAATAAATTAATAATAGTCAAATAACTAAAAATACAAAATTTTTCAACGAAATAAACATGACTAAACATATATCAGATAATGGGAAAAAAATAATAGATAATTTTTTTTAATAATTATTATTTATTTAATCTTTACGTGCTAAAAGTATAAAGAGTATTCATCTATAAGAATATTATATTATAATTAATTTGGTATAAAAAAGATAAATGTAAAGTTTTATTATCAATTTTTTTTAGTACAAAATTATTACATGACATTGTTTCTTATGTGGCAATGTAAATAATATATTATTAATAAATGTATATTTTTAATATAATTATATTTTAAGAAATAAAAATATATTTTTGTAAATAATTAAAGGACCAAGTAAATAGAAATATAAAGGATAGAATTAAAATGAAAAATTTTATAGAAAAAAATATAATATTTTAAAAATAAGTCATTGTTGGACATAATAAATATGTTGAAAATAGGTTAAGTTTTTTTTTTAATGATGATTAAAATGTGTTTAAAAACACACATTAAAAAACTATATTTATTTATTTTTAAAATGAACTAAATTTTAAATAATTCTTAAAAATGCATATTATGTTTAAATTGTATATTTTTAATTTATTATTTTAAAAAATTGAAGTAAAATAATATATTTTTTATAATGATCAACTATATTGATTAACATAAAAATTTTAACTTCATGTATGAATCAAGTTTTGAAAAACACTAGAGTGACAAATAAAAAAAAGAGTATTATTCAAAAACAAACAAATCAATTATATGAGTAATTACTATTTTGATATATAAACATGATATATAAACATTTGTAATGTTAATAATAATTCTGAATTTTTGTTAATTTTATTTAATTTAAGTATCTAAACTTAATAGTTCCTTTTTAGATATCCTTATAGGTACCCGCTTCCCATGGTGCATTGTATCATATTTGGACATCTCAATTTTGAAAACAAAACATATTTCGACAAGCATGAGACTTTTTAGTGACAAAGGGGTGACCATCCTCTTCCTCCTAGTTCTTATTTTATATTTATATAATTTAATACATAATTTGAATTTATAAAAAAAAATATTTTAAAAATATTTTATATTCTAATTTTTTTTATACATCTATATCTATATACAAAGGAAAAGTTTTTTTTTTTTGCTGTGCACGTCTACTTTTTAATTTTACCTTTTAAATATTTTTTAAATAAAAATATTTATTTTATTAATATTATTTTTAAGTGATTATTTGTTTAATTTAACCATTTTTTAAAGCTTATAAATAAAAATTAATTATAGTAAAATTATAAAATTATTTATGTTTAATTTTATAATTATAATAATAAAAATTATTATAATTTTTTTTATTATCGTAAAAAGATAAAGAGTAAATACAATGTTTTTACTAGTTTATATAAAATTTTTGGGATTACATTTTAGTTCTTATTTTCGTTCAAAAATATCAAATTGGTCATCTAATTTTTTTAATTTTCAATTTGGTCCCGATTTTGAAAAAATAATGCAATTTGATCCTTTTTTATTAAATTTCTTGAATCGGATCAAGGTTTTTTCATTAAAATTGAAGTTGTGAATAAGAATGATTTACTTTGTTGATGTAATTGACATAATCCTAATGTAAATTTTGATAAAAATTACAAAATTACATCAATTTTAAGAAAATCGGAACCAAATTGAGATTTAAAAAAACAAAATGACCAACTTGATATTTTTGGATGAAAAAATTGACCAATAAAGTAATTCAACGAAAATTTTAGCACTCCATAATATGTCTGAAAATTGGACACTAAGTAGGAGAATAGTATCATACCTTATAAGACAATTTGATTCCATACAGTAACAATATTAATATTAATAATAATAATAACAACACTAAAACTATAATAACAATTATAATAATAATATTAATATCAATAATAATAATAATAATTACATTTTATTTCATCTTAATTTTAATTGTAATGGTAAAATTATAATCTAATAATTTTACCTGATAAAATATTTTTTTATCTATTATATGCATCAAATTATTCAAAAATTTTCACAAATTTTACTTTCAAATCTATTCTTCACTTTTGATTCTTCATTTCTTAAAACAAACAATCTGACCTTCCTCTCTCTATCTATCATCTAAAATTCATCCGCTCATTATTTTTCAATTTGATTATCGGAAGCAAACTTAATTCTTAAGTGTGAATTAAGAATTGTTTGATGATATCTAATGTGTGTATATTTGTGGGTTTGTCTTTGACTGAAAGTTTAAGAAACTGAAAATAAGTAGTTGTTGGCTTGTTATGCACATGGCATACATAATTATCATTATCATTGGCGTTTAGGGAGCCCCAATAATTTATATTAACATTTATCTCCATCTTTCTATTTTCTATATTAACATTAATCTCCATCTTTCTATTTTCTTAATTCTTAAATCTCACAAATACACACCTATAGACTATTTTCTATATTAACAATCAATTAAGAGATCATTAAAATAGTGTAACCGATCTTAGAAGATCAATATGAACTAACATAAGTTAATTAGTGACTAATTAAGTAACGTTGACCATATTGTGTCTGTAGCTGGATTTTCAAATCCTGCAATTTTTTTTTTCTCTTATGTAGACGATGACTCATGTAAGTTGAATCTTCGTTACGTTTGTCCCCTTTTTTTTTTTCTCCTAATTAAGAAATTAATAATATCCTATATTTTTTTAAAAATATAGTTACAATCATATAAAGCATTAAGCATTGAAATAGACCTAAACACATTAAGTTTGAAGACATTTCTTGTATTCATTCCAATTCAACTAAGGGTATAAGGTGATTTTACAGCAATTCAAACACATAAAGGTGTCAGACTTTTTTAATATAGTACTAGGGGACATTCACTTACACTTTTCATTTTACTTTTATTTTTCTAATATATATATATATATATATATATATATATATATATATATATATATATATATTATTCTTAATGTACAGTACAGCGAACACTGAAAATATTTGTTTTTTCTATTTTAGTACAACTATATATTTAAAAGCAAAAACTATACTGACATTTTTTAATAAAAAAATAAGTTAAAGTATAATCTTTCTCTCTATTTTTTAAGATTTTAATACTTAGATTTTGAGATATTCCCTAATGTTTGACAAAAATTATCAATTTAAAATATTTTTTATAATAATTACTAAAGATGTTTTAAATGAATATGTTAAATCTCAAAAATTCAACCAAAATAAAATAATTAAAACGAAACAAGAAAAAAATTTAATCAAAATTACAGTTTTTTAATAATAGAAGTAAACTTTCCCTATTTTGTATTATTTAGGTTAAATTGTGATTTTGTCCCCATTTTCATCGATTTTTTTTTATTGTCTCAGTTTGGTTCCTATTTTAAAAAAATTGATGCAATAAGGTCATTTCCGTTAGGATGGTAGTAGTAGTGGCATGTGATACTGTCACTGCTACCTCACACTATCACTCTATGGCATGGTGTCAACTTGACGTGTGACAAATTTTTTTAATAAAAAAAACATAAAAATCAAAATTAAAAATTAAAAAACCACAAAATGACATATAACACCTTTTTTAACATTTTTACTACAATACTAATACGAAAAGGACTTGATTGCATCAAATTTCTTAAAATAGGGACCAAATTGAAATAAATAACAAAATGAACCAAATCAATATTTTTGTACAAAAATGGGGATCCAAGGCACTATTTAACCTATTATTTATGTCGATTTTTTTTTTGGATAATGATATTTTGATCCACTTTTAAAACATCACTCCAATCACCCTTCAATTATCTATTTTTATTTTTTTAGTGGTGTCATGTGATGTGATGATCTAAGGATGATTGTAGTGATGGGTTAGAAATAAGTCAAAAAAAATGGGTCAAAATATTGTTATCCTTTCTTTTAACCCCTAAATAGTGCAGTACAACATTTTTTAACCTAGGCCCTCTGATCCCTTGAATGCAATCACAAAAATAAGAGAGATAAAAACATAAAAATAAATAGATCAAATAAATTAAACATTTGTAAAAATAAGAATAAGACAAAACTTTAACTTCTTTAATGCTCGTTTCCAGATATCTACTATACAATGGAATTGGCAGGGTGTCAAAGTGAGTCAACCCATCTCACAGAGGTCGGCTCACCACAGGTTGAGCTAAAAAAGGGTTAGCTCAACCCAGCTCACTTTTTTGGTGAGTCAAAAATTTTGTAACCCGACCTGAACCACCATGTTGGTTGGTGAGTTAGTGAGTTGGCTCACTTTCAATTTTTTTTTTTGCAATTTATTTTATATATTTAGTGCATTAAATGAGAGAAAATTAACTCAATTTATTTTTTATAATAGTAGAATCAAAGTGTTCACTTGATTATCGAAGTATTATTATGAAGACAATAGTTAAAGATTAAAGTATCAACATATATAACTTCACAAACAAATAAATCAAAGACTCAAACTATTCAAATATTATATAACAACATTATAGTATTTTAAAATTTGAAATTTTGAACCTGCATAATGAGAAATAGTAAATAATTATAATTTTTTTTAAATTGTAAAAAAATGTTAGTGGGTTAAGTGGGTCAACCCACCTTCAACCCGTGAGTTGGGTTCAATTTAACCCACTTTCGAAAACAGTAAAATTTTCTCAACCTAACCCGGCTCGAACCCATGGTGAGTCAGGTTGGCTCACGGATTGGAACCCATTTTGACATCTCTAAATATGAAATATGAAATGTACTAATTGAATAAATTAGAAAATAAGGCGTATTATCCTTTTTTTTCATTTAATTCTAACTACCTTGTTGTGTCTATGTCAAAGAAATAATGTATTGACCTAGTAAGAACATTGATTGATCTTGAAAATTAGACAAAAGATAACATCATTTAATTAAAAAAAAGGTTAAAATACCTTTTTGGTCCCAATTTTCAACAAGTTTTGTTCAATTTGATCCTTTTTTGCTAAACCCGTTTAAATCATTAAATGCAAAAAAAAAAAAAATTTGTTAGAAGCTTATTATCAGAGCCAGGTTTCAATCCTGGGACCTGTGGGTTATGGGCCCACCATGCTTCCACTGCGCCACTCTGATAGTATATTTCTAAAACATAAAGCGATAATAATTAAAAAAACAAAGATAGTACACATTTTCGTATGTATAGTATACATTCCCTCATAAAAAAAGATGCATTATAAATTTCTAGTGGTTTTAGAGATTCCAAATGATTGTTTACCGAATATTTCTCGATGTATAGAGAAATGTCCAAGGTAGGAAAGGTGGACAAATATATTGAATGAAATGTAATGATTGTCATGTATTTCTACATAGGTCTTTTCCTTGTGAAATTCGTTATGTTCTTCGAAAGGATGTTTGTGAGACCCTAACTGAACTAAGTCTTTATTTTAAATATTTATGGTCTAAAACATTGTGTTTAGAAACTTTATACTTGTTAGAACAATATGTAGTTTTATGACATATGGTCCATTTACATTCTTATTTAGTACATGAGGCGAAGATTGCAACTTAAGTGCAATATTATTGGATGTATCCAATGGAAAACTACCTTCGTAGATCAAATCAAATGTAAGAAGCAATATTGTTCCAACATGATGTATAATTTAATCGTATATTACACAAGAGTGTGTGCAATTTTATTTGAGATATTTGCATGGAGTTGAGACAATATTTTATATATATATATATATATATATATATATATATATATAGAAAAAATTACGAATTCAAAGTGAAAACATGTTCTTGAACTTTGAAAACCACTACATGAAAAAAAATATATTGAGTTAAATGATGTAGAATTAGAGCCAGTCAACAATTATGTTCTCTAAAACTGCAACGAACTCTCACCCTTTATTGAGCTAGTAATTTTATTAAATTATACATGCATATTATCGTGGCTATGTACAATTCATTATAACAATGTAACTTATCATCAGACTACACAAACATGAATTGGAGAAAGGAAATTCACATAAATGTGCAAGAGAGACATCAAAGAACATTTCTATCGGTTGTTCAAACAATATGTAAGAATTAATTCATCCTTTGTGGATATTATTATATAGCTTAGACACATTTACCTCATATTTTCCCCTGACTTCCATTTTTGAAAAGGGGAAGTGACAAAAGACTAATTGAGTCATTATTCCAATCGTAGGCCAAATTCATGGGTTTTTCGATGTTTAAGTTATTTGTTAAATGGTTGAAGGTTTAATGAATAGGATCTAGCCAAGTAGTGTATTATGTTAAAGACACTAAAGACCAAAATTTGGTAGTAGTAGAAGTAATAGCGAAAGCTAAGCCACATTAGTAGAGGAATTTATAAAATTAGTTGTGTAAAGATGACAAAGACGTTAACTCAATCTCGTTTATATCTAATTCTTGAGATAAAGACTATGGGTTTTCATTGGATAGAAATGACTTAGCTTAATGCTCAACTAATGGAAATACTTGATGTCTATGACAATTATTTATTACAACTACAAATAATTGAGTATTGTTGTATATTAATTTATATATGTGATGAATAATGTTTATTATTTTTAATGTCAAAAATTTAAATGAATCATGTGTATTTAATTAGAAGAAATAGTTGTCATAGTTGGTGGTGACTTTATCCTTCAAGTATTGGTTAAAAGTTTGAATTTGAACACTATTGTTTTAACTTATTTAGTTAAATTTACTTTTTGAATTGATACAATGGAATTGGCAGGGGTGTCAAAGTGAGCCAACCCGTCTCACAGAGGTCGGCTCACCACAGGTTGAGCTAAAAAAGGGTTAGTTCAACCTGGCTCACTTTTCTAGTAAGCCAGAAATTTTGTAACCTGGTCTGACCCATCACGGGTTGATGAGTTAGTGGGTTGACTCACTTATCATTTTTTTTCAATTTATTTTATATATTTATTGCATTATAATGAGTGAATTAACTCATTTTTTTTTAATAGTGGAATTAAAGTATTTACTTAATTCTCGAAGTATAATTATAAAGACGGTAGTTAAATATTAAAGTATCTAAAATATCAATATATATAACTTTGCAAACAAATAAATCAAACATTCACACTATTTAAATATTATAGAACAACACATTATAGTATTTAAAAATATGAAATTGTGAATCTGTATAATGAGAAGTAGTAAATAATTATAACAATTTTTTTAAATTGTAAAAATTGTTGGTGGGTTAAGTGACCTTCAATCCGACTTGAACTCGTTTAATTCGTGGATTAAGTGAACCGAGATCAATTCAATCCACTTTTAAAAAATTAAAATTTTCTCAATCTAATCCCACTCAAATCTATCATGACTCAAGTTAACTCACATATTAAAACCGATTTTGATATTTCCATAAATTAGGAAGGACGGATTCGTGAGTGCTTATTATATTTTTATTCAAGGATTTAAAAGCAATTAATTAAAAGTATGAATAAGCGCAATCTCGACTGAAGATTTATGAAATGTAATTATGTCATTTTAAATGAGAGAAATGTAAATACGAAATGTAAAGATGTAAGTATGCAATCGGGATGTTATATATTATATGTAAATATATTTTAAACTAGAGAAATGTAAATATTAAATAAGAAAAATTATTAAATTTTCTTGTAAGAAAAAGTCAACGGTCGGTTCATTATTAATTATCAATGCTGATAAATGCCTTCATTGATTCATTCATTAATTTCCCTGCTCCTTGCTCGAATTAAATATTTTCAATTTCGAAAGTCAACTGTCTGTGAGGTCACACATTCAGAACGAATTAATTTAAAAAAAGTAATTTGGTAAAGAAGAAAAAACGTACACCTTTATTTCAATATCATATTTTAGACTTTTAATTAAATTAATATAGTATTTTGATTAACTTAGTATAATTATTAATTAATTTTTGTATATGAATTAATTATAACAATATTTTGATTAAATTAATATAATTATTGCTAATTTTATATATGAATCAATATGTCAATTATAGATATTAAATTGTCACCAATCTTGTGATAATATGAAAAAAAAATTATCACTTATTTATGATAGAGACACATAATAATTTTTTTTCAAGATTACGATAATTTAGTTAAATCAGTTTAATCTTTTGGTTAAATTAGTATTAAAGCAATATAAGTTAATATATGCAATTTTAGTAATTTACACTATTTATTAAAAAAATTATTATATTTTATTAATTATACTTATACAAGATATATATATTTTGACATGATTTGTCAATTATACTATTTTAATTTTAATTTTAATTTTTATCTATCTTTTCCATAGTAAAAAAAGTGAAGATGCGTGAGAGAAAAATCTTGTATATGTAAAAGAAATATGATTCATATACACCAAAAGAGTGTACTAACACTTGTGTTGTTTCGAGCGAGAGAAACACAACAAGCGAAAATTTGCAATGAAAGTTCAAATTTCAACGTAAATAAGCACATATAACAAGGCGATGTTTTAAATTTTCTCTGCATTCATGCGAAAACTTGTGAAGAAATCAAGTAAACATTATACATATATTATATTTTAGGTAATTAGTTTTTATTATTTTTTATAATAAAATAATATAACATAATAAAAATGATCAAATATAAATTATAATGATTTTAAATAATAGATGTAAATAAAATAAATAATAATAATTACAATATAAATAATAATAATAAAATAAATAATAATATCAATATTATTATTATTATTAATCATTTAAGTTTATCAATCAAAACATTTTTTTAATTTATTAAATTCATTACATCACTTTTAATAACTTTGATATTTCATTTCAAATCTCTTATTTCTTATCATTTTTGTCTTAATCTAGATATTATCACTCTCGACTCTCTTCTCCCTTAAACACATTACCTCAAGAATTTGAATTCTTCACTGACTTTTTTTTATGTTATTTTTCTATGTCTTCAAATTGATGTTTTAAAATATATTAATTCTTTTTTAAAGTTATAAAATAATGTGTTTTTAATACTCAGTAAGCAAAAGACAACAACAACAAAATCCAATAGAAAAATTGAACTTCTCTCTCAAATCCATCTTAAAAAACAAAAACACCCATGAACTTACATGTTTCAAGCTATTTTAATAGTGTTTAGAGGAAATTTAAAAGAATTCATCGTTCATATATTCGAAAAAATCTATTAGAGTACATTGTATTAAGAAGAATACTTTAAATTTAATTCAACCTTACAAATTCAGTTTAGTAAAATCATTACAAAAAAATTGAATAAGATATAAACCTTTTTTATATATATAAATTGATATTAGAACGCATTTAAGATGTTTCGAAATCCCAAATTCATTGAGACATTGTTAGAGTCGATCGATGTACTTATGAGATTTGTTCGCTTTTGAGTTTGCTTTTGAGATTTTGTCGTTAAAAAGCACTTCAAAGGATTCAAAGAAGAAGAGATATTTAAATGGTCCTTAACCTTAACTCCTAAACAATGTAGAACTATTAGGTGTACTAGAGTCGAGGATTAAGGTAATTTTCTTCCCTGTCAATATTTAAAACTCAAGTTCATAAAGACATCAGTAGGATGAATCATTGCATTATAAGGTATTATCCGGTTTTGAAAACTTCAATTCTGTCAAAAATTTATCTCTAGAAGTTTATCATTAGATAACTTTTCAAAAGATAAAAGGAGAAACTTAGGTTTGTACTTTTGTGTAAGGGAAATAGAAATGAAACAAGAACAATATTTCATTAAAGAAGTAATATTTATAATATTTTTATTTGACCAATGTCTCAAGAATACCATTATCATATTTAGAAGGGTTCATTTATATAATTTCCTAAAGTCTTGCATAAACTTAAAAAATGAAAACTTGTTGAATGAGTATACTGCAGTATTATGTATATAAATAATCTCTTACGAGAATTAAAAGAGGAAGAAGAAAGATACAGAGTTGAAACTGAGGAACCTTGAATCGATCCTAAGAGAGATGACAGCATCAAAGCCACATGCAGTTCTTCTGGCAAGTCCCGGCATGGGACACATAATTCCGATGGTGGAGCTAGGGAAGCGCCTCCTCACACACCACTCCTTCCATGTCACCATCTTCGTCGTCACCACCGATTCCGCAACCACAACCTCTCAGATTCTCCGACAAACATCCAACCTTAGTTCCCTCAACATTGTCCATGTTCCTCCCATCGATGTCTCCGACAAACTACCACCCAATGCTCCCGTAGAACTACGAATCGGGTTAACCATAGTCGAGTCTCTTCCATTTCTAAGCTCCTCCATCACATCCATCAACAACTTTCCTCCTCCTTCAGCTCTCATCGTTGACATCTTCGGTCTTCCAGCTTTGCCCATAGCACGTGACCTCGGCATGCTAACCTACGTTTACTTCGCCACCAGCGCCTGGTTCTCTGCGGTTACAGTTTATTTTTCGGATACCAACAAGAAAGTTATAGAAACACACGCCGAAAGCCGCCAACCGCTTTCGATTCCCGGCTGCACGCCGGTCCGGTTCGAGGACACGCTCGAATCGTTTTCATCTCCGGGAGGGATCATGTACGAGGGTCACCTTAGAGCGGCAAAGGAGATCGTAGCCGCTGATGGAATTCTGATGAACACGTGGCAGGATCTGGAGCCCGCCGCGACGAAGGCGCTGAGAGAGGATGGGGTTTTGGGACGGTTTACGAAGGGGGAGGTGTACGCGGTTGGACCGTTGGTGAGAAGCGTGGAGAAGATACCGGAGGGTGGAAAGAAAGGTGGGGTTTTGCAATGGTTGGACGAGCAACCGGCTGAGTCGGTGATCTACGTGTCGTTCGGGAGCGGTGGGACAATGTCGGCGAAGCAAATGAGGGAGGTGGCGTTGGGGTTAGAGCTGAGCCGGCAGAGGTTTGTTTGGGTGGTGCGGCCACCTCGCGAAGGTGACGCGAGTGGCGCGTTTTTCGACGTGGCGAGTGGCGTTGACGCTGCAATGAGTTACTTGCCGGAAGGGTTTGTGGAAAGAACGGAGGGGGTGGGGGTTGTGGTCCCCATGTGGGCCCCGCAGGCGGAGATTCTGGAACATCCTGCGACGGGGGGTTTCGTGACGCACTGCGGTTGGAATTCCGTTTTGGAGAGCGTGGAGAACGGCGTTCCCATGGTGGCGTGGCCGCTTTACGCTGAGCAGAAGATGAATGCTTTCATGCTGTCGGAGGAGCTTGGGGTGGCGGTGCGCGTGGCGGAGGAGGGCGGAGGAGTGGTGGGAAGGGAACAGGTAGCGGAGGTGGTGAGAAGAGTGATGGTGGAGGAAGAAGGTGCTGCCATGAGGAACAAAGTGAAGGAGCTGAAACTCAGCGGAGAAAAAGCATTGTGTATGTTTGGGTCTTCTCATCACTCGCTTTCTGAAATGAGGAAAGAGTGTGAAATTCATCTGCAAGCTTCTTCTTCTTCTTCTTCTTCTTCATCTTCATCTTCAACATCATCATCATCTTAATTATCTACTTCACTTCGAGTCTTTTCCATTCTTCAATCTCTTTTGCCTGTTAATGGCTATGTGACACTGTTTCGCAATTATCTCAGTTTGGATTCAACATAAATATTACCTTATCAGAAACTTTTATGTTTTCACTGTCTTGTTCAAATTCCTGATTAACTTCTTTAATATTTTGCGAAAAATATACGTATAAACCTCTTTTTTTGTACATAATTAGTCTTTTCTATTTCTCCTCTTATCACGCATATATATCTCATAACTTTATATAATTTTATCTCTTTTAACATATCTTATTTTCTCTTTCGATGGGTGAGATGTAAATATACATGAAATATATTTATCTATTTAAAAATATACTCCATTAGTCTACTTATAGAATTAAAAGATGTTAAATTCTCATATAAGGAAATTAAAACTTATTTATCGATTTGAAAATATAACAGCTACTAAAATGAAGATTTTTTTATACTATAAAACTAAAAATATATTTTAAAATTATTTTTTCTGTCACTTTTTTTTACCTATCGTGTAAAATGAGGTAATTAGTCGTGGGTTGAAAAACTTTTAAAACGAGTTTTTAGTTTGTTTGTTGTACACAGAGACATGAGAATATTTCAAAATTTGAAAAAAAAAATACTATGTAATCAAAGGAGGACAAATAAAATATGTTATAGTCCATGATAATGTTATTTTATGAAGTTTAAATAATCTTGTACAACTCTTTCATTTCATTAAGTCAATGATTATAATTTATAATTAAGAAGTTGATACAATATTCATACAGACTGTTCAACATACACTGAGTCATTATTACACAGATAAGCAGTTTTCTAATAAATAAGATATATTTTCTTATATCTTATGAATTATTTTCCTTTTATAATATGAAATATATATTTTAATTAACAGACTACTGTATAATTTTAGTTAACTAGATTTTGAATAAATGCAGTGATCGATCTTGATCGATATCATCTTAGAAGACAAAATAATATATCCAAAATTTATATATTTAATTATTATCACTAATACAATAAACATAAATACATAATTTAGGATAACACCGGGGAATACTCTAGCCAATAAAAAAAATTAAACCAACTAGATTAAAATCTCCTTGAATTTTTTTTTAGAAAAATAATAGTTTTCAAGTTGTATTTGATATGTACTCCATTTTAAATAAGCTCTTCGAATCTCATCTAGTGACTCGTGGCTCATTGGATATTTCCATATTTGAAGATGTTTTTTCTGGATTACGTTCCAAAGAATTAATATAGAAGAGTTGAATTTGTCATGTTTTCATCTTCACGAGTATATTCCCTTTTATCATTTTTAAAAAATGAATATATTATTTTATTCTTCATCAATATACGTATTGAAAATAAAATAAGACTAAAAAATAATTTATCATAATCTAATAAAAGTTTGAGAGACGTAAATACTAAAAGAAGATTCGATGATAATCAAACCACACTTAAAATCCAGTTATAAAAAACACATAGTGCAATATTTCTTCTTCTATGTTCATAAAATAAAAAATTAATATACAAGAGGTTCATTAAATAAATAATAAATAATTAAACTAATATTTCACTATCAAGTGAGACTAGAGAGAATTACCTTCTTCGTTATTTCTTTGAGAATGGAAGACAACAACTTAGAGATGAGAGCAAAAATAGTAGATCTTTTTATCTCCAGAAACAAAAGAAAATAGGTTAGAATGGGAGATGAGAACAATTTGTGAGAAATTCAAGACATGTAATGGAACCACAACTAAAATCCAATTATAAAAAAAATACAGTACAATATTTTTTCTTTTATGTTCATAAAATAAAATATTAATATAAAAGAGGTTCATTAAATAAATTATTAAACTAATATTTCACTATTAAGTAAGATAAAATAATTAGCTTCTTATTTTCTTCTTCGAGAATGGAATAGATCGGAGGAGAAATAAGAACAAAAAAATAAATCTCTTTCTCTTCATAAACAAAAGAAAACAGATGAGAATGAAAAATAAGAACAATTTGTGAGAAACTCAAGCCATAATAGAAAAAAAAAATCTTAATAAATCTTTTTATTCTTTATTATGTTTGATTTTATATTTTATTATTTATTAACTTTAATTATTATATTTATAAAAGAAATAAAATATTTGATTTAATCATCATTAATTTGTAATATATTATCTAATATCTATAAATAAAAAAAATAAAAATACCTATAATATAAAAAAGTTTCAAAATCCTCCGCCACTGATATAAATAAGTGAATACAATAGAAAAAAAATGGTTAAAAGCCACTGTATGGATAGAATTTCTACATATAAAAACACCAAAAAAATATATAAAATGTAAAAGCATGAAAAAATTTAATTCACTTTTAGAAATCATCACAAGAAATTTTAGAAATTTATAAATAGAATTTGGTAAGTAAAATAGATATTTGAAATGTAGAAAAAATGGACAAAAATACTAAAAAAAAAAGAAAAGAGATACTAAATAGTGAAATTTTGAATTTAGGATCCCTGACCTCATTTGGATGTTGGCCACCATAATAGAAATCCAATTTCCAAAACTTTGTAATTCTGTGCATCTTCATTCGAGATCCACAAAAATATATACAAGTAGAAGTTGCTACAAAATAAATTTGACTTAAAAATCATTTTTTACCTGTGTTAGTCAATTTTGCGAAATTAGTACTAGTAGTCAAAACTAATATAGGCCAAAGATAAAATGGAGTAAGCTGAAAAAATTGTGGTTGAGAAAAACTCTTAAATTAAAATGCAAATCAACAAACGCGAAATGCATTTAACAATGTCCAACACAAACTAGTAGAAACGAGAATGCAATGAGCAATATCTAGCATACACATTTAGCATCTCCAAAACCAATGTTTTCCACAAACTACACTTCAAAATAGGTATCTCTTTATTCCTCTGTTAATTGTATTTCACAATCTCCCTTTTCAATTGCAACAAGATCGCTAACTTTCTCATTTCTAGTCAATGTGGAACTTAGATTCACATTTTCTTTCGCTGGAGAGATACAACATCAATGAGACCTGAGCCCAACCACATAAGGCATTGACACTATTCTCAACCCAAAATCTTAAGGCGATGAATTATTGGTCTTTATTCTTATATAGTGTTTTACTTTCTCATTTCTAGCTAATATGGAACTTAGACTCATATTTGCATTCCTAACAATTATGATTGATGGATTTAGGACTGTCTTAATAAATATTCATAATTTATTATAAAAAATGTCATGGAGTCACTTGTTATGACGGGAGGATTTAAAATCGTTGTATTAAGTACTTTTAATTTATTACAAAAATTTCAATGTGTCACTTATTATGGTGGGTGGATATAAAATCTGGGACGGGTTTATTTGGCATTTATTGATTGCAGATTTGTGAGTATCTTATCATTGAACATGATACTAGAATAGATAACTAATTGATTGTGCATCTAGATATAGAGTACATCATTGATCATTCATAACATAAAATTTTTTATCATTAAGGGTTCTTATTAAAGTTTGGACTTGTTGCTAAAACATTAAGGCTTATTACATAAGGTGTGAATACTATAGTAGGAATTAAAAGAATATTTTTGGTGTTTTTGATTTGAATTAGATCATGAAACCCAACCTGAGTGAAGCTTTTATCTTATTTTCTTCTCAATCAAGTTCTTTGTTTTCATTTTACCAATTCCTTTTAGTCTTTACAATTGAACTATGAATTGATTTTATTTTATTTTTATCTCAACCTAAAATGTTTTGTTATTCTCACCCTTTATCAGTAACTAACCAATTAATTTAATTCACATTAGTCCTTATGGAATACGATATCTAGATTTGTCCATTGTTTTAAAAATTTAAAAAAAAGGCTTAAAAATTAAGAGAAATAGTTCTGTTATCAGCTCCACGGTGGACATCAATGTTTCGATTCCAAGTCTGATGATAGAATCATTGTCAATCACCATACATCCAAAATATTGTCCACTTTGAAGTGTGTGTTTTGTCATGATTTTGTCATCAAAACACCTCTCAGAAAGTGAAAAAAGTATTTAAACCATCTTAAACCTCAATTTTTGATTGATGTGAGACCATTAGACGCGGAAGAAACAATTTCCAATACTAATACTAACAACATTTCATATAATTATAATAAAACTAAATTGTAATAACGAATTTTTTAAAGTTTGTTACAAATTAAAGTATAAATAAAAAATTATAAAAGTGATAATCTTATGTGGTTTGATATTGTAGCAAACCTTGCAATAGTTTTTATTTTCTTTTTACATAGTCAATGAACATTATTAAATAGAAACAACATTCTAGATGGAACCTAGTAACAATACCACGTCGCAGCCCATACACAGTTCACATGGCACTACAATGATTAGTCACACTAAAATAATGTTTAATTGCCAAATGTTATATAAGCTTTTCTAGCAAACAAATTTGAGTTATTCATCACACGTTTTACCTGAAATTAAGACATAGAATGCAAGGTTTACTAGGTCCAATCTAATCCGAGTACTCTTTCAATTCATAACAAAGCCCAACCCGAGTAAGCTCCCACGGCCCAATCACAATCCAGTAACTAATTAACGGTTTTTGCATTCTTAACCCCGTTATTACTACTACCTTCATCTTCACATTATTAATTGAAAGACTAAAATACCCTTCGTTAGTGTAGTATGTTATTGTCCTCACTTGTGTTACTGTGAATTCAAATCTTTTACTGATTTTTTTTTTTGTGTGATTCTTTATTGAACATTAATGTTAATATATTATGATTTTTTAATGTATTTTAAAACATTAAAATCAGTATATTTTGGGGCCTTTAAAAAGCCTAAACCCTCCATCAGAAAGATGGTAAAAAAAACTAGAAAATTTAAAAAATGGGTACTCTAGAAGTGGCCATTGAAATATACTATAGAGGGTAGAAAGGTCACTTTCAAATTCATGGAGTGATAATAGTAATATATGGGGTGCATGTAGTAAAATCTTGAATTAAGTTACCAATTGACCCAATCTTCTTATTCTTTTTTATTCACATCCCTTTGACTAAGCAAGTAATTTATTTATTTTTTCTGTCAAGAATTTCTAGAGTTAATGTTCAGAGACTAATTCCTTTGAGAATAGTGAATGGTTATTAATTCAATAAACTTTCCAACACAATACAGATTAAACATAAATTTCTCCGCGGTTTATTGACATGTTCCCTTATATGTAAACTAATTTTTTGGACATGTTTTATATTTTACAAAGATTCTTTCTTCAGCTAGAGTTGTTGAAATTAAATGTAAGAGTTTGAAATGAAAATAATAATTGGATTTGAAAATAGCTTTCACATTTGTATATAATATAATTTTCTCAACCATAGTAACGAATTAAACTACGCTACTTCTATTATCATGAAGGAACAATGTTTATGAATATGTTTTTAAAGGAAGAGAATATTTTGTTACTTACAAGAACGATTAGTTTTGTATAAAATATTTTCATGAAGGAATAATATTATGAATATTGTTTTTAAAGGAAGAGGATATTTAGTTATTTAAAAGAATGTTCAGTTTTGTATAAAACTCCTCTAGGGAAATATTATGGGGACCTTAATCAAAGTTCATTTTGTTTCTCTGTGTTTTTACAATTTTTTATTTAGTTATAGACCTTAAATGATTATTAGTTAATATAAATATAAATAGATTAAGCCAATGAGAATATAAGTTTAAGTACAGAAATATAAGTAAAAATACATTTTGATTTTATAATTTTCATCTCTAATAAATTAATATTATTATCATCAACCTTATGAATGCACAGAAACTATTTTGACACCTACACATTAGGTGTGGGTAAAAATAATTTTATTTTGAAAATGTTTTTTTTTTCCTGAAAATGTTCAATTTAGGGTTAAAATAAGATTTATTCTCTAACTTGTTTTAAATTTTAAATAAGCAATTTTATTTTACCTTTCAACGTTTACAAAAATTTGCCCTTTAATCTTATTCGTTTCTCACATTAAAAAATTATATATAATACATTTCTCTAACCATTATTATTTTAGGTGTTGATTACACTTCTTTCTCTTGCATTTGAGTCTTCTCATCGGTTAACAAATTAATTAATTAATTCTTTGATGGTTTTCATTTAGATTCGTTCAGAAGAACTTATCATATTGTGAAGAATTTTATCATTTAAAAACAACATCTACAAGGTGAATCATCTTATTATTTATCTTACCTATACTATTCAAAATGTTGTAGAATGTTTAACTAGTTCAAAGATAATGTGGATGGAAGTAATATCATATTATTATTTTTTGAAGTGATAGGGTATGAGATGGTTATATTTTTTTTTTCTAAACTATATAATTTTTAATGGAAAATCAGTTTTTTTTTTATTTATCAAGAATGTAATTCTTGCATTTGACAAACTTATAATATAATTTACAATTTGATTATTCTATAAATTATTTATTACAATAATAAGTTAACAACTACTTAAATAAAATCTAAGCATTTGAATATAGTATTTGATTACAAGAACCTCACATACTTAAAAAAGCTGAACAAAATATTTAATTTGTAATGAGAAAAATATAGCATTATTTACAATATAGTGAGACTAATTCCACCACCAGTTTT